>Ga0116127_1001050_pt1 | contig 18826 bp, 22 predicted proteins | sample June2015DPH_16_1_FD_89731 | JGI IMG/M metagenome (GOLD analysis project Ga0116127, IMG submission 89731) | Peatland microbial communities from SPRUCE experiment site at the Marcell Experimental Forest, Minnesota, USA - June2015DPH_16_100 | ecosystem: Environmental > Terrestrial > Soil > Wetlands... | reverse complement strand
CATACAGTTCTTCGAGCCCGACCATCTGGTTTGCGAAAAGAAGTCTCTCGTCCCCCAGATAACGAAGGACCGGTTTAGCCATCTGATCTTTCGCAGTAGCCTTGCTACCTTTCCCCATGGGGACAAACTCAATCGGTACCCGTACACGCAACTTGTCCATTTCCCGATAAATCTCTTTACCGAGCCACTTAACACCGACAGACTCTTCTATGCAGATGCGTGAAGGTCTCCATTGGTTTGCGACGGCTGCGATTTTGCACGGGAGTTCGAATTCATTCCACCTACCACGGGCCATGTCGATGATATAAAACCTGCCGCCATAGATCATGGCGGTTATCATAACCGTGTAATCCGCCCAACTCTTCGTTGAGTAGGCCGTGTCAATACAAGTGACAACTAATCCCGATTGCGGGAGTAGATTGGAGTGGATTGTTCGACGTTCGAGCAACTCACGCGGAAACTTTACCGTATGTGCTTTCGTCGGGTCATTTAGATACTTAATTGCAAACCCTTCGACATCATGCATCTCGCCGCGAAGGAATTCGTACGTGAGTTGACCGGGGACATTGAACCAGAGTTCGTAGTCGCTCTCTTTCATCTCACTTTCGACCTTGCCCGCCTTAATCGCTTCTGCATTAGGCCACCAGCAAGGTCTTAGGTAAACTGTGGTCTTGATCGGATCGCCAGCTTTCTCACAAGCCGCGATATGCTTCATGTCTTGCCCGTAAGTGTCATCGGCATCATACCAAGTGCCGATTTTGTCATAGAAGCCGTACGGGTGGAGCATGGCTTTGTCAATACTGACTTGTCGATTGATATTGATGATGCGGTCAACAGTCCTGCTATTCTCGTTGGTTACCACGTCATCTAACTTCATGATACCGACGTGCCAACCCGAAAGGTTCTGATCAATAGACGCTGCCCACACCGTGCATTCTTTTTCGGTCTGCGAAACCGCGGGTGTTTGATACTCTTGGAGCGTCCCTGCGTCTTTGTCGATGCAATGCTCAGGAAATAATACCTGAAACATGAACGGCGTATCATCGTCCAAGGTTACCGGCTTAATCGCTTTTTTCGTTTCAAACAGGTTTACGTTTTCTAACGTCCCATCCGCGAGCCTAAAGAAACCCTTGATTTCACCCACGAAGTCATTTGCCAGTTTCAACACACCCGTCAGAATCATGATGGTGACTTCGGGCCAGCAGATTACATATTGTATGCAATCTGCCATATCCATCGACGATTTGAACCCGCCACGGGGAACTAGCAAAAGCCGTTGCTTTTGATCCACATATGTCTGGGCAAACTGTTTGAATGTCTTGATCGTGGGGTCCTTCCGGGTAAAAAAAGAGTTGCAAATTTCCTCATGCGTGTTGTGGGTAGTCCCGTCTTTCCAGATGTATGTCTTATCGGACATATCTTTATACTTCTCAAGAAGATGACATAATGCGAATAAATTGGTTTGGGCCATGTAACGATACCGCAACATCTGTGTAAGCGTCTCTGGTTGATCGTCAATAACTACTTTGTACGCACGACAAACATCAAGCACACGTTGCTGGTGTGCTTGCTTCATTTTTGTAAAACTTGCGAGGGCATTGTCGTCGAACTGGGCTTCCAGCATATCACGATGTTGGTAGTTCGTGTCTTTCTTATGCTTGGTAAACCATTCCTGCAACTGTTCGACCTTCATTGCCTCTCCTCATCTACATGCTGCAATCGCCACAAGTCACAGGACTCTCGCCCGCTACTGCAGGGTGACCCGTCGCGGGAACATGATTATCACCTTGACGCTTGTGTCCGGCAGAAACCTTGTTGCTCACGCCTACGGGCTTCTGCTCATAGTCGGGATACTTAGTCTCGCCTTTTCTCTTCTCTGCCGCTTTGTTGAACGCCATATGTCTCCTATTTCTTCCCGTGATTCCAACCGTGCATTGCGACAGCCATGCGGCCCATCGCGGCTACGTGCGGGTTATCACTATTTGCTGCCTCTTGTTTCTTTTCCATCGGAATGGGCTGATCCTCAGGGATGCCGAAATGACGATGGAGTGCCCCACCATGCAACTTGTGCATACTGCGGGCGAAATGCGCTTTTTCTTTTGCGGAATGTTCAGCCATACTATTCTCCTATAGCCGTTGCTTGCGCTTGAGACGCCTGCGCCATAGGACTTGCAGTCAACTGCGCTGGGGCGTTTGCGCCCGTGTCGGGCGTCTCGCCTTCATTCGGCGTTCCTGCGTGATCTTCGAAATGACTGTGAAGATCAGACATATCATTCGAGACATGCGTCTCGTCGGGGTGACCGGGATGATGGTGTACGTGCTTATGCATCAACTTCCCGTCATGCGTCCTACTGGTGATAATGTGCTTGATTTCTTTCTTGGGCGGTTTTGGTTCCGACCGGCCCGGTACTAAAGCAAATGGGTCCATTTTATTTTCCTCTGCGGTCTTTACCGCTTCGCCTTCGTGCAACTTGTAAATGCCCGTCTTCGGGACATAATCCGTGCCGTCCTTGAAACTGCCGAGCGGCTTCATCCACTGATCGACTGGCAACCGGGTCTCGCCCTTCTTATCGCCAAACTTCGCTTTAGGGTTGACTTTATCAACCGCTTGTGGTGGAGTAGCCTTCGGAGCATTGGTATCGGCTTTAGGCGGGAATGCGCCGGTCAAGGCACTTCTAGCCTCATCCATACTCTGCTTCTTTACTTTCAGTTCGTCGAATATGTTCGGTTCTGGCATCTTACCCTTTCGGCGCGACCTCATCCCACAATTCTCTCAATTTACACTCCATCCCGTGGCCGGGTGAAAAGGGCGAGTAGATCGTGTGAAACATTTTAATCGCTCGATTTATGGCTTGCGGAAACTCGCCTATAGAACGAAGATACAGCATACAAATTGTCGCTGATCGACTGTGTCCGGCATTGCAGTGTATAAGTACAGTCTTGCCATCGGACGCCATCTCTGTGATGAACTTTATGCCCGTTTCAATCACTTCGGTCGGGATCAGGTGTGGATTTTCCACATCGATAAGGTTAAGAGCCATTACATCACCCTTGCGAAAAGACAAGTAGTTCTTGCCTTTCGGTGCGGACATTTCTGTGTAGCCAAGCATACTGCGATGGGAATCTGGTCCGTCTTTGCAGCAAGCCAATCTCGCATATCCCCTACGTTCGGCTTCCGCGACATCCTTGTCTGAGCCTAGGTAGATGCCTTTGATAATCTGCTCCATGCCTTCTCCCCATGCTTCTGGATGAATTCTTCTTTCGACAGGAACGCATAGTCCCATTGCACTTGATTTGTGTTCTGGCTTGCGGGGGCCGAAAATTTCTTTTGAGCGTATTGACAGCCGTTCACGGTTCCACCTTGCGAATGACTATTTCGTAGGAGCTACCATCTGGCTGGCTGTCGTGTATGCGTACGGTGCCGTCGGGACGCGGGGCACACGACTCATATAATTCCTTGGAATTGATCAACACTTTGAATGCCTTCTTTGTATCCGCTATCATATCCCCTCCGTGAGTATTACTTTTGGTGCGGCAGCGGCTTTCGCCTTCGCCATCTGTTGCTCGACAAAAGATGTCACAATGACATTCGCAAAGTCCGCGGCGAACGAGGCATGCACTTCGTCGATTATATGATGTATGTTACGATGCTTCCATTGCTTCGCAAATGCAAGTGCCTGTTCTTTGGTCGCAATTTTAAGCAGTTGCATTAGCTCCCCCTTGTGCCACACGCTCTTTCAACCTTTCAAGCAATGGGTCAACCGTAGGAGCAGGCTGGCCTGAGTCGCCTGTCAGCCGTGGAATGGGAATCTCATCTAAAACTGCAAGCATTTTTGCCGCTTCAAGCATGAGGCTCAACTGTGCAGCAGAGAACCCTTCCTTGTTTTTCATGATCGCTTTTAATGCCCCTGCATAGTGATCAATGCTTTGATGCTTCTTTCGTTTGCTTGGCATAGTGTTCCCCTCCGAAACCCTAGCATTACCACAACTTTCGAAACGCTCCGTCCTGTGCTAATTTGAGCATTCGATCCTGAAAAATTTTACCATGCTTGTGGTTCGGGTGCTGACGCCAAACTGCAACGTGCACCATCTCATGTAGAAGTACAATTCGTGCGTAACACGGTGAACCTTTCAAAGCAGGATCAATCTTGATAGAAAATATACCATCGGTGAGTTCCCACACAGGGCATGTAACGCCGTCGCATTGCGGATACGGTTCCCAAACTAATTCTACTTTATCGGTAAGTTCCCCGCCGAAATATTTTCTATTGTACTGGTTATACAGCCGTAGGAGTGACCTGTCTGACTGCATGATACCTCCAATACAATGGGGCAAACGAGCAGGGAAGCCGCCTTGATGGCGGAACCTTTTCGAGTTGCCCCAAAACCTAAATTACTCGTGACTTGCGGCGAGCGACAATCCAGCAGTTTGCGTCTGGACAGGATTTTCTGATGCGACCAACCCCGAACCAGTGACTGCCGGGAGAGTATTCCCTAACGGTTGATTGTTGCAGATCAGATCAGTAGCGTTCTGAATCGTACCATTGACCAATTTTGCCGCAGGTTTACCGGGATTCACATGACCCATGATATTGCCAGAGTCGTACGGCATAATCGCCGTAGAGGCTAGACCTTTCGTGCCCGCGAGTTGATACTGTGCAGCGATTCCGTTCGGTTGTTCACCAGCGGCTCCGGTGCCACGTTTGACAAGTGTTGCCCCATTTAATGCCATATTGTTTCCTTTTCTACCGGGGATGCCGGTTCTTGATCGGTTAATGCGTGCCCTACCTACGGTTATGACGATCCCACCAATTTGTTACCAGACCGCTGTGGTCGTATCTATACCCGCGCCCAGTAGAAACTGATACGGGAGCAGTGGGAGCGACATTCGCTTTCCACGTCTTTGTATAGGGCGTACCTGTGAATTTCGTCCCCCAATAACTACCCTTAAAGTCAGAACTACATTCTCGCTTCGCGGATATAACTAAGGAATTGGGCTCAAGTGCACCCCAATCGCGCCCCAAATTTCTGACCGGTGTTATCTTTCCCGCTGCCATGTCCTCTGTCTTTTGTTTATAGACATTGAGCGGCGTCAGAGTATCCAACTTACCAAGATGCGGGTGCCACTGGTGATTTACCGCGATGTCCGAATAGACGATCTCGACACCGGACTTTTTGAGTCTATCTGCGAAATCATCGTCGTCGTAACCGCCGCCCGGATAATCTTCATCCATGCCCCGCAATTGCTCAAACCAGTAACGTTTCATCGCACCGCAGAAAAAGTAAGGTCTGCGGGAAGATGCCCCACAAAATAAATGGTCGGGAGTGCCGTCCGGTTTTAATCCCATGACCCACGCGAACACGGCATTTTTGTCGGTCACTTGGGTAATCAACTTCTTGATCGCTTCCGGGTCTATATGTACACATTCCGCATTCTGTAGAATAATAATGTCACCTTTCGAATACCGTATCCCGATATTAATCGGACGTGCCGGATTGCGATAGGTGTCCGATTGCGGTCGGTTTACCTTGATATATGTCGCGTTAAACTGAGCACATATGTTTTGCGTTTTGTCATCAGTACCATCATCGACAACAATAATCTCAAGGTTCGAAACACCTTGTTTCCGAATACTTGCCAAAGTATTCTGTAGAAGCTCTGGGCGATTGAAAGTTGTAATTACTATAGAAACATTTGTGATCTGACCCCATTCCCTGCCTTGATTACGGATGGGACTGATTAGCCCCGCTTTCATGTCCGCAGTCGTCTTGAGTAAAAAGGCATGGGCATCTTTCTGGGAATCCAAAAGGCTTTGTCCGCCCGCGGCAGTGGTTGCCGGTATCGGATGCCATTGATGCTGTACAAAGGAGGATGTCAGATATTCGAACTTCGCGCCAGAGAATAAAAGACGGTCGGAGAAATCTATATCATCCGCGCCGTAAAAGCGTTCATATCTCTCATCAAACCCGCGCAACTTTTCGAACCAGCTTTTATAGATCGCACCACAAAAGAACAACGCCTGCTTCTCGCGGACGATGTTCATGTATTCCGTCTTCTCCGGATTTATCGTACCATCTTGGTTCAAATGATCGGCACGACACAGGACCACGTTGTCAGGGGTGACTTGTGCAGTCAACTCAGCGAGTACATTACCGACATGCTTACATTCCGCACATTGAAGAACGATAATCTTTCCGAAAGCCTGCCGTACGCCGAAATTTGCAACAACCGACTGATTATGGTATTCGACTGAGCGCATGCGATCAAGACGAAAGTACCGAAGAGGGAAAGACCACAACTCTTTGCATAACGCAGGAGTCTCAGTGTCCGTACCGTCGTCTACGATGACGACTTCGAAGTCCGTAAAATTCTGTTTAGCGATTGTGTCAAGAGTGACCCGCAGTTGCGCCGATCTATTGATCGTTGTAATGACTACGGATACTTTCGGCGGGTGTAAATATCTCTTCTTCAAAATCTCGTAGAGACAACCTTCCGGGTAAATACCGTCAGTTCCGGGGCTTCCCCCGTCGCTCGACTTAATAGCGGCTGCTTGGCTACCTTTGTTCCACGCCGCATGAAAGAGATGCAGTGCGTAACAATTGGTCAAATCCCATTTCTTAGTGGGATCAATCGACCAGATAAGTCTATCCCAGTGGATAGGATCGAACTTGTCTATAGGCTGGATGTACCGCCCCAATTTCAACGAGTCGATCTTCTTTGCCCACAATTCTGGTCCAATAGCCTGAAAATTCATTGTCTTGAGCCACTGCGATTCCATACTCATGGTCGTAGCCCAACACTGCTCAATCAATTCGCAATTCGGTGTGGGAACCTTAATGACTGCGAAATTCAGACCAGTTTCCCGGTCTCCGGTCGATTCGACAAACACGTAATCTTCTTTGAAGTCAAACGGCTTGAGGCAGATGACATCCATGTCAACCCACCAACCACCGTTCTTTCTCAACAGCGCGTATCGGAAGTAATCTGAAAATTGCTGCAAGTACTGAAATTTCTTGATGTCATTCTGAGGTGCGATCTCATTCGCGTCTTTTATGATACATCCCTCAGGTACTCCGTCCAGCGGCCCATAGGTATAAAGATGAAAATCATGCCCGTTCGACAAGAATGACTGTATACATAAGCGCTCCATCGTGGAGAGCGGGCCAGTCCAAAAACCTTGTATAACGCGATTTATGTCCATGCTCCTCACCCTATCAATCGATCAATGCGCGAACAAACTTCCTTGTATCCTAACGCTCGCTGGTAATTGTCTTCTATAGCAGGCATCATCCGCAAGTACGTGTCGGGAGTGATGGCTTGCAAGTGCTGTGTCAATTCCCCGTAATCCGAGAATCGAAGGACGCCCTCCATATTGAAATATTCATCAATAGACGGACAGCCCCAATAGATCGGGACGGTACGAGTCAGAAATGAATTCGTCAACTTCTCCGTAAAGAAATCCCAGTATTTTACAGGTTCGACAACAATGTGATACTGATACGCCGCAATAAATTCCGCGGAAGGTTGCGGCAGCATGCGTGGGGGTGCTAGATACTTTGTAATTGGTAGTTGACCTACACTACCTGTAAGTTTGTGGTAGACTTCGTGCCTATACTGATGACCCGGATACCACTGCTTTTCTGACACCAGCAACGATGCGCCAAATTTCTTTTCGACTAGCGAAACGGTGCTCCATGGTTTCGCCAAATCCTCACGGTATGACAAAATTCCCGGCTCGAATACACCCGCGCATGGTCCACACTGACCAACTAACTTGACAGCTTGCGGACACGCTAGTAGGCTGTCGTGCCACGCCAAAATGCGATGATAGAACTGATTGTTAGCAATGACCGCATCTACCGGAACGCTTTCGAGCGTTTCGAACTGTACATATACGCGATATGGCGTCGTGTCTGTCAAATTCATGACATCACAATGTATAGCAATCTGCCGGTCCTGCGAACCGAAGGTTTCCTCAGTCAGACACGCGTGTCGGGAAAATACAACAGGCTTCATATGCGTATCCAACTCTCAGGAACCTCTGTGTAGTTCCACTTGGGAGAAACGATTACGCCCGGATTCGAATTAAGCCATGCGCCCCACCATGCAAAAGTACTGTTTGGTATGATCGCATGCTTACACCGGCTCATGAGCCAGATATCTTCCGCTTCAACACCTGTTCCGCTCTGATGATTCAGATCGTGCGCCCGCACAACGGACATACGATAAGGGATATGTAATTCCCGGCGAACCCATTCGCCGTCGTCCGAGAACACAAAGAAATGTGGATCATCTTCGACCGCAACTATGCGCCTAATAGCCTTCTGATAGTAATCCATCGGTAGACAACGGCCTTCGGTGACATAATCTGTGCGTCTAATGCAGAGGAAAACACTACGTTCAGCTTCATGCGCGATAGATCGAGCGAGCAGGGCACCTTCCGGCGACATCTCATGCGGTACAAACTCTTTGCGAAGCGTGTCCGCGATTTCGGTAAAATATCTTTCTGATTCCCAGCAACCTGACAAATAAGTGCCGTCGTGCAAATCTCGTACGCGCTTCGCACTCTCTGCGCGAGAGACTGCGACTTCCGAAACCTTTGGGAACTCCTGTGGTATCCCTAGGTTCCCCTCGAATACGGAAAGTCGTCCCTCATTGCTTACTTTGTTAAGCGTTACGCCGGACCACTGATTTAACGTGAGCGGTCTATAACTGCCTTCGTGGAAGTAGTTCAAACTGATGCCCAACTCGGTTCCAAGGCGAACCGCAAGAGCCCTCCCAACGGCATAACGGAACATCTGGTTGCCCATCCCCCCAGCCAACTCAGTTACGATCATGATTCTCCGCGAGATACAACCCATAACCAAGAAACTGGGGTCTGAATCCAAGATTATTCAGCTTCGTCGAATCCATGTAAAAAGTCGCGTTCTCTCTGGGGATGAACTTGACCTTGTTTGGGTCATAAGCATCCCCTGCTGCAACTCGCAATATCTCAATGTAGGGCCAACCTTTACCTGTACCGATGTTGTAAGCAGTGTTAAGCTCGCCCTTCGTGATAACTAATTCGATTGCGCGAAGTGTGTCTTCGATATGGATATGATCACGGTAGAAATACCCATAATCATAGTCTTTGGTCTTCTCTCCCTCATAAATGTTTATGGTCTCGCCCGCGATCAATTTATTGACCAACAGGCAGAGGGCACGACGACCGTCTTTGGGCCCGAGTACATGTGCTGGGCGAAGGATACGGTAATCTCGACCGTACGCTTTACAGAAGGCGATAACAAACTGTTCTTCGCACCATTTCGTCCTAGCGTAATGGGTCTTCGGATCACAGATCGCATCTTCCTTTACTGGTGAGGGTAATTCGCCGTAGACTTGAAGTGTGCTGACATAATTGAATACGCCGCTAGAAGTCTGGGTTCGCCAGTTCTCTAACACCTTCATCAGCGTCGGCAGATTTGTATCTGTCTTGAAATCGTGTATGAGGTACAAAACATCCGGGCTGTATATATTATAATCATCCCGCTTGTTCACAGACGCGATATTACCTATAGCGGGATCATAATACTCCGCGACATATCTACTACCCAATACCCCGTGACCGCCCAGAATAGTCAGTGCGCCCATTACTCCTCCAAAGATTTCAACCATTCACTGTGCGTGTCGTACATCTTTTGCCAGTCATACACGCCTGTGCTTTCAGACAAATGGCACGTGATCACATCATTGTCTTTCCGAGGAGATGGGGTTGAAGTGTAGTTGTAACGACCATCGGGCGTCAACGGAATTTCCGCTTGGCGCATTATATTTCCGACCCAGCGATCCTCCGCACAGTCAAGTATGGGTCTATCATATGTAAGGACCACACACGCTTGTCTATCCATCCAATAACCAGCCCCACCACTACAAAACTGCTGGGGGTAATCATGATCGTACAACGAAGGACCACCGAGATTACAGAAGGGATACCCTGAATACGAACTTTTTTCGAACCCGCTAGCCATCAACCGTTCGGGTCGAGCGTAGCAATCGGGGCAACATTGGAATACATAATCGTATCCCTGATTCAATGCCCAGAGATGACTCGCAATCGTTTTATGCGATAACCCGTTGTAGCTGTCGTCTACATCTAATTGAACGACATCTTCGGGGAATGACGTGTCTCCTCTACCTACAAAAAATCGATAATCAAGACCGACTGTCGCGGTCTCACGCAACCATGTATCGCGTACTGCCTGATTGATGTGGTTAGTTTCGTAGAGATGACAGGTACTTAAAGCGACTAACGCCCGCATAATCCCCTCAAAAGACTAACCGTTTCAGCTATGTCCATCCGATGCGTATTATGCGACGTGTATTCCACTGCCGTATGAGATTGTCCCTCACTATAGTAAGACGCGTAGTTCAAATCACGAGCATCTACTGGGATGCGGTAGAAACCACCGCGAGACAACGCATAGGTCATTTCCTCCGAAGTAACTAGCGTCTCGTACAGTTTCTCTCCATGTCGAGTGCCGATAATTTTGATGGGCGCATTCGGATTCAAGATTGAGGATACTGCCTGTGCGATGGTCATCACAGTTGAGGCAGGTGCTTTCTTTACAAAAATGTCGCCGGGTTGTCCGTTATCAAAAGCATATTGGACAAGATCAACCGCATCCTCAATCGTCATCATAAATCTGGTCATCTCAGGATTGGTCACTGTGATTTCTTTGCCCGATTTTATTTGGTCGATGAAGAGAGGAACGACCGAGCCCCGAGAGGCAAGAACATTGCCATACCGGGTACCGCACAGAATAGTGCTGCTTGACATGCGTGACTTGGCAACCATAATCCGTTCCATCATCGCCTTGGAAATTCCCATGGCGTTGATGGGGTAAACTGCTTTGTCAGTGCTCAGTGCGATAACCTTTTTTACGCCGTTCTCAATAGCAGCATTGAAAACGTTCTCCGCACCGAGGGCATTAGTCTTTACCGCTTCAAGCGGGAAAAACTCGCAAGATGGAACTTGTTTGAGTGCTGCGGCGTGAAAAACGTAATCTACGCCTTTCATCGGGGCAACTAAACTTGCTGCATCCCGTACGTCGCCTATAAAAAATTTCACGCGGGGGTTATGTAACCGGGTCCGCATATCGTCTTGCTTTTTTTCATCGCGGGAGAAAATTCGAATCTCTGTGTCTGTGTTCAGATATCGTTCCACTACGGCGTTGCCGAAGGTTCCCGTCCCGCCAGTAATTAGAAGGGTATCAGCCACGTTTCCTCCCCGTATGACTCAGTATGATATTGACGATCTTGTTGGAAACTTGAAGAGAGCAATAACTATCAGGAGTACATATTCGATGCGTTGCGGCTTCAAGGCTTTCGATGACTCGGTCAATATCAAACCCCGTCATTATAATCCCACCTTCTTCGTCGCATTCTTGCCGCTCATGAGAAGTGCGTAACATCAGAGCAGGAAATCCAAGGATGCTCGATTCCTCAGAGATAGTTCCTGAATCACTAAGAGTGCACCGAGCATTCTGCTGTAATTTGCAGTAATCAAAAAACCCTAGAGGTTTATGGAACTCTATTTCATCGGGCAACGTAGAACGATACCCCAACACATCGTACAAATCAGTCATGTATTCTGCGTCAAGGCGCTTTCGAGTACGGGGGTGCGTCGTAACAATTATGCGGTGATGAAACTTCTTAGCCAGTGCCGTTAACAGAGCTACGAAATCCTTGAAATGTCTCTCAATGCTTTCCTCGCGATGACAACTCACTAAAAAGTACTCGCCCGGCGTTAAATCTAACTGGTGTAATATGTCGGAGGATTCAATGTCCTTTGAATAATAGTCAAGTACTTCATTCATCGGACTGCCGATTTTTATGACTTGGTTCGTTGGTATCCCTTCGAGAATCAGATTCTCACGACTGCGTTCTGAGTAGGGCAATTGAATGCCCGGAAGATGGTCGATAGCAATACGATTTACTTCTTCGGGCGTACCCAAGTCGAAACATCTGTTTCCTGCTTCCAAATGCGTAAAGGGAATCTTCAATTTAGTGGCAACCAAAGCAGTTGCAAGACACCCGTTCGTATCTCCCAGAAAACAAATGGCGTCTGGCTTCAACTTAATAAGCAATGCCTCCAATTTAACCATTATGTCGGCAGTCATCTGGGTGGGGGTGCGGCCTTTAGTATCGAGAGTATAATCCGGCTTTCGTAAGCCCATCTGGTCGAAGAAGATATCACGAAGTTCAAAATCCCAATTCTGAGATGTGTGGATTATGGTATGTTGTACTGCTGCGTCGAGCGCAGGCATTATGCGCGACATTTTCACAATTTCAGGACGCGTAGAAATCACTGTACAGATATGCACGCTCTCCTCCGACTTTATTAGACTACTTCTGGATATGTGTCTGTATTCTCAGGGTCAAAAACTTCACTCCCCTGTACAAACAGAATCATCTCTGTATCACCGACATTTTCTATCGCATGCACCCAATACGGATAAACCGTAATAGTCTCCGGGGTATCCCCCCGCAAAGTGTAAGAATGCGTATTCCCATTGAACTTATCTCGGGTGTATAAAACCGCTTCACCTTGAAGAACGGTAAAATACTCAATCTTATCCCGGTGAAAATGATTGCCGCGAACTACTCCGGGCTTGGAGAAAGCAATAAACTGCGTACCATGAACCTTGATCGTCTCGAACAACTTTCCGCGCTCGTCTTCATGCACTACAAGTCGGGATTTGTGCATGTAGTCTCCTCATTTGATCAGGACGTAGCGCATGGATAGTTAGATAGTTATTTGGTTTCTCCAACTCTCCATCGCTAATATAGGGATTCGTTCTTGTCGGTTTCACAAGGTGATAACGGGAATCAAAAGCACAACGAATCTGTTGTTTCTTTAATGCTTCGCCCACATATCTGTCTTCAGCCCAACATCCTGCTGGACTTTTGTCCAGTAACTCCATAGCCCGTCGGCTTAACCAATAAGTGAAGCCCGGACAAAAATTTGCTTTGAGCCCGTCTAACGGCTCGCCTCGGTCGCTACCTACATAATCCGCGGTCGGTATATTTGCCATGAGTCGGTCGTAATAGACCCAGACATCATCATCGACCTTGCAAATATAGTCGTACCCGCCCGCGAGAGCGTACTTGATCAGCGCCCGAATTTTTTCGGCGCTGTGATGGTAGTCATCAGGCGCATCGAGCCAAACTTCATCTGGCGGATTTAGAAATTGTATATTACTTTTTCTTAACGCACCCTTGAAAATTTTGTACTCGCCGGTCACATCTTTCAGCCACGAATCTCGTACGGCTTGCACGCGGTCCACTGTAGTACGCGTAAACCAATCCCTCATTCCGGGCGCAGTGTACTCGTACTGATGGCAACTGAATATAGACAAAAGCGTCCGCATCCCCTCCTCCTACCATATCCATCCACAAGTCATGCAAATCGTGCGATCATTCAGGTGCCTTTTATACAGGAGACGCCCGCATCGTGCACAACAGCGCATCCACATAAAGACTCCAAGAAAACGTTAAGGGCTCCTCAGTCTGGCAACTGGGAGCCCTTGGATATCACGGCTGCGAGCTTGTGGCTCGGGAGGAGGTCAGCCGTGTGTCTTATAATCTTGCGGGACTCGGGCGACTTACCCGAATGCCTTCGGTGCGCCCTAACCCTAATGGATGCTTCGCCTCACGGCTGCGCGTGCCTACGCCTCAGCCCTATCGCTACCGGAACGAATCGGGTCCAAGATCACCATATCGGGGCGAGTCGCCTAAGCGTCTCAGCCCCCTCTGGTTTCTCGATGTATGCCGTTTTATAGTGGTACTAGACCACGTGTGCCCCTTGGTTATTCATGGGCGACAATGGCTAACGGCGAACCAAAACTTAAACTACTTTGGTACGTCCTCATTCTTTTGAAAAATTCAGTTACGGAAATAGACCATTTGAATCATAACTCGTTGATTCTAAAGAGAAAATACACATTATCACTCTGCTGGTTTATGTGGTAATTTTCTACCACCAGTATGAAGGGAACCCTCAAAGGTCTCTATTTCAGCCGCCCCACCCCCATACACTAATCGAGGGTCGCATCCTTGCTCTAGGCTCAGTCCTTCTGCGGCCAACAGACGGTTCCAATACTCTTTCGATTTATATTCCAAGTGGTTCAGTTTCTTGCGTTTACGAGCCATTCGTCCCTTTCAACTCCGTCACGCCAGACTCCACTTCCCGGTGGCAATTCGAACATAGAAGTACGCACTTTCGCAACTCCCACTCCACCGCACCCCAAACTTGCTCTACATAGTCCGCCGTTACATCGTAAGTGTGCCCTGTGATGAAGGACGATATACTGAACGACTTTTTTTCTGGGTCTAGATGATGAAATTCCATAGCCCTTGGACAACGGTTATACCCGCATATCTGGCATTTTCCACCCATATGCTTGATTGCCCGCTGTTTCAAATCCAACCGCACAGATAGCGCCTGTGACGACGGATGATGTAGTGTGCGGAACACCTCGTCTTGTTTTCTCTTAGTGGCAAGTCTTTTGTTCAGATAACTCTTATCCGCCGTCTCTGAGTCCACAGCAGGGCAACGAATCGAAATTGGGTGTTCCGTCCCGCACTTGATACACGTTATCACAGGACTCACTGGATGGACCTCTGGAGTTTTTACGACCGTAGTCCGAGATTTCCTTGCCTTTTGTCTTTCAGCCATTTCTCGCTGTCTATCTGCTAAAATTCCCGCCATAACCGCCTTTCGTCTCAATTTGACACAAGGCGATCTATTCCCGCCCAATTACTACTCTATATCAAAGTGCCATTACTTGTCAAGAAGTATTTCGCCCGATTTTTCGCTTGACAACGTAACGTGACCATGGTAATCTTGGAATATGGCAGCAGAATAACGCGCTCGCCTATCGGAGACAAAACCAAATGATTATTGAACAAAAGGTGTATGAATTGCCTAGCGAAGACACACATCGGTTGGAAGTCGTTGAAATCGGTGAGATGAAGAAGATCGAAACGTCCTACGGAACGAAAGACAAATTCGGCATCAAGATCAAAGTGCTGGACGAGAAGGACAGTGAGGGAAATGATCTGTACACATACTTGAATGTGTCGCCCAGCATCGGGGTGAAGGCAACTCTCGGGAAGTTCCTGCGTCGGTTGAAGCTGAACGTCGAGGGCAAGGTTGACATGGACGAATTGGTCGGATTCAAGTTCAAAGCGGCTATCGCCCACAACGAAGGAACCGGAGCGTCCGCGGGCAAGACCTTCGCCAATATCGTCATTGACACCGTCGCGCCTTTGACGACCAAGCCACAGCCAGTTGAAACAGTGTAATTTTTACACACTTTATAAGGGGAGTTGGCGTATACCACTCCCCTTATACTCTTGAAATCATTGAAGATAGATCAATTCACTGTCCATTATCGGACAGTTGATTAACTGGTTTATAATCAATCACTTCACTAAATGTGTAAGGTATATGCAGTAACGGTGCATATAGATTCCCAATAGATACAGATTCATCCCACAAACACCTATACAAGCTAAAGCTAACACACAGTATAGGAATCTGGGAATCGGCAAATGTCAAGTTTACTTGACATGAAAGGGCTCATGACTCAAACAGAAGAAATCCGTAAAGGTGTCGAGGAGTTATTTCCTGAGGGATCGCTAATTGAACTCCGAATTCCAAAATCTCCCATGGGCACGGTCATCGGATTTTTCCGCGACCGCGAGAAGTTGGTCGCTGCGATTGAAGAGTATTCGGGTAAAGTACAGGCTGTCTATTACACGCTGAATGCCCCGGACCCGGAATTATATGAGACCGCCCACGTCAAAGATAAAGCCGTCGTCGGCATACATGGATGTAAAGACGCAGAAGTCACAGTCCGTAATTGGCTGTTGATCGATTGTGATCCTGTTCGCGTAGATGAGACAGGAAATCCTCTCGAAGACCAGAAAGTATCTTCAACGGATGCTGAAAAGGCATCTGCTCTTGAAACAGCAAAGAAGATTTGGGCATATCTCCACGAATTGGATTGGGCTTCGCCAGTGTCCGCCGACAGTGGCAACGGATATCATCTCCTATACCCTCTCGGCGGGATTCCCAGTACGCCGGAATTGACGGCTACGGCTTTGCTTGTACTGCAACATCTCGCGGAAAAATTCAACACTGATTTGGTGAAAGTAGATACGACAGTTCACAACCCGTCGCGCATTACGAAGGCGTATGGTTCTCTCGCGGCGAAAGGTCCAAACACAGAAACACGCCCACACCGCATGTCCTGTATTCGTACAGTGCCCGCTCTACAATCGTACGTCAAGCTGGAGCAATTGCAAGCGCTGAGACCCGCGGCAAAAACGACATCGAAGTCAAAATCCGGAATTGTCGTTAAAAATAATCAGGAGAAGTACGCAACTACGAACGGTCCTGAAAAGATGGAAGAATTTCTTGAATACTATGGGATCGATCATAAAATTATGGTTCGTGAGAAGAAGGGGTGGAAGTGGCAGATCGTGCCGTGCCCATTCAACGCTGATCATAATCTCGGTGAAGTCGCAGTCTTCGTCAATGATGACGGCGGTTACGGATTCAAGTGCTTCCATAACTCTTGTCAAGGGAACGACTGGCAAGCCTTCAAAGGGCGTCTACAGGATACGACAGGTAAACGGTTTTTCTTCCAGACGAATTTGAAAGAGCCGATCTCGGCTGATGCCGCGCCTATATCTAAAATGAAGTTAGCGCGGGCTTCGTCTGTCACACCCGAAGTGCTGAACTGGCTTTGGGCGAATCGTATCCCGTTCGGTAAACTGACACTATTCGCCGGTCACCCCGGCATAGGCAAAGGTATGGCAACGATGTATCTTACCGCGATGGCGTCTAAGGGAACGGGATGGGCCGACTGTCCGAACCCAAATCCGCCTATGGAGACAATTATTTTCTCTTCCGAAGACGCAGCAAGTGATACTCTTGTTCCGCGTTTACAAGCGGCGGGAGCCGACCTCGATAAAGTCTACATCGTGGAGACGGTCACGACCAATGAAGGTGATCGAGCGTTCGGTATCGATAAAGACTTACCTGCGTTGAAGAAACTATTGGAATCGAATCCCGAAGTCAAACTCGTGGTCATTGATCCCATCATGAACCACCTTGGTCAACTGAAAGGAAATTCCGAGCAGGAGTTGCGTGCGGGACTTACCCCACTGGGGCGACTCGCTCAACAATTCGGTGTCGCAATCGTTCTGGTTACACACTTCAATAAAAACCTTGCTGCCGATAGTATCCAACGTGTCGGTGGGGCGATGGGAATGGTTGGAGCGGTTCGAGTCGCGTGGACATTCGCGGAAGATAAGGAAGATGGTTCAAGAAAAATGTTGCCCCTCAAAGCGAACATCGCGCCCGACACAGGAGGACTATCCTACAAGATTGTCTCAGAAAATGTAGAGATCAATGGTCAGATTGTTTCTGTTGGAAAGATTCAATGGGGCGAAACGACCCACGCAAATATTGACTCTGCGTTGAAGAATGATCCTAAGAATTCGACCACTAAAATTGACGAAGCCATTGCTTGGCTGAAAGAACATTTAGCGGATGGCGATCCGCATCTAGTAGCTGAGGTCCGCATGTCCGCGGATTCTATAGGATATAAAAAGACTGTCATAGAAAACGCAGCCGACAAAATCGGAGTCATAAAAAATACTGACGGTGATGGTGCTTTGTACTGGCGCGTAAAGAAGGCTGAATGAAGCGATTATGGCTCGACTACGAAACCCGCAGTCTTGTAAACATCAAGAATAGTGGCTTGGATCGCTATGCACACGACCCCAGCACGGAAGTTCTGATGTTAGCGTGGGCAGTTGATTTAGGCGAAGTGTCTCTGTGGCAACCGCGCCTTGGTCCCATGCCCGAGGAATTGCGTGCGATGATGATGGACCCAAGCGTCCAACTTTGCGCGTGGAATTACAACTTCGAAAAAAAGATATCTGAATTTGTGTTAGGTATACCGACGGAACAGTCCCGATGGTATGATCCCTCAGTTCTCTGTGCTTATATGTCGCTGCCGATTGGGTTAGGTCGCGCGAGCGAGGCGCTATCCATAGCCGGGAAGAAAATTCATTTGCCGCCCGACGAAGGCGTGAAACTATTTTCCGTACCGAAGAAGGCTACAAAGAAGATGCTTGCCGCGGGAAAGCCTGCGTACTATTTCAAAGACTGGGATTCAAATCCTGAACAGTGGGAAAATTTTTGTACTTACTGTAAGCAAGACGTGATGGCTGAGAGAGAAGTCCACTATGCCGCGGTCGCGGTTAATTCCCCGATGACACCGGGTGAATACGAAGCGTGGCAACTCGACCAACGTATGAATAGTGCCGGGGTCTATGTAGACGTGGATTTCGTTCTCAAAGGTCAGAAACTTGCGAAGGACGAATCTGATCAACTACTCGCGCAGATGGGGACGATCACCGGATGTGAGAATCCGAATAGCGGGACGCAACTGAAAGAGTGGTTGAAGCCCCGGAAATATCCGTACGATTCTTTGGATGTCGAACACATTGAAGAGGCGTTGAAGTTGCCATTTCTTGAGCCCGAAGTCCGCCAATTGCTCGAACTGAAACAGAAGTTGGGCGGCTCTGCGTACAAGAAATTCCAAAGCATCCTCGACCGTATCAGTGCGGACGGACGGTTGCGCGATCAATTCGTTTACCACGGTGCTCACACTGGTCGATGGTGTGTCGCTGAAGGGTCAATGATTCGAGTTAAAACCCCTTCAGGGGCCGTTATTGACAAACCTATTGAGGCCGTGCTATTATGTG
>Ga0116127_1001030_pt1 | contig 19117 bp, 10 predicted proteins | sample June2015DPH_16_1_FD_89731 | JGI IMG/M metagenome (GOLD analysis project Ga0116127, IMG submission 89731) | Peatland microbial communities from SPRUCE experiment site at the Marcell Experimental Forest, Minnesota, USA - June2015DPH_16_100 | ecosystem: Environmental > Terrestrial > Soil > Wetlands... | reverse complement strand
TGGTGAGGACATGATCGAGATTGAGCGTGGAGGTTATTTCCTTGCTGATGGCGAGGAGGGCGTCCAGGGTGTGAACCTTTCGCTCCGCCTGCAACAGATTGGCGTTGTTCAGGGCGTTGGAGGCCTGCTCGCACATGTTGGTGAGGTAAAACAGGTCATCCTCATCAAACGGCTTCCCATCTGATCGGTTGACGATTTCCACGACCCCCAACACCCGCTCTTCCTTCAGAAGAGGCGCGCACATCAGCGATTGGATTTGATACTCCTCGCTTGCCTGCACGCGGGCCTCGAGTCCCGGCTCACCCTGGGCGCTTGAGACCAGGCGAGCCTGGCCTGTTTGGGCCACGCCCCCAGCCAAGCCCTCTCCAATTTGAAGGCGGCTACCCTTGTTGGTGGTCGGATCCTCACCCGCTTGCTGCGCGCAAAGCAACTCGTTCGTTTCGGAATCTACCAGCCAGAAGTTGCAGGCCAGGGCACCGAGGTTCCCCTGGATCTTCTCGGCCATAATGGGCAGTAGATCCTCAAGCTCCAGCGTGGAAGTGAAGGTGCTCGCCACATCGTAGAGCGCGGTCAATCGTTCAATCGTCTCCAGGTTCGACCACTTTTCCTGCTCGACGGCGCGCAAAGCGTCCAGAACCCGGCCTGCCAGCCGGCACGCTTCTTCAACGAAGCCTGCGTCATTGGCTGTAAATTCTCCCGTGCGCTTGTTCAATACCTCCAGGACGCCGGCCACGTCTTTGGAGGTCGGGATGGGTGCGTACAAGGCCGATGCCACGCGTTCCCGGTCGTCCTCCGCAAGGTGCGGGAACATCTCTGGCTCGATTTCCTCCTCGTCGAGCCGCCGCGCACGTGATTTTGCCAGCATCTCGGCCAGAATGCCCTCACTCACCTGCCCCGGAAGCAACTCCAGCCGAAGTCCGGCCTCGAACCAGCGAGAGCGACAGAGCAATTCCCCACCGCTCTCCTGACGTAGCCAAACCATCGCCGCACGGGCCTCCAGATTTCGGCCAACATGCGTGGCAAGCGTCTTCGCAAAACTGTCAATGCTGTTGCAGGAATGAAATCCAACCGATAGTTCAAAAAGGGAGGACAACTGCTCCATAGAAAATGTTGCCGAGGGCGTTACCCTTGCGGCAGGGGCTAGTGAGCCGATACAAGAAAAACTCCAAACGAATCGACTGGGAGGCTACCAAAAACGGGCGGGCGAGTCAAGCAATGTGGTTCAGCAATGTGGTTCGGACACGTTTTCTCCACGTTTTCTCACCTACTGCCTTGATTTGCTCAACAAGTCGGCGTAGTCTGAGGTGACGGTGTAAATTTCATGCTACGCTTTGAAAGCAGGGCATCAGCCGCGAGGAATCCGTGACCATTAATGTCAGAACAGTTGATCAGGTGACCATTCTTGACCTCAACGGCTCCTTTAAGGCAGGTGAAGCTGACCTGGCCTTTCGAAACTCCGTCGGCGAGGTGCTCTCCGCCGGCGTCACCAATCTCGCCATAAACCTTGCGGGAGTGTCTTTTCTCGACAGCTCCGGCATCGGGTCAGTGGTCCGCACTTTTTTGACCCTGAAAGAAAAAGGGGGCGAATTCAGACTCTTTGGGGCCTCAAAACAGGTTGCTCTAACCCTCAGGATGGTTCGTCTGGACAAAGTCCTCGGAGTGACGGAAGATGAGACCGCTGCCCTCGCGAGTTTTTAGCGAGAGGCTGAAATCCCTATGCTCATCGCTACGTCTTCCTGGATACCTATCCCTCGCTGCTGATCGCCGCCTGGGATTATGTCCGCGGCAGCAAAGACGAGGCGTGGCTGAGGAAGAACCATGCGGGGCTGAAAGACTGGGCCACCAAGATGCTTGCCATGGATCTGGAGGGAAATGGGTTGCTCGAATACCCGGCGAGCGGCAATTCCGGCTCCTGGACCGAGCAAATCACCCTGCGCCCGGCGAACTGGTGGGACACCATCGGCTTTGCTTATGAGGACGCATACTCCAATGCCCTTGCGTACCATGCCTTGCTAGGAATGACCGAAATGGCCCGGCGGGCAAACAGGCGGGAAGATGCACAGCTATATGTGTCGCGCGCCGAGAAGCTCCGCTCCGTCTATTTCGACACCTTTTACAATCCCACAACGGGAGTGCTGGCGGGCTGGAGAAGCGCGGACGGGAAGCTGCACGATTACTACTTCACCTTTGTGAATGGCGCGGCCATCACCTATGGTTTGGTTCCACGGGACAAGGCGAATCAGATCATGGACCGCCTGCTCGCCAAGATGAAAGAGGTCGGCTATACGCATTTCGAATACGGCCTGCCTGGCAACCTGATCCCCGTTCGTCGCGGGGATTACGTAGATCACGACAAGCGCTTCGGCGGACCTGAAAAAGAAGACGGCTCCGATGGCTTCCAGATCTACGAAAACGGCGGCGCCACTGCATGCATGGCCTATTTCACAATCCAAGCCTTATACCAGTTGGGCCGGCACAAGGAGGCCGACGCGATTCTGCTTCCAATGCTCCATGCATTTGAGCAGGGCGGCTTTCAGGGTAGGGCCAGCAACGGCATGACGTATGATTGGAAGGCCTGGGACGGGACCCCGCATGGCTACGAGGGCTTGCTCGTGGACGGCTACCAGGCACTGCTGGCAGTGTTGTCGCGCTGATATGACGCACGGGCATATTCCGTGTTACCTCTACTCGACCCCAGTCAACTTGAAAACATAAGCCTCGGGCAAAGCCAAGGCTGAGTGGGGAATTGGCGGGAGCTGGATGCGCAGCTTCCCGGCCTCCTGGCGCCATTTGAGTGGAGCATTCCCACCCAGGAGCTCGACCGTCGTCTTGGCAGTAGTTCGGGGAGCGCTGAGCACTAGTTCCTGACCAGGCCATGTTTCCACAATGGCGTAGACAGCATTGCCTTTGCTTGTGTAGCGAACCTCGCCCTCTGACCTCTGCCGCCACGCCCGGGTCCCGTAAATTGCCTCGCCATTCACCTTGAGCCAGCCGCCCATCTGAAGCAGCCGCTCCTCCATGATGACCGGAATACGCCCGTCAGCGGTGGGGCCGATATCTAAGAGCAAGTTGCCGCCTTTCGAGACCGCGTCCACCAGCAGGTGGACCAGCGCAGTCGCGGATTTATAGTCGTTTGGGCCTTCCACGCGGTTGTAGCCGAAAGATTTTCCGATACCCTGATCTTCTTCCCACTTATGTGAAGGGCCCAGTTGCACGCCCTCTGGGACAAATGTTTGATATTCGGAAGTATAGAACCCGCCATGTTTGCTGCGAGTTTCCTTTCCCCAGCGGTCATTGATGACGATCTCCTCGCGCACGGACGAGTTGTTGAAAAGCCACGCCAAGAACTCCGTCGATTTCCATTGCTCGCTCGGGTGCTCCCACTCACCATCGGTCCATAGAATGGAGGGACGGTACCGTTCCACAAGGTCCTTCATCTGAGGGATCATATGCTCGGTGACGTAGCGTTGCTGGTCGCTCAGATACAGCGGGTTGTACCATTCGTAGAGCGAATAATAGAAGCCCATCCTCAGCCCTTTAGCAACCACCGCCTTGGCCAAATCGCCGGCCAAGTCACGGTGTGGGCCCACGTCCACGCTGTTCCAGTTCCAGCTCGCTGGGCATGGCCACATGCAAAAGCCCTCGTGATGTTTCGAAGTCAGGACGACGTAGTGCGCGCCTGCATTTACGAACAGGTCGGTCCATTGATCGGGATCGTACAGCTCGGCCTTAAACTGGCCGGCAAAATCCTGGTACTTGAAGTTGGCCCCATAGTGGAGCAAGTGAAACGCCCACGTGGGCCCGTTCTTGTTCTGCATGTGATTCCAATACCACTCTGCGTAAGACTCGCCAATCTCAGAGTGTGGGTCTGCAAAGGCAGGGACTGAATAAACCCCCCAGTGAATGAAGATCCCGAACTTGGCGTCGTCAAACCACTGCGGGGTAGGACGCTTGTCAATGGACTCCCAGTTGGGAGCGTAGTTTTGGGCTTGCGCTTGCCGTGCTATCGCTAACGCCAAAGAGATCATTAGAGCGAGGAATAATCGTTTCATCATAAGTGGCATTCTCTCAACCATCGGCCTCAAGCACGGGAATTCTACCACACCCTTCAGGCTTGTGCGATCCCGAGGATTGCCCCTCTTTGCGTTGTCCTTTGGACAAGCGATCGTAGTTCTGCGGAGTCGCGGAACGAATCCTAACCCCGCGTACTGAGCGGCTCAAACCGTCGGTCGACACGCAGACCAAATGGCTTCAGGAACTCGTTGCAGAAATTTTTACCGGAGCAGGCAGGCTGAATCAGCCTATTCATATTCCTTTGCGGAAGGCAGACGAGCATTTGTGGAGCCCAGTGCTTCTACGGCAGAAATACTTGCACTTTATTGAGGATTACAGAATATAGTAACAGTTCCAAAGAATGGCGCAGGCAAGCCGTGCGCCAGGCCGTAGCGCTTGAATCATCCCCCTGAGTCTTTTGAAGGACGGAGGAAAGCATGGCAGGACGTCTCAGTGGAAAGGTGGCTGTGGTTACAGGAGCAGGTAAAGGAATCGGACGCGCGTGCGCTTTGGCCCTGGCTGGGGAGGGTGCACACGTGATTATCACGTCACGGACAAAGGCGGACTTGGATTTCCTGGCAGCGCAGATCAGCGCACTGGGAACAGGCGCAAGGGCGCTGGTGGTCCCGGCTGACGTTAGCAAGGAAGAGGATGTGGCCCGCCTGGCAAGAGCTGCGTTCCAGGAATTTGGACAAGTGGATATCCTGGTGAACAACGCCGGAGTGGGAAAGAATGGGACGGTGGCCACGCTCACCACCGCAGACTACGACTGGATCATGAACACCAATATGCGCTCGACTTGGCTGTGCACCAAGGCATTCATGCCTCCCATGTTGGAGCGCCAAGCCGGGGCGGTGATTTTTGTATGTTCAGTGGCAGGGTTGGCGGGCCTCCCCAACGAGCCCATCTACTGCGCTACGAAGTTTGCCCAAATGGGCTTCGCCCAGGCAATTGATTACGAGGCATATCCCAACAACGTAAAGGTGAGTGTGGTTGCCCCGGGAGGAACCAATACGAATTACGGCTTCTATAATGGCACGCGCACGCCCGGCGATCCGATGCTCGAGGGCTTTCATGAACCTGAGGACGTTGCGGAGGCCGTGGTCTTCGCCGCCACTCAACCTCCCAAATCGCGCGTTTTCCTGGTTGGCATGCGGCCCATGAATGAATCTCTTGGCTCAGGTTCAGGCGTCCATTTCAAGGGTGAAGCTGCAAAAGAAAACTGAGAAGACCGCTCGGCGAAGCCTCAACGAGATTCAGCCGCATGCAGTCTGCCCAACACCAGCTATGCACGTCCGAAATATTCCCGTCGAGGTGCACCATGAAGCTCCGAAGGGCCTCTTTACTGATAGTTTTGCTTTCGTTCGCTTCGCCCCTTCTCTGTCAGATCTCGCGTGAGGCCTTCAGGACGCAATTCGAAGCCTTAACACCCCATGTGGGGATCTATCATGAAGTGATTAACGTCGCTGTGATCCGCAGCCACGGCAAGAGCCTGCTTATAGGGTCCGGTGACGGTGCAGTCTTAGAAGCAGCAAAGAACCTGGGCATCAACTCTATTGAATGGGTGCTCTATACTGATCATCATCGTGACCAGTGTGCGAGCGCGGCCCTGCTGAAGAGAGCAGGGGTAAAAATTGCCGTCCCTGCCGCCGAGGCAGGATTCTTCGAGAATGCCACGGGAATATGGGACAGCGCGGACACCATTCTCTACGACCGGATGGACTTTCGCCCCGACCTGTTTATTCTCCGCAGCTCCGTTGTGCCGGACCGAGAGCTGCAAGCGGGCGAAGTGTTTCACTGGGAGGGACTTGATATCCAGGTTGTCCCAACTCCCGGCCCCACGGACGGCAGCGTCTCCTATATCGTGGATATGGATGGGAAGAAGCTTGCCTTCACAGGAGATCTGATCTTCGGTCCTGGACAGCTTTGGAACTTCTACATGCTGCAAAAACGCTTTCCGGGGATGAGGGGTGATTATTGGGGTTTCGGCGGAGCTGCACCGGATTTGTTGAAAAGCCTGGATGTGGTTCTTTCCCACCAACCCGCGATGCTAGTACCGTCACACGGTGTCGTCATGCGCGATCCCACCGAGGCCGTCGCCAAGTTGAAGAAGAATATCCACGCCGCGATGGCCAATTACCTGACCCTGGCTGCCTGGCGCATCTACTTTTCTGGAAAATTCCACGACGTTCCTGAGAACCTCACATTACGCGACAACTCGAGCCCCCCTCCGGATCTGGACGTGCCCATGCTGCCTACCCTGCCTTTGCCGCAGGCGCCTTCGTGGCTGCATTTCGCGGCTTCCACATCCTGGTACTTACAAGCCGAGGATGGAACCATCTTCCTGCTTGATTGCGGGTTCGATCCTTTACTCAGTACTCTCGCCCAGCTGAAGAAAGATGGAACCATCAAGGGGATAGACGGTATTTGGATTACTCATTACCACGACGACCACGACCATTCCATCAATGCGGTTCGGCGCGAGTACGGAGCAAAGTTTTACGTTCAGAAGGAACTCCAGGACGTTCTTGAGAACCCTTATGCTTATTCCATGCCGGCCTTGACGCCCGAGAGCATTCATGTGGACCATCCGCTCTCAGAAGGCGAGGCCATAAATTGGAAGGGTTACAGGATGACCGGGTATTATTTTCCCGGGCAGACGATCTATCATGGCGGATTGCTGATCGAACATGACGGAACCCGCATCTTCATGGCTGGAGATTCGTATGCTGACTTCGGCATCGACGACTATTGCAGCTACAATCGCAACTTGCTGGGGAAAGACGAACCCGGCTATGAGCAATGCTTCCGCCTGCTGCTCAAACTGAAACCCGACATGCTGGTTGCCTCACATTGGGGCCCGGAGCCGTACTCGGACGAATACATGGACAAAGGTCTCAAGCTGCTTGAGCAACGCCGGGTGCTTTTCTCGCGAATATTTCCCTGGGACGACCCTAATTTCGGCTTGGACCCGTCTTGGATCCGCGCTTATCCGTATCGGCAATTCATCCTTCCGGGCCAACACGTGGCCATCGAAGCCAGGGTCTACAACCACGGCGACTCTCCTCGTCAAGCCTCAGCGGAACTGCGCGCCCCGGCGGGGTGGCGAATAGAAAAGGCCGGTTCCGTTACCATCCGCCCGCACACCGAGGGGAAGATTCGGCTGACGGCCCTTGCACCCTCGAACCCTTCGCGCCGTCGGGAAGTCCTGGGACTCGCGGTTCATTTTGGGGACCGGAACCTTGGAGAGGTGGCAGAAGCCATAGTTGATTACCTGGAATAGAGACCAAGGAGCAAAATGATGGGTTATCTACTTGTAATGGCCGGCGGCATTCTGCAAGGCGCCTTCATAATGCCGATGAAGTATACCAAGAAGTGGGCTTGGGAGAACACCTGGTTCGTCTATGCCTCAACAAGCTTTCTGATTTGGCCCTGGCTATTCGTGCTCTTGACAATTCCTCATCCCTTCACAGTCTTGGCAACCACCAGCATGCGCTCCCTGGTCCTGGTTGAGGTGTTTGGGCTTGGATGGGGGATAGGGGCTGTTACCTTTGGATTAGGTGTGAGTAGGTTGGGGATGGCCTTGGGATTTACTATCATCATCGGACTGGCGGCAACTGCCGGGGCGTTCATTCCCATGGTCGTGATGGCTCCCGAGAAGTTGGGCCAGCCACAAGGCTTACTGACGCTGGCCTCCCTCGTCCTAGTTCTGATCGGTCTTACCTTCGGCTCCTGGGGCGGAAAGCTCCGGGAACCCGAACAAAAGTCCACAGGCAAGGACCCGCGGAGTTCCTTCGCCGTCGGGCTTGCGATCTGTGTCGCGTCCGGACTTCTCTCTTCATGCGGGAACCTGGGCTTCACCTTCGGCGGAGAATACGTACGAAGGGCCATGGAGCTGGGCGCACCAGAGTCAATGGCGGGCAACTCGCTCTGGGCTCCACTCACCCTGCCGCTCTTTATTTGCAATGCTGGTTACTGCGTATGGCTAATGAGGAAACGTAAGACCGGTGGGTTGCTGCATTTGAAAGGAACACGCCACTACTGGGCTCTGGCGGCTTTGATGGGCTTCATGTGGATTGGCGGATTTATCCTCTACGCGCCGGGTACGCGGAGGTTGGGTTCTTTGGGGACCTCGGTGGGATGGGCCGTCATGATGTCCACGATGGTCATTACCGCAAACGTTCTGGGGTTCATAACGGGAGAGTGGAAGGGCGCGAGCCGCAAGGCATACAGCTTGGCCGTGGCAGGCGTAGCAATTCTGATCCTGGCCATTGGTGTTGTGGGCTACGCAAATCAGTTGTGATTGGGACCTTCAGGATACATTAGACCTTGCAAGGGTCTAATGCTCCGCCAGGCAGTCTCTTCTCTTTGCGCAGCGCGAGGAGACGCGCTCTTCAGCGCAATAATGTGGCTTTTCCAATTCAGTGATTGATTGGAAATTGCAGCACCTGCTACGAAGCCGGAGGCTCGAGCATGGTCTTCAGCGGGGAGGGAATTGTGAGACGTCTAATCAGTTTGCTCGCACTACTCTTTTTGGCCGGGGCCGCAGTTGAGGCGCAAGAGGCGAAGAAGCCTCTGACCATCGACTTGGTCACCCACCCGCAAGGGCTGTTCACGATAGGCCTCTCCCGCGTGGAATGGCGTCCGGGAGGCAATGATATCAGCTACCTCAAACGCCAGGGCTCCGGCAAGGGTGCTGCCCTCACCCTTTATCTCTATGACATTGCGGGCGGCAAGGAACGAGTTCTAGTCGGACCTCCCAACGACACCATTGAAGGCGAGAGGCCCGACCTCTCTTCTTACCAGTGGTCCCCGGGCGGCGACGCGCTGCTACTCCAGGGTGAAAAGGACATCTGGCTCTACAACCTGGCGACGGGCCAGATGAAATCCCTTGTTAAGGACGCTGTGCCGGTGGAGGACACGACATTTTCTCCTACGGGCGAGCGTGTGGCATTTGTGGAGCAGAACAACCTCTTCGCCCTCGACCTCAGGACGGGACTTCGTGAAAAGCTCACGGACGATGGCAACGAAAACGTGATGAACGGCAAACTCGATTGGGTTTATGAAGAGGAACTTGCCAATCGTGCCACTGGTCGGGCGTACGAGTGGTCGCCGGATGGGAAGAAGATTGCCTACCTTCGCCTCGACGACGGCCCCGTGCCTCGATACCCGCTGACGCATTACTTGTCCAACCATGTGGAACTTAGCGAGGAGCGGTTTCCTCAGTCGGGTGACCCGAATCCCATTCCTTCTCTCCATGTCGTTTCCGTGGAAGGCGGCAAGCACCAGAGCTGGACGTCGACCGTGGCGAAATCCGACCGGATCGAATACTTCGGCCCCTGGTTTTCCTGGACGGCTGACTCGAAGGCGGTGGCGTTCCTCACGCTCGACCGCGCCCAGGACGAGTTGAACGTCCGTCTCTGGGATGCTGCCGCAGGCGCCAATCGCCTTCTGCTCACAGAAAAGGATGCGCACTGGATCAATTCGCTCGAGCCACCGCACTTCCTCGGCGACAACCAGAGGTTCCTCTGGCTCTCGGAGCGAGACGGCTGGTTGCACCTCTATCTCTATGGCCGCGATGGAGAGCTTCAGAAACAGCTTACCCACGGCAACTGGATGATCGATCGTCCCATTTTCCAAGACCTCCCCATCATCGGCTTGGACGAAAAGGGCGGCTGGGCCTACTTCGCGGCCACGAACCCGGACCCCCGCGAGCGCCAACTCTACCGCGTGAAGCTCGATGGCAGCGGTTTGGAGCGCCTCTCGCAGCACCCCGGGGTCCACGAGCTGAACCTCTCCCCGGATGGCCAGTTTCTGCTCGACAACTTTTCCTCACTCCACGACCCGCCGGAAACCCGGCTGCTCAGGGCGGATGGGTCGCTCCTCGCCACGCTGAGCAAGGAGACAGGACATCTCGATGATTACGCGCTGGGCAGCACGGAATTAGTAGAAGTGAAAGCCGCAGACGGCGCCACGCTGTACGCGCGCTTGGTGAAGCCTCCGGACTTTGACCCGGCGAGGAAATATCCGGTCATCATCGAAGTGTACGGCGGCCCCCACATTCAACTGATCCAGAACCGCTGGGGCCTGGCTTCCCTCCGTGACCATCTCTTCGCGGAACAGGGCTTCATCCTGTGGTCGCTCGACAATCGCGGCGCGTGGGGGCGAGGACACGCTTGGGAATCAAGGGTGTTTAAGGACATGGGGCACTACGAGCTTGGAGACCAGCTTGCCGGCGTCGCCTACCTGAAGTCTCTCCCTTATGTCGATCCCATGCGGATCGGTATTACCGGGTGGTCCTACGGTGGCTATATGACGCTCTATGCACTAACTCACGCACCTGACGTGTTCAAGTGCGGCGCGGCGGGTGGTCCCGTCACCGACTGGAAATTCTACGACAGCATATACACCGAGCGCTACATGCGCACGCCCCAGGAAAACCCGGACGGGTACAAAACTTCCTCCCCGCTCGAGGCCGCCGATAAGCTGAAAGCCAAACTGCTGCTGATCCAGGGCACCGACGACGACAACGTCCACATGCAGAACACCCTGAACTTCGTCCAAGCTCTAGTCAAGGCGCGCACACTCTTCGATCTCTACCTCCAGCCGGGAGAAAAGCACGGATTCGCTGCCGAGGCAGCGAGGTTCTACCTGACCCAGCGCTTGCTGGAATTCTTCAAGCAGAACCTCTAAAGAGGCGTTGCCTCAGGCCGACGAGTCACACCTAGTTAGGAATCGGAAGGGCGGGGCAGTCGGGAATGCTTCGCTTTTCTTCGCGCCAAGCGCCCCCGACCTACAAATCAGTTTTGCGCCATCCCGGTTTGCCTCTTTCACTCAAATCGCAGTGTAACTTCCGCGACCCCGGACTTCCCACTCAGGAGTTTTGCGTGGACGGTCTCACCTTCGCTGCCGGCCTGCACCTCTGCTCCTGTCGCCTTTGATTCTTTGAAGGTCCGGCCCGCTGTGTAAATGGTGAGCGTGGTGGGATACTTTTCGACCAGCTCAATCTTCAGGCGCAATTCTTTTTTGCTTGCGTCCCATTTCTCGTCTTTCAATTCCACGGCCCCCATGGTGATGTGACGGTCAGTCCCAATCAGTTGAGGATGACCTTGGGCGGGCCGTAGCGAAAGCACTTGGCAGGCATGGGCAGGCAGGTCCGCAGAGTATTCCCCGCGCACCTTGCCCAGGAACTTCTGGTTCCAGAAATCGAACAGCACATAGTCGCGGTTGCGGTCGAGCCCGACTTTGTCAAACCGGACCGTGAAATGTCGCGGGGGAGGAGGAGTGAGATAGGTTGTCACGGGAATCAACTCCAAGCCCGCTGGCTTGTCAGGCAGGGCTTCAAGCCTCTGATTCTCCTCTATCGCCCTCCGGCGCACCGAGCCTAGCGCTATGGAATCGCCGTAGACGCGCTGTATGCCAAGCAATTTGTCGTTGTTCGCTATAATGTCGGAGATATTTGTATCCTTGCCAATAAGTATTTCGTTTCCATCGTTATCCCAATTGAAGAGTCCGGCCACGGCCCAGGAACCGAAGGGGCGCGCGACATGGAGCATCCAGATATGCCGGTCGGCGGCGGCAGGATAGAGTTCCATAGGTGTAATGTCTGCCACGGGAATGATCTTCTTGGGCAGCTCGCGGCGGTCCTCGGGCAGCGTCGACGTGTCGTCGCTGAGCATCAGGAGTTGCCCCGAAAGGCCCAGAATTGAGGTCCAGGTGCGGGCCTCTTCGAGCGTCAGCGGCGGCCGGACGACCAGCACATCCGGGTCGCCGTACCAGGCGATGTTGTGCGTGTAATAGCCGCGCCGCATGGCCTCCAGCGCCGTGCGGAGACCGCGGAAAGAGGGTGGCTCTTTTTCGCCCACCACATCCCCACCCAGCCGGGCAGCTTGAGCAATGCCCATCGACTCGGTGGGATATTCCGGGCCACAGGCGGAGAAGAAGACGTTCGGCTTCGAGCTCATCGCTTGCCGGATCAGGCCCAGGGTCTCACGAAAGGCGGCGTCGGCATCGAGCGTGGGATCGAAAGCGCGCACGCGGTTTTGTCCCCAGATGTCGCGTGTGTCGTTTTCGCCATCCAGCTTGAAGTAGTCGTAGCCCCAATCGAGAGTGTGGCGCCGATACGTTTCGTAGAGAAACTTCTTCAAGGCGGGGTTGGAGAAGTCCGCCACATAGGTCCCGAACCAGGTGCCCAATTTGGCGTTCCCATTCTCTTCGTGCAGAAACCAGTCCTTATGGGCGCCATAAAAGTTCTCGTCGGCATCGCCAAAAACCGCCAGCCACAACCCCGGCTTGAGTCCCTGGGCGCGTATCTGGTCAGCAACCCACTTCATCCCGTGCGGGAACTTCCCGTTGGCTTCGGTCCAACTGCCTCCAATCGGCGCTCCATCTTCGCCGCCGCCCGCCACCTGCCAGCCGGCATCGATCAACACGTATTCGAGACCGAAGGGCTTGTATTCGCGCGCTAAAGCAGCGGCGTTCCTCGTGATGTCCTCTTCTTTAACGTAGGAGTAGAAGAAGTACCAGGAGCACCAGCCCACAGGAGCATGCGGCCATTTTTTCTTGTCCAGCGGGGCGTAAAACGGCAGCCGCTTGGCATAGACGTGGTCAACCAGCTCGAAACTACAGACCGGCGCGCCGCCCAGCGCACCACCCGCGGAGATGCAGTATCCGGCCGTGCCGGCGCTGAAGCCTGCCTCCCGCGCCAGGACTTTCACCGCCTGGTCGCGAAACCGGTCGTAGATGCAATTGTTCAGCGTGCTCGCGGCGCGCCCGCTCACCATTTGCTGAACGTCGTCCTCCACACCGTCCAGGCGCGCCTGAAGCGGCTCCGGCCCAGCCTCGAGGTCAGCCAGGACGGTGGCTGTCGCTACCGTTTTGGCCGCCGGCCCCGCCAGTGATAAATCGATGCTCGAACCCACCGCGTGAAAAACCAATTCATAATTCTGCTTGCCCTCGACCTTAACCACCATCTCCCCGCCCCTGTTGCCAGGCGCGAGCGTCAGTTTCGCGTCCACAGCGTCCGACGCAAGTTTTTGTGTGCCCGACGTTGCCTGAATCCGCAAACCACTCACCCAGGTGACACCGCGATAGGCAAGCTCCAAATGGTGGCCATCTGCTGCCAACTTCACGGTCCAAGCGCTTGCACCCTGCGCAACATTCGTAGCCAAAGCGAATGAAGCTATGCCAATAAGACTTGCCAATTTGAAAGAAACGGTACGCATCGATGACCTCCGGTCAATGAGAAAATGGGGCTAAGGCAATTTTGGATTTTAGATTTGGATTTTGGATTGTTCCCCACCTGCCACCTACCCCTTTAGGGCGATTTTAGATTTCAAATTTGGGATTCTGAATTCCGGATTGTCCCCCACATGCTACCTACCGCCTACCCCTTTAGGGCGATTTTAGTTTAAAATTTGGGATTCTGAATTCCGGGTTGTTCCCCACCTGCCACCTACCACCTACCACCTACCAGATACTAACCACCTGTCTTTTCAACAACATTCCCGCTTTACAAGCGTAACTCCTTTTCTATCAACAACATTCCCGCTCTGCCCCCCTTCCAAAAAGTGAAGTGCTTTATTTTCTACAACATTCCCGCATTGCTCATTCACTTTCAAGGAATCCTTTTCCTTCCCCTCATGGGAACCGACTCCTTGTCGTAGGGAAAACACGGACTTTCCTGCGCTTTTCCGGCTACCGGCGCGTCGGCGGCGATGGATCGGGGCGTTGGAGTTGCATGGAAGAAAAGTGTTCCCATAGGACCAAAGACGACTCCGGAATCACAACTTAGTATTCTAGCCTACTTTTTGGGCATGTCAAGAGACATGGTGTCCGCCTCGGTCCGCCAAATGTCCCGGCTTCCCACACCCGAGCCGGGTGGACAAACCTTCCTTGCCGGCCTCCGGCTCGGGGTGATGAATCTCGTTTTGGGCTGTTGGTCTTTTCTTCAGGTCTGACTGGAAATTGGTGTAGGCATTACGGAATGCGGGTGCAAATTCTCTGGAGAGCGCCTGGGGTTTGGCCGCCCGAGCGAAAAATTCGGTGGTGGGTCAATTTGATGCTGTAGCGGCGAGTTTATCTCGCCAAATGCCGGCGTAAAGCTACATTAATTTGACCCACTACCGAAAATTCGCTTGACACTGCTGGCCGTTGACATTTAATATATGGAGGTGCCATATATGGATGCCAAATCATCTGACCTTGAGTGGAAGAAGGGCAGTGCCGAGCTGCTGATACTTTCCCTGCTAGAGGTTCGGCCGCGCCACGGCTACGACGTCAGCAAACTGATCGAGCAGCGCTCCCGAGGGACGCTCCGCTACCACGCGGCCTCGCTCTATCCGCTGCTCTATCGCTTGGAAAAGCGCGGTTGGGTTCAAGGCCGATGGGTGGAGAAGAGCGGGCAGCGGCGGCGGCGCTATTACCGCCTGACGCCGCAGGGGCGAAAAGTTTTGGCTTCGCAGCGTCGTGGCTGGCAAGTGTTTGTCGAGGCTATCAAGCGCATCACGGAGGTTGAACATGCCTGATTGGAAAGAAGAGATTACCAGGCGGATTGCACCCTTGAAGCTGGCGCCCGCGCGTGAGGCGGAGATTGTCGAGGAAGTGGCACAACACCAGGAGGATCGTTACCAAGAGTTGGTCGCCGGTGGGGCGACAAAAGATGAAGCCCGTGGCGTGGCGCTCGAAGAGCTAAGCGACGAGAACCTACTGGCACGAGGACTGCGGCCCGTGGAGCAAGAGGTAGCGCAAGAGCCGATTGCGCCGGGCGGAGAAGGGAGGAACAACTTCCTCGCGAGCCTCTGGCAGGACATTGACTACGGCCTGCGGATGCTGCGGAAGAATCCCGGCTTCACCCTCATGGCCGTTTTGACGCTCGCGCTCGGCATTGGCGCCAACACGGCCATCTTCAGTGTCGTAGACGCCGTCCTTCTGCGTCCGCTGCCTTTCCATGATCCCCGGAGACTTGCCCAACTGTGGGAAACCGAAGCGGCGCCAGGGCGTTATCCGCTCGCCGGACCGGATTACCTCGACTGGCAGGCTCAAACCCAGACGTTGGAAGGAACCAGCCTGTTCGACTGGGGGGAGAGCTTCAACGCCAGCGGAGCGGGCGAGCCGGAGCAAGCCTTTGTAGTTCGAGCCCAGGCTAACTTCTTCTCCCTGCTCGGCGTCGGGTCACTCGTTGGCCGGACCTTCCTCGAGGGCGAAGACCAGGCGGGGCGGGACCACGTAGCCGTCCTCAGTTACGGCTTTTGGCAGCGGCACTTCGGCGGCGGGAAGGACGCGGTGGGGAAGACCCTCGATCTCAACGGCGAGAAATACGCCGTCGTGGGTGTCATGCCAGCATGGTTTCGTTCCGTGGGCGGGGCGGACATTTGGATTCCAATGGATATGAGCCCGAAGAATCTGGGACCCAGGGGCCAGCACCAGTATCGGGCGATCGGACGATTGAAGCGCGGCGTCCCGGTGGCGAAGGCCCGAGCTGAACTTGCGACCGTCGCGCAACGCCTCGAAAAGCAGTATCCCGATTCGAACTCGAAGGTTGGCGCCATGGTGATCCCCTTGAAGGAGCAACTGGTCGGCGATTCCAAGGCTGAGCTTCTGATCATGCTGGGCGCCGTGGGGTTGGTCCTTCTGATCGCCTGTGCGAATGTGGCCAATCTATCGCTGGTTCGCGCCACCGGACGCCATCGGGAGGTCGCCGTTCGGAGGGCGGTCGGCGCCAGTCGCGGCCGCGTGGTACGGCAATTGTTAACGGAGAGCGTGCTGCTTTCTCTGCTGGGCGCGGCCTGTGGGCTTCTCCTCGGTTGGGGCTGCTTGCGGCTTCTGGCCACGGCAGAAACCGTGCCCATTCCGCGCGCGAATCCGATCACACTGAATGGCACGGTGCTGGCATTCACCCTTGGGGTCGGCCTCCTGGTGGGAGTCCTGGTTGGACTCGCGCCCGCGCTGCAGGTTTCACAACTTCAGCTCAACGAGGAACTCAAGACCACCGTGCAAGCGGTCCTTGGGCCCTCCGGTCGGCGACGCATTTTGCGCGACGCGCTGGTAGTGGGCGAAATCGCGATTTCCCTGGCGTTGCTGATTGGCGCCGGCCTTCTCTTGCGAAGCTTTGCCAAGCTGCGCGAAGTCGAGGTCGGTATCCATCCGCAAGGCGTGCTGACCGCGCAGATCGTCCTGCCTCCCAAGAGATACACCACCCTGGAGCAGGCCGAAGCCTTCTTCGACCAGTTGCTCGATGGCCTGAAAGGTGCTCCCGGAGTCGAAGCTGCGGCGGTCGGAAGTAAACTGCCGCTCAGGGGAGGGAACAACGGCTACATCACCATCGAAGGGCGGGGAAGCTCGGCATTCGAAAACATCCTTGTTGAATTTAACCCCGTCACCTCCGAGTACTTCCGGGCCTTCGGTATTCCTTTTCTCAAAGGGCGCAACTTTAGCCAGCAGGATTTGCAGACCTCTGCGGAGGCCGTGCGGCAAGTCGTCGCGATGACGCAATCCGGCAAGATGCAGGCGCTTCCCGGCGGCCTGCTGGTGGCCGTGATCAATCAAACAATGGCTCGCCAATTCTGGCCAAACCAAGACCCGCTCGGCAAGGTCTTCAAGCTCGGCGGGACATTCCCAGTCACGGTAGTTGGCACTGTGGGCGATGTGAAGGAATGGGGCATCCGCCAGCCGGTGATTCCGCAAGTCTACCTTCCGCTTCCTGTCGCGCTCGCGCCACCCGTCAGTACCATGTCCATCGTCGTCAAGGGTGCGGCTGGAACCAAGGCATTGCCGGCCATGGTCCGCAGCCAGGTCCATTCGCTTGATAGCAGCCTGGCCTTGTTCAACGTTCGCACTATGCAGGAAGTCATTTCTCAGTCGATGACCGATACGAGCTACCAGTCGCTCCTGCTCTCCTCGTTTGCTTTGCTCGCTCTGCTGCTCACAGCCGTTGGGATTTATGGGGTGATGGCCTACACGGTGACGCAGCGGACCCATGAAATTGGCATACGCCTGGCGCTCGGGGCAGAGCCGCGGGACGTGCTCAGTCTTGTCCTACGGACGGCAGTACGTCTGGCCGGACTGGGTGCAGCGATCGGCGTGGCAGTGGCACTGGCGCTCACGCGATTGATGGCGACCCAGCTCTACGGCGTGCGGCCCTCAGATCCGATCACCTTTGTAGCTGTCTCACTGTCCTTAACCGGCGTGGTGTTCGTGGCCAGTTACATTCCTGCGCGCCGCGCGACCAAGGTCGATCCCATGGTGGCGCTGCGATACGAATGAGGCAAGGCCCTTGCAACGGCACACCAACGCATGCTGGCCCATTTCCGGGGCGCATCACATCACGGTCCCTCCACGCGATGCGGCAGCTTTTGTGCTTCCTTCTCTCACCTTTGGTCTTAGCGCGTAGGGCGGGACTGCCAACTTTTGATCTGGCCCTGGGGGCTCGCTGACCCTTCCCAGACCGTGCCGAAGCGGGCAGAAGCCACGGCCAACTTTATGCGGCGAAATCTGCGCCGGAACCTGGCTTTTCCCTGGCGCCCATAGATGCTGAAGCGGGTTGAGCAGCCGCCAAGCGTACGCTACCCGCCGAACAACTTGCCTAGAGTTGCCACGGTCTCGCTGTTGCTCCTCCGCGTGGCTCTGTTTGCTGGCTACTTGCTGGCTCGGCGGGCCTCGCGCATCGATCCAGAGGTCGCGCTGCGCATGGGGTGAGAAGCGCACCAAGCGGAAACGACCTTTACCGCAAGAGTTGAGAGGATGCGATTCTTGACGTAACCTGCATTGGGCGGAACACTCTTACACCCGCGGCGCCGCGCCTGCCCGCACATCGGACACGTCGCAAATGACTACGCCATTAGGCGGTAACCTTGGGGAAAGGGTGTATCATAAGCCGATTCCTGCGCGCAAACGCGCACCCAACGCGGAAGGAGGAAAATGGGCCATGCGTTATCAAACTAGAATCCGAAACATCGTGTTAGTGGCCGCACTCTCTCTCATTCCCGGCTCGATATCCACTTCGCAGACTACGGGGGAGGACCTGGTGAACCACCTCTGGAAAGCCTGGTGGATTACCCATCCTGAGGGGCCACAGAGGGAGTTCGGGGTATTTCACTTCCGCAAGACGTTCACGCTGGAGTCAGTTCCCCAGCGCTTTGTCATCCACGTGAGCGGCGACAACCGTTATGAACTATTCGTAAATGGCGAGCGGGTGGTGGCCGGCCCCGCGCGCGGCGACCTGAACCATTGGCGCTACGAGACCCTGGACATTGCCCCGCACCTCGTAGCCGGCCGGAACGCATTGGCGGCAGTCGTGTGGAACTTCGCCGAACTGGCTCCCCAGGCGCAGATGACCAACGAAACCGGCCTGATCGTTCAAGGCGACAGCAGCGTGGAAGGGATAGTGAACACCGACGATTCCTGGAAAGTATTCAAGAGCCAGGCTGTCCGCATGATCCGGCTGGACGCGCAGAAGATTGGCGGGTATCTGGTACCCGGTCCAGGCGAGCAGGTGGACGGCTCGAAATATCCGTGGGGATGGGAGGCGCGGGATTTTGACGATTCCGGCTGGGTTGCGGCGACGCCCATCACCGCAGGCGGGCCGCGCGGCATCAGGGACACTCCATCCCGATGGATGCTGATTCCGCGAACCATTCCCTTGATGGAAGACAAGCTCGAGAGATTCTCCCGCGTGGCCCGCGCGAGTGGCTTGGAAACCCCAGCGGAATTTCTGCAAGGCGCACGTCCCGTTACCCTGCCTGCGAATTCACGAGCATCGTTGCTCTTCGATCAGAGTTACCTAACCACGGGCTATCCCGAACTCGTCACCAGCGGCGGGCGCGGCGCAAACATCTCTCTGACTTACGCTGAGGCGCTTTACAAAGGGAGCGAAAAAGGCAATCGGAACGAAATCGAGGGGAAGGAAATCCGGGGTATCGAGGACCGCTTCCAGCCGGACGGTGGCCAGCACCGCACTTTCCGGCCGCTGTGGTGGCGGACCTTTCGTTACCTGCAACTGGATGTGGAGACCGGCGGGGAACCGCTTATCATCGAAGATCTGAGGTCGCGCTTCACCGCCTACCCG
>Ga0116127_1001029_pt1 | contig 19148 bp, 19 predicted proteins | sample June2015DPH_16_1_FD_89731 | JGI IMG/M metagenome (GOLD analysis project Ga0116127, IMG submission 89731) | Peatland microbial communities from SPRUCE experiment site at the Marcell Experimental Forest, Minnesota, USA - June2015DPH_16_100 | ecosystem: Environmental > Terrestrial > Soil > Wetlands... | reverse complement strand
ATCTTGTATTCCTTGCCGTCAATCTTGATTTCGGTGCCGCCATATTTGCTGACGAGCACGCGGTCGCCCTTTTTGACTTCAAACGGAATTTTCTTTCCGTCGTCGTTGGTTTTGCCGGTGCCGAGGGCGATAATGATGCCTTCCTGCGGTTTTTCCTTGGCGGTATCGGGGATGATGATGCCGCCCTTCTTGACTTCTTTTTCTTCGACCGGCTCGACCAGGATGCGGTCGCCGATCGGTTTGACGTTTAGTGCCATAGTTTTGTTTTCTTTGTTGTTGGTTTGAACTGTTAATCGTAATCAACTCCCGCCGCACCCGCGATGGGAAAATTGTTTCACCCTTCGGGCGGGAGCAACCCGCCTGGCAGCGGTGGCAACGAAGAAATCTCTTTCACCGCCGTCGCCGCACGCAATGACTGCTTGACCGCTTCCGGCAACGACGTCAAATCGCCGTCACCAAAATAACTCAACGCTTTCAAGCTGATCATCGGATTAAATTGTTCGCCATAGACCGCGCGCGCCGCGCCCAGCGCATCCGCCAGACTCACGCCGTTCTTCAGCAGCACCGCCACGTCCAGATAATCCTTCGACTCCGAACGCGTCTGGATCACGGCCATTTTGCACGCGGCGATGTCGAAAAGTGACGCCACGCGCGCAACGCCGTCATTGGTCCATTCCGGATCCACCACCCGCCGCAGTGAAAGTCCGAAAAACGAAATCTTCACCGGCTGCGGACGCCGCACCGTCACCGTCAGCGTGTTCGCCGCCTTTTGGCGGACAATCGCGCCTTTCAAAAGCGGCAGCGAATTCAATAATTCATCCGGGGCGATTGGCGCGTCGGCAAAGAAATCAAAATCTTCCGATGGCCGATGGCCGAGCCGGAGTGCCAGCGCCGTGCCGCCATAAAGCACGAAGCGCGATGACAACGGCTTTAGTGCCGGCCACAATGCGCGCTGCGCTTCCGGCAGCGTTGTCAATTTCGGCGCGAAACTCATGTCAAAGAACGGCGGGGCAATTCCGCTTCGGGCAAACCAAAAAATGCCCGCCAGTAAGCCCACGAACGCGGATCAAAAACTCCGGCGGACGCATTCAACAGGGCATCTTTGAAGGCGTCCCAGCCAAACGCGCTTTTCACCAACTGCACTTCCTGCCACGTGCCTAGCATCATCACCTGCGCCAGAAAACGGCGCGGGTTTGCCAGCGAAATTTCCGGCGTTTGCCACCAGAAAAGCTCCTGGGCAATGCGCTTCAGTTGTTCTTCGTTGGCCATGCTAAATTTTATCAAATTTCCACCGCCCCCGCGATGGGAAAAATCAGTCCATCCGAAATCTCGCTTTCAGTTCAGCGATTATTCGCTCGTCCTCCGCTCGTTTGTCGGTCATCTGCGAGCCTTTGTTTCTTTCTTCTTCCTTATGGTCATCAAACCTTTCATTGGCCCGCCTGACGGCCTCCTTTAATCGCGGATATAAGCGGTTCTCGAACTCGCGTGGGTCGCCCAGCACCCGGGCATAGGACTGATCGCGCTCAATAACCGGGATCATCAGGTCGGCCCTGAAAGGCTGCTGCATATCCATCTGTTCACAGGTTTCCCTGAAACTATGTTGCCAGTCCAAGTCCGGCCGTTCGGACAACTTCAGCCAGAACTGATATCCTGTCCCGAGGCGACAGGTCTTGTCCGTGTCCCATTCGGTCAGGCAAACATTGGCTTTCCTGGCATTCATTTTTTGGTTTTGAACCGCTAATCGTAATCAACTCCCGCTGCTCCCGCGACGGGAAAAATTTTTTGCCGCAGCTTCACGAACTAGTGCTTGCTTGAACTCGCGCTCAAAATCTTTGTTACAATCTACCAAGTAACCATTTTTACTGGCTTTTAATTCCTTGCTTTGTTTGTTGCGATGACGAGTTCATTTGTCATGGTTCGAAGTAAAGATTTTGAATTTTATTTCTTCTCGTCCACGACCTCGGCGTCAATCACGCCTTCGTCCTTCTTTTTATCGTCGGACTTGGCTTCGCCTTTCGGCTCGCCGCCGGCGGATTGCTGTTTTCCCGCCTGCGCCTTCGCAGCGGCGGCCTTGTAAAGTTCGGCGCTCACGGCCTGCCAGGCTTCGTTCAGCTTCTCAGCGGCGGATTTGATGGCCGCGCTGTCGCCGCCTTTCAATGCTTCCTTCACGTCCGCGACGGCCTTTTCGATCTTGGCCTTGTCGTCGCCGGAAATCTTGTCGGCGGTGTCCTTGAGCATTTTCTCGGAGCGATACACCGCGCTGTCGGCTTCGTTGCGCGTTTCAACTTCCTCGCGTTTGGCCTTGTCCTCGTCGGCGTGCGCCTCGGCGTCCCGGCGCATCTTCTCGATTTCGTCCTTCGAAAGGCCGCTGCTGGCGGTGATGGTGATCTTCTGTTCCTTGCCCGTGCCGAGGTCCTTGGCGTTCACGTGCAGAATGCCGTTGGCGTCAATGTCGAACGTCACCTCGATTTGCGGCACGCCGCGGGGCGCGGGCGGAAGATCGGTGAGATGAAACTTGCCGATGGTCCGGTTGTCGCGGGCGAACTGGCGTTCGCCTTGGAGCACGTGGATTTCCACGCCGGGCTGGTTGTCACTGGCGGTGGAGAAAATTTCCGATTTGCGGGTCGGAATCGTGGTGTTGCGCTCGATGAGCCGCGTGAACACGCTGCCGAGCGTCTCGATGCCGAGCGACAGCGGCGTCACGTCGAGCAACAAAACGTCCTTCACTTCGCCCTTGAGCACGCCGCCCTGGATGCCCGCGCCGACGGCGACGACTTCGTCCGGGTTCACGCCCTGGTGCGGTGGTTTGTTGACGAGCGTTTTCGCCGTTTCCACGACGCGCGGCATGCGGGTCATGCCGCCGACGAGCACCAACTCGTCAATTTTCGCGGCGTCAATATCGGCGTCCTTCAAACAAGCCTTCACCGGCGCAATCGTGCGCTCGAAAAGTTCGTCGCAAAGCTGTTCCATTTTCGCGCGGGTCAGCGTTTTCTGGATGTGCTTCGGCCCGCTTGCGTCGGCCGTGATGAACGGCAGATTGATTTCGTATTGCTGCGCGGAGCTGAGGGCGATTTTGGCCTTCTCAGCTTCTTCCTTGATGCGCTGGAGCGCGTCTGGTTGCTTGCGCAAATCCATGCCGTGCTCCTTTTTGAATTCGTCGAGAATCCAATCCATGATGCGGCCGTCCCAATCGTCACCGCCCAGGTGCGTGTCGCCGTTGGTGGCCTTCACCTCGAAAACGCCGTCGCCGATTTCGAGAACGGAAATGTCGAACGTGCCGCCGCCGAGGTCATACACGGCGATTTTCTCATCCTTCTTTTTGTCGAGGCCATAGGCGAGCGACGCGGCGGTCGGCTCATTGATGATGCGCAGCACTTCGAGCCCGGCGATGCGGCCGGCGTCTTTCGTGGCCTGGCGTTGCGAGTCGTTGAAGTAAGCGGGAACGGTGATGACGGCCTGTGTGATTTTTTCGCTCAGCCGCATTTCGGCGTCGGCTTTCATCTTGGAGAGGATCATTGCGGAAATTTCGGGCGGCGAAAATTGTTTCGGTTTGCCGTCCACTTCCACTTCCACGGCGGCGTCGCCGTTGGACGTCTTCACGACTTTGTAGGGCACGCGTTTGATTTCCTCAGACACCTCGTCGAATTTGCGGCCCATAAAGCGTTTGATGGAGTAAACGGTGTTGCGTGAGTTGGTGACGGCCTGGCGCTTGGCCGCTTCGCCGACGAGCCGCTCGCCGCTCTTGGTAAACGCGACGACGGACGGCGTGGTGCGTTTGCCTTCGGAATTTTCCAGCACGAGCGGTTCGCCGCCTTCCATGACCGCCATGCAGGAGTTCGTGGTTCCCAGATCAATGCCTAATACTTTTGCCATAAAATAAAAATTTTTTGTTATAACTCTTCAACCGTTTCAATGCAATTTTGATGCCGCTGAGCGGAAAACGTCATGTAAGCCCTGCAAACAAAGGACGGATTCCCACTTTCCCTGTTTTCCGGCTGGCTGAAAAACTGTGCCAAAGAGCCACAATGACACAGTTAAAAGTGCCGTTTGGCGCAGTGAGGCGGAGCACCGGCCTCCGGCCCGGCGTGGTTTTGGATTGGAACATCGAACACTGAACGCCCAACATCGAACATCGAATTGAAAACTTGGATGTTGGGCGTTGAATGTTGAATGTTCGATATTTTCCAACTCCACGCCGGGCCGGAGGCCGGCGTTCCAAGATTACTTTTACTTGCTCCCCGGTTTGATCGCCGGGATCGCCGCCAAATCCGGCGGTAATTTGTCCGGCTTAAATAGTTCCACCTGGAGCGAAATCAAGCTGGCAAAGGGCACGCCGAAATTTACCGCGCCGTTGGAACGATCCACAATCGCGGCGACCCCGGTGACGTGGCCTCCGTGCGCGCGAACAATATCAATCGTCTCCTGGACGCGACCGCCTTTGGTCACCACGTCTTCGATGACGAGGGTTTTTTCGCCGGGCGTAATTTTGAATCCGCGCCGCAACACGAGCTTGCCTTCCTCTTTTTCCGCAAAGATGAACCGCACGCCAAGCTGCCGCGCGACTTCCTGTCCGATGACCAGCCCGCCGAGTGCCGGCGCGATGACGGTGCCGGCGCGGAATTGGCGGACCTTGCCGGCGAGGGCGCTGCCGAGTTTTTCGACGACGGGCATTTGCTGGAGCGCGAGGGCGCATTGAAAGTACTGGCGGCTGTGCAATCCGCTGCGAAGGATGAAATGGCCTTCGAGCAGCGCGCCACTGTCACGGAAAATCCGGAGAACTTCGTCTTGCGTCATGGATCGGAGTGTCAAGTTTCAGGTTTCAAGTTTCAAGCCCACATTCAACGCAGAGACGCAGAGGTCGCAAAGTTTCGCAGAGAATAATCATCTGCCCCTCTGCGCTCCTCCGCGCACTCTGCGTCTCTGCGTTTGAATTCATTTGGCTTTCTTCCGGCTTCTGAATCCTGAATTCTGGCCGCGTGCCGAAGTGGATTAAATTCATCATCGCCATCCTGCTGCTACCGGTCTGCGCCGGCGCGGCGCGGGCGTTGTGGCTGGTGCTTTGCGCCAGCGGCAAGGCGGACGTGGTTTGGGTGCCGTTGCTGGCGGGCGCAGCGTGCTGGGGTGTGATTTTTCTGCTGCTGCCCAAACCGATGTGGATTTATATGTTCGGCCACGAATTGACGCATGCGTTGTGGACGTGGCTTTTCGGCGGACAGGTGAAAAAAATGAAGGTCTCTTCCGCCGGCGGCCATGTCGTCGTGAGCAAAACCAATTTTGTCATCACCCTGGCGCCGTATTTTTTCCCGTTTTACACGGCACTGGTCATTGCCGTGTTCGCCATCGGCCATTTTTTCTGGGCTTGGTGGAATTATCTGGTCTGGTTTCATCTGTTCGTCGGCGCGGCGTACGCGTTTCATGTGACCTTGACGTGGCACGTTTTGAAAACGCGGCAATCGGACATTACGTCGCAGGGCTGGTTGTTTTCGGCGGTAATCATTTTCCTCGGCAACACCGGCGTGTTGCTGTTTGGCCTGCCGTTTTTGACCGCGAAAGTCAGTTTATTCAACGCGTTGGGCTGGTGGCTGGAGGGCTCGGGCCAAATTTTCAACTGGCTGGCGCAGCTGTTCGAATAATTCGACCGGAAATTTATCAACAATTCTGTCTTGAATTAAAACGCGAATGGGTTCAATCCTTAAAGAAGCAACGTATGGACTTGGGTGATATTTTAAGCAAAGCGCAGATTCTTCCCGACTTGCACGCAGCAAATCGCTGGGAAGCGATTGATGAGTTGATTGAGAATCTTGTCGCCACTGGAAAAATCCAGCCCGGCGACCGCGACGCCATCACGGCTGCCGTCAAGAAGCGCGAGACCTCGATGAGCACCGGCATCGGGTTCGGCATCGGCATTCCGCACGCTTCGACCGACCTGATTTACGAAGTGGTCGGCGCGCTGGGCCGCTCGAAGGCGGGCGTCAATTTCGACGCGCTCGACAACCAGCCGGTGAAACTCGTCATGCTTTTTCTCGTGCCCCAGGGCCAGTTCCAGAAACATCTCCACACCCTGGCCAACATCGCCAAGTTCCTCCATAAACCCGATTTCCGCCAGGCGCTCGAACAAGCTCCCGACGCCGACGTGATGCTCAACATCATCAAGGAATACGGGAAAAAGTAGTTGCTGTCTTCTCTTGGTGGGGCGAGTGTCCCCGCGAGCCGCTCGCAAAAATCCGTGTTCTTCCGTGTCCATCCGTGGTTAAATAATTTCTGTGCTGCCGCATAAACAAATCGAACTGAAACTGCAAGCCGCCGTCCGCGCGGTTTTGGTTGACGCAGATGTCTCAACCGTTTTGGTTCGTCCGTGTCCCGATCCGAAATTCGGCGATTACCAGAGCAACGCGCTGATGTCGCTCGCCAGGTCGCGAAAAATGAATCCGCGCCAGTTCGCCACCGACGTGCTCGCCAAACTCGACGTCGGCGATTGGTGCGATAAGGTGGAAATCGCCGGCGCCGGCTTCCTGAATTTCCGGCTGAAAAGCTCCGCGCTCATTGGTGCACTCCAGGCCGCCGCCCGCGGCGAACATTTGTTTTTTGAAAAGGTTGGTAGGGACGCGCTGCCGCGCGTCCAGGCTGACCAGCAGGTCAGCCCTACCGTTCGTACTATTGTGATTGATTTCAGCTCGCCAAACGTGGCCAAGCCGATGCACGTGGGCCACATTCGCTCCACGATCCTCGGAGACAGCCTGGCGCGCATGCTGCGCCTGCTCGGCCACCGCGTCATCACCGACAACCACATCGGCGACTGGGGCACGCAGTTCGGCAAATTGCTCGTCGGCTGGAAGAAACATCTGGACCCCGCCGCGCTCCAGACCGATCCGATTTCCGAAATGGAGCGGCTTTACAAGCTCGTCAATGCCGCGAGCGAAGCCGACGAGAAAATTCTGGAGGCGGCGCGGCAGGAACTCGTCAAACTCCAGAGCGGTGACGCTGAAAACCTGAAAATCTGGCAGGAGATGATTGCGCTGTCGCAAAAGCAGTTCGACACGATTTACGGCCGGCTCGGCGTGAAGTTCGACCACTCGCTCGGCGAAAGCTTTTACAATCCGCGGCTCAAACTGCTGGTGGACGAACTCGTCGCCAAAGGCATCGCGCGCGAAAGCGAAGGCGCGATTGCCGTTTTCTTCGACGACCTGCCCCAACTCAAGGAACAGCCTGCGCTCATTCGCAAGAGCGACGGCGGTTTTAATTACACCACCACGGACCTGGCGACGCTGGCGTATCGGCTGGAGACCTGGCGGCCGGATGAAATCATTTATGTCACCGACGGACGGCAACAACTGCATTTCCAGCAGGTTTTTGCGGCGTTCCGCAAATGGCAGGAGCGCGGCTCTCCAGAGCCGCCGCCGGTTGGAAACGCCGGAAGTGCTGCGGCTGGGGACAGCCGCGCTCCGGTTAAACTGGCGCACGTCTGGTTCGGCTCGATTCTCGGCGAAGACGGCAAGCCGTTCAAAACCCGCAGCGGCGAGCCGGTGAGGCTGGCCGACCTGCTCGACGAAGCGGAGGAGCGGGCCCTCAAAATCGTTTCTGATAAAAATCCGGACTTGCCGGAGGCGCAACGCCGCGATATTGCGCGCGTCATCGGGCTGGGCGCCGTGAAATACGCTGATTTGCTGCCGAACCGCCAGAGCGATTACGTTTTCAGTTGGGACAAGATGCTGGCGCTGCAAGGCAACACCGCGCCATATCTGCAATACGCCTACACGCGGATCAAAAGCATTTTTCGGAAATCAGATGTAGCGTCGGCTCTGCGAGCTGATGGTTCGGCGCACAGCGCCGACTTTACAACACTGGCGCTCTCAGCGCCTGAAGAAATTGCGCTGGCCAAACTTTTGTTGAATTTCGGCCTGACGTTGGAAGCGGTGGCGGAGGAATATCGCCCCAATTTCCTGTGCAATTACCTTTATGACCTGGCCGGGAAATTCACGTCTTTCTACGAAAATTGTCCGGTGCTCAAGGCTGACGACGCCACGCGTGCTTCGCGTCTGGCTTTGTGCGACCTGACTGCACGGGTTTTGAAGCAAGGGCTGAACGTCCTCGGCATCGAAACAGTCGAGCAGATGTAGGTGTGTATTTTGTGTGAACAATTTGTGAGTAACTTCTCTGGATTGTATCTTGCCTTCCTTGGGGGTTTTTCAGGATGATTTCGTTATTAGTTGGGCGGGCGGTTTCCGTTTAAAAGGACGCCGGCAAATCAGAATCAAGAAAGAAAAATCTTATGAAAAAAATTATTGTTCTGTCTCTCTGCTCGTTCGCCACGCTGCTGGCTTTTCAAACCGTTAATGCCCAAACATTCGCCCAGTGGACTTTTGAGAACACGGCTAATACTAATGGGTTTAATGTAGCGCCTGGTGCTAATACTTCCCCTGGAACCATTCAGGCCGATAACGGCTTGAATTATAGTGGTAGTGTGGCCAGCGGGCTTCATGCGGCCGCAGCAACTTACAGCTTCCCGGCGGGAGATCTAGATCCCGCCATTGCCGCTTTGGCTTCCGGTGCTTCCGGTCCCGGGCTTCCCGGTTCCAGCCTTGCCAATGCGTCCCCATCTGTTCACTCATTGAGCGCCAATAACTGGTCGGTCGGCGATTACTGGTCTTTCACCACCAGCACGCTCGGTTATACCGGCGTCGAGATCGCATTCGATCAAGCAGGCAGCGGCACCGGCCCGGCGAACTTTGGTCTGAGTTACAGCATCAACGGCGGAGCCTTTACTTCGTTTGCAACCTACTCAGTTGTGTTAAGTGCTTGGAATACGACAACGGCTCAGCCGTCCAGCTTACTTTTTGCAGGCGTCGGCGCTTTTGACAATGTCAACTCAATTGTTTTCAGGCTTATTGATTTGAATACCACATCAATTAATGGCGGCACCGTTGGCGCGGCTGGCACGGATCGCGTTGACAACTTCACCGTTGTGGCAGTTCCCGAGCCTTCAACGATAGCGTTGGCCGGGGCGGTCTTGGTTGGTCTGTTGGCCCTTCGTCGTCGTCGCTCGTAGTTTCTCAATCGGTTCATTGCTTCACACTTTTGCGAGTCGTCCCGATTTGTCGGGACGACTCGTTTGTTTTTGGGGGCCATGACACGACGAGGCTCCTGCCGTTATTCTGCCGTATATTAACAATCTGCACCTGGCTAATCCCAGGGTTCATTTGGAACTGGGCGAGGCGCTGGCGCGGCTTGGCAAACCAACGGAAGCCGCCGCTGAATTTCGTGAAGCGTTGCGGCTCAAGGGCGATTTCCCGGAGGCCGAACGCGCGCTGAATGAACTTGAACCTTCGCTGCCAAAATAATTGTCGGGCTCTGAGCGAAAGGCGCGGGGCGCGAATCGCTTTTGACGCTTTGCGATTTGACACGCGCGTTTTGAAACAAGGTTTCGACGTTCTCGGAATTGATGTTATCGAGCAGATGTAGGCTAACTATGGCGGCAGCAATGAATCCAACGACGTGGAGAAAAACTTCGCGCCCACGCCGATGAGCGTTACTCCAATGATAATTGTCCAGAGACGGTTTCGTCTTTGAAGCAGGTTGGTATACCGCTCGGTCTCATCACCCCACAAGAAGACCCTGCTATTCATGAGCCGGGTGAGTTTGGTCGGCTCTAGCAGAAATGGTCGGTCGTATTCTTTTCGGATTTGCTTCATCAGATTCGGCGGACTCCTAGCCTGCTATTCGACCGCATTTTTTCTCGTGAGATTTTTTTTAACTCAACCGCATGGGCATGACGACGTAGAGGAACGGGCCGTTGATCTTGAGGACGCCGGGGCTGAGTTCGTCAATCAACTCGAAGAACACCTCGTCCTCGACCAGTGAATTGAGCGGGTCAATAAGATAGCGCGGATTGAAGGCGATGGCGATTTCCTTGCCTTTGTAGTTCACCGCGAGCGTTTCGCGCGCCTCGCCGACTTCCGGCGAATTGGCGGTGATGGCGAGGCTGTTCTTGCCGAAGGTGAGCTTGACGGAATTGGCCTTCTCGCTGGTCATGATTTCGGCGCGGCGCAGGGCTTGCAGAAACTCCTCGCGACTGAGCGGCACGCGCTCCTTGACCTCGGCGGGTATGACCTGGCGGTAGTTCGGGTAATTGCCCTCGATCAATTTCGTGATGACGAGCACGGAAAATCCCTTGTCGTCCTTGAGCGCGAACGACGCCTGGTTCTCGCCAAATTTGATTTCCACATCGCCTTTTTCCTGCAGCAGGCGATTCAATTCGTTCACTGCCTTGGCCGGAACGATGAATTCGCCGCTGCTTTTCTCGGCGATGTCCACTTCCTCATCCACCAGCGCGAGCCGGCGGCCGTCCGTGGCAACCATGGTCATCTTGTGATCCTTGAGGCTGATGAAAATGCCGTTGAGTACGTAGCGCGATTCATCGGTGGACACAGCAAACGAGGTTTTTCGCATCATCGCCTTCACCGTTTCCTGTGGCAGGGAAACTTTCTTGTCGTCCTTGAATTTTGGCAGTGGTGGAAACTCATCCGCTCCCAAGCCGTTAATTTTATAAAAAGACGCATTACACCGGATGCTGGTGATGTTTTTATCGTCGGTTTCGATGTCTATTTCATTGCCGCCCAACTCCCGAACGATGCCAAACAGCTTTTTCACCGGGACGGTTGTGCTGCCGCCCTTTTTCACCTTCGCTTCAACCTTGCAAGCGACTGTCACGTCCAGATCAGTCGCGGTGAATTCCACACGATCACCCTCGGCGCACATCAGCACATTGGAAAGAATGGGCAGTGTTGTGCGTGTACTGACAACATTTTGAACGGCTTGCAGGCCGGCGAGAATTTGATCTTTGACAATGGTAAGATTCATGCGCGCTTAATAGTAATTCTTTTCTGATATTAAATTATCAGTATTAAAGGCTGTGAATAAAGCAAACAACTTCAAATGTCAAGGCGGCCACTGGGTTTTGTAAAGGAAAGAAAAACGAGAAAAGCCGGATTTAAAAACTGCTAAACTCCCCAAGTGGGAGTTTTCCACAAATTTCTCTTTCCATTAACAGGAATTTAATGGGTTATTTTCCAAGTTGTGCCCGACGAACAATTTCAGGCAGCGCCTGTCCGACCAGAACAACTTCCTCAGCCGTCGAATCTCGCCCCAGAGAAAAACGCACGAGTGAATTTGCCTGGGTACGCCGGCCCAGGGCGATAATCACATGCGAAGGCTCGAGAGAACCCGCCGAACAGGCCGAGCCGCTTGAAGCGCAAATTCCCTCCAAATCCAGCCCGGCCAGAAGCGCAATGCTGTCTGCACCGCGAACAACGAACGCAACCGTGTTTGCCAGTCGTTGTTTGCGCGAGCCCATCACAACAGCGCCGTCAATTTTTTCAATCATTCCAATCAATTTTGCCATCAACGGGGCCAGCTTGGACCGTTCAAAGACCGGAGTTTTGACAAACCTTTCCATCGCTTCAGCCAAACCGACAATGCCCGCCAGATTTTCCGTCCCTGCCCGCCGTTCATTTTCATGCCCGCCGCCCAACAAAACCGGGTCGGGACGCAACGGAGACCGGATATAAAGCAACCCCGCCCCCTTCGGCCCGTGGAATTTGTGCGCACAGGCCGAAATCAGGTCCGCGTTGAATTGGCCGGCGTTTTCAACCGGTTCCTTGCCAAACCACTGGACCGCATCCGTGTGAAAGACAATTCCTCGCTCACGGCAAACCGCGCCGAGTTCGGCGACCGGCTGGATCGTGCCGATTTCATTGTTCGCCGCCATGAACGAAACCAAAATCGTGTCCGGGCGGATGGCTTTCCTCAAATCGTCCACGGAAACAAAGCCTTCCGAATCCACCGGCAGCCGGGAAACCTCAAAACCTTCCTTTTTCTCAAGGTAATCGAAACAATGCAGCACGGCGTGGTGCTCAATGGCTGAAGTGATCAAATGCCGGCCTTTCGGTTTGAGCAAACGCGCCGCGCCGAAGATTGCAAGATTGTTGCTCTCCGTCCCGCCGCTGGTGAAAACGATTTCGCTGGGCTTCGCGCCGAGGACTTTCGCCGCGCGCTCGCGCGCGGCGTCGAGCAATGCCCGGGCTCGCCGGCCAACAAGATGCACAGACGACGGGTTGCCCCAAATCTCGCCGAGAAACGGCAGCATCGCCTCGCTCACCGCCGGGTCGAGCGGAGTCGTGGCGTTGTAATCGAAGTAAATCGTCCGTGGCATCGGCACAGTCTGGGAAAAAACCGACACGGGGGACGAGACAAAAAGAAGAGTGAAATTCGAGAATTCGGGCCTTCGCCCGGAAAAGCGGCGGAGGGCCGTATCAGTCCAAGACCTATTGGACGTTTTGACGATTTCTGCTTTACGCGAAGCGTTTTGGAGTGCGCCAGTCCTCTGGCGCTTTCCTTTGTCGAGAATGAAAAAAGTCGCGGCCCCTCTGGGTTTGGGTTAAAAAGAAAAAAAGAGAATGAGCACACGGGTCAAAATTTGCGGCATCACGAACCTGGCCGACGCACAGGCCGCCGTCGAGGCGGGCGCGGACGCGCTGGGCTTCAACTTTTACGAAAAAAGTCCGCGTTACCTGGCCGTTTCTGCGGCCGCCAAAATTTCAAAACAATTGCCGCCGTTCGTCATGCGCGTCGGCGTTTTTGTGAACGCGGCGGAGGAAAAGGTCGCGCGCGCCATCGGGGAATGTGGCTTGAGCCTGCTTCAATTTCACGGCGATGAACCGCCGGAATTTTGCATGCGGTTCGGCCTGATGAGCATGAAAGCCTTCCGCATCCGCGACGCCGAATCGCTGAAGGAGTTGCCGAAATACCCCACCGAGGCCTGGCTGCTCGACGCTTACTCGGCCGAAAATCTCGGCGGTACGGGAGAAAAATTCAATTGGGACCTGGCCGTCGAAGCGCAAAAATTCGGCAAACCGTTTTTCCTCGCCGGCGGATTGACACCGGAAAACGTCGCTGCCGCCGTACGCAAGGTGCAGCCGTTCGGCGTGGACGTTTCCAGCGGGGTGGAATCGTCGCCTGGGAAAAAGGACCACGCCAGGGTGCGCGCGTTCATCGCCAACGTTCGCCAGGCGGAGCAAAAATGAAACGCATCGCCGTCTTTTGCGGTTCGAACAAGGGCACCCGCGCTGCCTATGCCGCGGCGGCGGAAAACCTCGGACGCCAGCTGGCCAAACGTGGAATCGAACTGGTTTATGGCGGCGGTTGCGTCGGGCTGATGGGCATTCTAGCCGATGCCGCGCTTCAAAATGGTGGGCACGTCATCGGCGTGATCCCGCAATCGCTCGTCATCAAGGAAGTGGTGCATGAAAAACTGCCCGATCTGCGCGTGGTAAAAAACATGCACGAACGCAAGGCGCTGATCGCCGAGTTATCCGACGGTTTCATCGCACTGCCCGGCGGCTACGGCACCTGCGAGGAATTTTGCGAAATTCTGGCGTGGAGCCAGCTCGGATATCACCAAAAACCATTCGGGCTGCTGGACGTGGCGGGCTTTTACCGCGGCTTCCTGGAATTTTTCGACCACGCGACGCGCGAAGGATTCATCCGCCCCGCCCACCGCAAATTGGTTATCGTCGAGGAGGACCCTGAAAAACTCCTGCACCTGCTGGAGACGTTCCAGCCGCCAAATGAAGTGAAGTGGGTCCGGCAGTCTCCAAGGAATTTTAACGACGGATGAACCTAACGCAGCCTTTGGCCGCAACCACAATTTTTTGGACTGCGGCGGGAAGCGAAGCGCCACGCCGCTTTTGGAAGCAAACGGCAGAGCTGAAAGCGGTGTCGCCGCTGCGCTCTGCTACCGCAGTCCAAAGTTTTGTCGTCCATGCGCGAAGTTGCAGGAGAGAATTACAGATGAGGAATCTTATCCGTGTGAATCCGTGTCCATCTGTGGTCCAAAATAAATCCTTTGCGTCTTTGCGCCTTTGCGTGAAAATTGGACGATGAGCAAAAATTCCAGCGCAAAAATGCCGGACGCCCGGGGCCATTTCGGCCCCTACGGCGGGCGGTTCGTGCCGGAGACGTTGATGCATCCCCTGCGCGAGCTGGAGGCGGAATACTTCCGCGCGCAAAAAGACCCGGAGTTCAAAAGCGAGTTCGAGTATTATCTCCGGGAATTTTGCGGACGCCCCACGCCGCTTTATTTTGCCGAACGCCTCACGCGCGAACTCGGCGGCGCGAAGATTTATCTCAAGCGCGAGGACCTGCTGCACACCGGCGCGCACAAGATCAACAACGCCATCGGCCAGATTCTCCTTGCCCGGCGCATGGACAAAACCCGCATCATTGCCGAGACCGGCGCGGGCCAGCACGGCGTGGCCACCGCCACCGTCGCCGCCATGTTCGGATTGAAATGCGTGGTTTACATGGGCGCGGTGGATTGCGAGCGGCAGGCGCTCAACGTCTATCGCATGAAAATGCTCGGCGCTGACGTCGTGTCCGTGAAAGCCGGGCAGCAAACGCTCAAGGAAGCCATCAACGAAGCCATGCGCGACTGGGTTACCAACATCCGCACCACGCATTACATCCTCGGCACGGTCTATGGCGCGCATCCGTATCCGCTCATGGTCCGGAATTTCCAGCGCGTCATCGGCGACGAGGCGCGCCGGCAGATTTTGAAACAGGAAAAACGCCTGCCCGACCTGCTCGTGGCCTGTGTCGGCGGCGGCTCGAATGCAATGGGACTGTTTTATCCGTTCCTCAAGGACAAATCCGTGAAGATGGTCGGCGTGGAGGCGGGTGGGCGCGGCATCAAACCCAACCAGCACGCGGCGCGGTTTCATGGCGGCTCGCTCGGCGTGTTGCAGGGCACGCGAAGCTACATTTTGCAGGACAAAAACGGGCAGATCCAGCTCACGCACAGCGTCAGCGCCGGACTGGACTACGCCGCCGTGGGACCGGAACACGCCTGGTTGCACGACCAGAAACGCGTGGAATACACCTACATCAAGGACGACGCGGCACTCGAGGCGTTCATGAAACTTGCGCGGCTGGAAGGCATCATCCCCGCGCTGGAAAGCGCACACGCGATTGGCGAAGTCATGAAACGCGCGCCCAAGATGAGCAAAAAAAAGCTCATCATTGTGAACCTCTCCGGTCGCGGCGACAAAGACGTGACGCAAGTGGCGACTAAAGTGAAGTTGTAAAAAATTGAGAAACGATATTGAATCAACCTCATGCCCAAACCGCTGACCATCGCGTTTCTTCAAAAAGAGGCAACAGCGTTTGCCAAAGCCGAGTCTAAACACGCCGAAAAAAGTTTATTTGGTGTCACCGATGGAAAAGCCGTCGGCACTTACTTGGAGCACAAATTCCAAACGACTCTCCAAAGCCGCTACGAGTATGTGCGTGGGAGTTCGGCGAAGGGCATTGATTTCCCCAAGCTGGACGTGGACATCAAAGTTACGAGCATTCGCCAACCGCAGTCATCCTGTCCCTTTAAAAGTGCCCGGCAAAAAATTTACGGCTTGGGTTATTCGTTGCTTGTCTTCGTTTATGACAAACACGACGACCACAAGATGCGCGCGGCAAAATTGAATGTTCAGCACACCATTTTCGTCGAGCAAGAACGCACGGCGGATTTTCAGACCACTTCTGGACTTCTCCGTTTATTGGAAAACAAAGCCAACCGGGACGACGTTCTGGCTTTCTTCCAGGAACGGATGTTGCCCGTTGATGAAATCGAAGCTGAAAATCTCGCCGACGAAGTTCTCCGAAAGCCGCCACAACTCGGCTATTTAACCATATCAAACGCATTGCAATGGCGATTGCAATATGGTCGCGTGATCGAGCAAGCCGGTTCAGTTGGCGGCATCTTGCGCTTGAAATGAACTCGAAAGCGCGCATCGAATTCGGTGATTTTCAAACGCCTTTGCCGCTGGCACGGGAAGTTTGCAGCCGATTGCTGAAAGAAGGCATCACTGCCGATATCGTCATCGAACCCACCTGCGGAAACGGAACTTTTCTTATTGCTGCCGCCGAAACTTTTACACGTTCGACTCTGCGCGGTTGGGATATCAACCAGTCTTACGTTGAAGCAGCAGCGGCGGCGCTCAAGCAGGCGGGGGCGTCGAAGCGTTCCTCCATCCATTGTCAGGATTTTTTCACCCATGACTGGGAAACGGAACTGCAAAAAACATCAGGAAGGCTGCTTATCCTTGGCAATCTGCCCTGGGTGACAAACTCAGCCGTCTCCGCGATGAATGGCAGCAATCTTCCAGCGAAAGAAAATTTCATGGGACTGCGCGGAATTGCGGCGCGCACCGGCAAGTCCAACTTCGACATTTCCGAATGGATGCTCATCCGGCTGGTTCGCGCCCTGCGGGGACGAGAGGCGACCGTTGCGATGCTCTGCAAGACCGCCACGGCGAGGAAATTATTGCGCTACGCCTGGCAGAACGACGGACGCATCGCCAAAGCGGCACTTTACCGCATTGACGCGACGGAGCATTTCGGAGCTTCGGTTGACGCGTGTCTTTTGCTGGCGCGAACGGGTTCTGCCGGCCCGGAAACGACGGACGTCTTTGATTCACTTTCAGCAGCCAGGTCATCCGTCCAAATAGGATTGGCGGGACAGGATTGGGTTGCGGACATTGTTGCCTACCGCCGGATGCGGCATCTCGAAGGGCTGTGTCCTTTTCAGTGGCGTTCCGGGGTGAAACACGACTGCGCCGGCGTTATGGAACTCCGATCCGCCAAGGTCGGATATTTTGAGAACAAGCTGGGCGAAGTGGTGGAATTGGAAACCCAAAACCTTTTTCCACTGTTGAAATGCACCGACCTGGCCAATGGACACACAACCCCCGAACGCTTTGTGATCGTGACCCAACGCCGGGTTGGCGACGACACAGCGGTCATGGCGGATACCGTTCCGCGCACTTGGCGCTATCTTCAATCTCATCGCAAAAAATTTGAGGCGCGGGGCAGCAGCATTTACAAAGGCCGGATGCCATTTGCCTTGTTTGGAATTGGTGACTACGCGTTCGCGCCGTGGAAGGTGGCGGTGTCCGGGTTGCACCGCGATCCAACCTTTCGAGTCATCGGTCCAATCAAAGGTAAGCCGGTCTTCATGGACGACACCTGTTACTATCTGCCCTTTGAGCAGGAATCGCTGGCCCGGCTTGTCGCGGACATTCTGAATTCCGAACCCTGCCGGCAATTTCTTCAGAGTTTGATTTTCCCTGGTGTCAAACGATCGGTCACGGTAGATTTGCTGCAACGCCTCAATCTGTCCGCCATCGCCGGAGAAGCCGGGCTCGGCAAACAGTGGCGCACCTTGGAAAAGACGGATTACAAAACGTCACAGCTTGTCCCTCAATTGCAACTCGTCATGGAATCAGCGAATCAGCCGGCCAAAGGTGCTTCGCCAAAGCACATTTCCGCTCGCTATGGCCGCGGCGACAAGGACGTGTCCCAGGTAGCAGCAAAGGTGAAACTGGAAATGCCGAAATAAATTAACCGCAGATATGCGGAGAAGACCGGCTTGAAACATGAAGCTGTTCAAATTCGTTGATTCCAGAGGCGTAGATATTCTGAAAAAAGAGAGGATTAAGTTCACGCCGCCACAGGAATTCAAAGACCCGTTTGAAATGCAGTTGGGTATTACAAATCAAGCGGCAAAAAAATTCGTAAGGCAGATTCTCGATGAGCGAGAGCACCAAGCAATGCAAGAACTGCCTGGATATAAAAATCTCAGTCACAGACAGCGAAAAAAAGGCAGGCGAGAAATGGTCAAAACTTCCGAAATGGTCGCGATTGTTCGCGAATCGTTTCAAAAGAGAACGACGGATGAATCCACTGAAAAGCTCGGAATACTTTCGCTCTGTGAGTCCCACGATTCCAACTTGATGTGGTATCATTACGCGGATGGCCATAGAGGATTCGTGCTTGAATTTGAGGATTCTAACGAAGAATTCCGAAAATTGGGCAAGCCTTGGAAAGTGGAATATGCACATAAGCCACCAGCCTATGATGGTATGACAGCCCCTCTTTTCTTTCGCTTCAAACCACATTACCTGCTCCACGAAGGGGAATATCGCATCATTCAATTCTTACAAGACTGCATCCCTGGAAAGACCGAAAAAGGGGCAACTATGTTTTATCGCAGTCTTCCGCGCAAATGCGTGAAAGCGGTTTATCTTGGTCATCGAATGGAAAAGAGCGTGCGCGAAGAGGTTCTTCAACTGTTAAAAGAAACAGATGCGTTGAAATTCGATGCAATTCCCAGCCAAGAAGATTACGCACTTTCGTTTCGAGAAATAAAATAAACAATGGATACCGCACGACAACTGCCGCGGGTGGCGCCGCAAGGCTGGCTGGGATTGCTCCTGCTGGCGGTTTGCTGGCCGTTGAACTGGATGCTGCCGGGCCTGCGGACGGCTTACCTGTTCTTCCCGCTGTGGCTGGGCTACATCCTGGTGGCGGACGCGCTGGTCTCGTGGCGCGCCGGCACGTCGTTGTGGACGCGCTCGCACCGGGGGTTCGTCCTGCTCTTCATCCTGTCCGTGCCGGCTTGGTGGCTGTTTGAAATCATCAACTGGCGGACGGGCAACTGGGAATATCTCGGCGCCGGTACGTTCACCCCGCTCGAATATTATGCGCTTTGCACGCTGTCGTTTTCCACCGTCATGCCGGCCGTGTTCGAAACCGCGGAACTGGTGCGGACGTTCCGCTGGGTGAAATCGCTTCCCGCCGGGGCTCGCGTTCCGGACACTTCTCGGGTTGGACTCGGATTACTGTTCGCCGGACTGGTCATGCTGGCGTTGACGCTGGCTTGGCCGAAATATTTCTATCCGTTGGTCTGGATTTCACTGGTGTTCATCTTCGAGCCGATAAACCGCCGGCTTGGCCGGCTACATTTTCTCGAGTGGCTGCAACACGGCGACTGGCGGCCGGTGATTTCGCTGTCGCTCGGCGCGCTGATCTGCGGGTTCTTCTGGGAGATGTGGAATTACTGGTCCTGGCCGCAATGGATTTATCACACGCCGGGCGCGCAGTTTCTGCACGTGTTCGCAATGCCGCTGCTGGGTTACGGCGGCTACATCCCGTTTGCGCTGGAATTGTTCGCGTTAAAAAATCTTCTCTGGGCCCGCGGACCAAGGCTGGAACTTTGAACTGGGGCTTTCAGGGGCCTTCTCATCTGCCGGTTCCAGCCGGCT
>Ga0116127_1001026_pt1 | contig 19183 bp, 29 predicted proteins | sample June2015DPH_16_1_FD_89731 | JGI IMG/M metagenome (GOLD analysis project Ga0116127, IMG submission 89731) | Peatland microbial communities from SPRUCE experiment site at the Marcell Experimental Forest, Minnesota, USA - June2015DPH_16_100 | ecosystem: Environmental > Terrestrial > Soil > Wetlands... | reverse complement strand
GCCGGCCCAACCATCGTCCAGGTCACGCCCTGGTCGGTGGACCGCCACATTCCATAGCCGGTTAAATCCGTTATGCCTCCACCCCACGACACAACATAAACTGAGGGATAGCTTTGCCCGGACGCGGGCGCACCGAAGCCGACGCACATCGGTTCTTTAATCAATGAACTTGAAATCGTCGCGAAGGTCGCGCCGCCGTCGGTAGAGTGGAACAGCGAACTTGCCCCCGGATGCACCACCGTGCCGCCCCCAACGAGCCCTCCGGCGATCCATATGTCGTTCGCATTGCTAGGAGTCGCCTTCAATCTGATTATGTTGAACCCGAAGGCGTGATTGCCCATGAACGTGACGGTGCCGCCGCCGCCCGTCAGCTTGTAAATTCCGCTGCGGGAACTTGAGGGACTGGTTGCCGAATTGGTAGTGGCGAGGGCGATGTAGAACGTCCCCGCGGTCACGCGGTCCGCTGCGGTGGTGTAGTAGGGCCTATACGGCTGGATCAGATCGTTGTTGGAGTTCGCGTAGAGCGACACGAACAGGCTGTCCGCGCTTCCGCTGCTGGCCGACGTCGCGGCCGCCAGCAAAGTCACGGTGCCGGCGGCGCACGAAGACACCACGCCGATAGTCTTGGGCGGGGAATAGGTGTAGTCGAAAATCTCGGCAGTGGGATAAATGCCGGCGCACGAGCCCCCGCTGATGGTCAGCGTCGTGTCGTGCAGGGCCCACGACGCGCCCGCCGTGACGGACACCGGATCGGCGACGCCGTTGAACAATAAATTGTCGCCGCTCGTAACGGTCGCCAGCGAGTTCGCGTTGAGCGTCAGCGTGGTGCTCGCGCAGCTCACTATCTGTCCGATGTTGACGGCGCCGCCGCCCTGAATGTCCCACGCCGTTTCGCCGGCGACCGCCTTTGAGCAAGACCCGACCGTGAGCGTCGCGCTGCCGCTTGCCGAGGTGGCGCTCGCGGTCGTGGTCGCCGCCAGGCCCGACGTTGGGGTGGCGGCGGCGAGCGAAACGTGCGTCCACCCCGACCCGCCGGCCCCTACCCAGCCGTTCATGGTATAGAACGGAGCCGACAGGGCGTAGGTCAGAAGAATGTTCAGCGGCGTGCTGACGGCGAGGGCCATGCCGTATTGAACTTGGTTCGTGAAGTCGACGAGCCGGTCGCGATGCAATGCAGCGTCGTAACGCCGGTCGGAATCGTGAAAGCAAACCAGCCGCCGCCGGCCGTTATCTCCTGGTCGCTGGTCGTGGCGGCCACGCCATTGACGTTGCAATACATCGGGTTGGCGCCGACGTTCGACACTACCGTGACCGGGCCAGTCGGCAGCGTGCCGCTGCTGTCGGAGGTCGTGACCGACAGCGGCGTCATGCGCGCGCCGGTCACGCTGGGCGTAAAGCCGCCAAGGCTTGCCGACAGCGTACCAAACACTGGTATGCCGCCGCCGGCGCATGACGACGTGCCGTCGCTGTTGACGACCGGCACAGCCTTGCCGGTCGAGTTCAAGCAGTACAGCGACACGCGCGCGGCGGTGCCGTCGTATTTTTGCTGCGCCTGGGCGGGCGCCACGAGGAAAAGCGCGGCGATCGCCGCACTGACAATGGCAGCCTGTAAGCATTTCATTTTATGCGGCTCCATTATAGATGGCCGACACGACGGCACCGCCGCCGGTCAGCGTCTTAAGGCGCGCCTTGATGTACGCCGTAGTAATGCTGACCTGCGTCAGCCCCAGCTCGGTTATGGGCGCCAGCAGCACGCCGTCGGTGCCGGCCGCAATGGTGACCGACTCATTCGCGCCGCTATTCAGCACTCCGGTCAGCAGCGTCGTATTGGCATTGGGCGGGCTGCTGGGCGTGCCGGGGAATACCGCCGAGGGAAACTGAATCGTTATGGCGCCCGCCAGATTGGTCGCCGTGATCTGCACGGCCTGCATGCCGGCATCGGCGTTGATTTTGGTCACCAATGCGGCGGCGATGCTGGTGAGACTGTCGCCGCTGACCACGGTGTGCGTCAGAGTCTTGCTGCCATTCGGCAAATTGGGATTGATAAAATCCAGGCCGACCAGATCGCCCGGTGTCGCCGTGCCGCCGATCGTCGCCGTGTAGGTATTAAGCGGCCAGCCCAGCGCGTTGGTGCCGAAAACGTCTATCTCGAGCGTCGAGATTGAACCAAACGCCTCGATTGAGCCGGTCTTGGCCCAGCCGGACGGAATCCACAGGCCCTCGACCGGCGTTGCCGCGACTGCGTCCAGCAATCGTGCCCTGATGCCGAAAGGACCGCCGAACGGCGCGGACTGGTATTCACTGACCGGCTGCGTGCGCAACATGGCGTCCCCCAGTTTCGGATTACGATTCGCTCTCTATCACGGCCACGATCTCGTCCTGCGCGACCACTTGGCCCAGCTCAATCCTGTGACGCACCACGCCCGCGCAGGGTGCCACGATGGGCCACAGCGTTTTCATGCACTCGACCTCGACAATCCGATCGCCGGCCTCAACGCTGGCACCGTCGTCGGCGCAGCGGAGCGCGACGGTCCCGGCAATTTCGGCCCGGCAGTCTGTGGTGCGCATTCGGCGGGGGACTCGGCTGGCAGCATGGACTGGTCAGGCCTCGACGGTGATTCGTCGTCTTGGACGCACGCTATACCATTTCCTGCGTTTGCTCGCGCCAATTAATCGTCAGGTTGGGCGCCGCGTCGCGCGCGTCGACCACGGCAATCAGCGCCCCGATGGCGCCGCCGCCCAACCAGAAGCTGCCCGTGAACATGCTGGGCTGCAAAAACAGCAGACGGCCCAGCGCGTCCTCAAGCTGCACGCGCCCCCAGGCGCCGGCCGCGACAATCTGCACGCTGTAGAGCTCGGCGTGCCGGCGCGCCAGGCGGAAGCGCCCGGCCGCGGTTATCTTGTGGCTGCGCATGAGGCTGCCCGGGGCCGACGGCGCGTACACGTCGACAAGGTCAAGCATAGCGTTCTGGGGTTATGTACTTGACTCCCTCACGCCTTTTCCTTGGCGACCAACGACGCCGACACGCTGACGCCGGCCGATATGATGGCGCACCCCGGCGAGCCAAGATTGCCGCTCCAACCAACCGAGCCGCTGACCGACACATAGAAGTCCTGTTTGTCATTTGGCTCTGGAATAATGTTGACGAAAGCCATCACGGCAGTTCGCGCCTGCATGCGGTCGGCGGCATGAATCGGCTGCGACGCCTCCACCTTGTCTAGCTCGGCGTCGACTTTTTTCATCACCTCGCGTTCGGTCGTCCCGCGTACACTGAATGAGTAGGACATTGATGTCTCCTGGTGCAGATTTGCCGCAACCGGATGATTGCGGGGCCACCTATTTAATCAGGTGTCGCACGGCTTGTCGATAAACGCTGGCGGTAACTTACGACGCCGCGGTCGGAGAGGCCGGCCAAACACTGGCGCAATGCTGCGGTCGTGGCGTTCCATCCTATCCTCGTAGCTTTCCGCACGCACGATCGGCAGCAAAATCACCATCGCGGGCTGCTCGCGGCGCACCGCCGGCGCGTAGGACGGCGCCCAGTCTGCAAACTGCACGACGTTACGGGCGCGCTTGCTCATCGTGACCTCGGGCGGAAACCCCGCCGTTCACGGCGGGGAGGAAGCCCGTTGAGCTTCCACGTATCGCTTGACCCTCTCAAGCGGAGCGCCACCAGCACTGGCGGCAAAGTAGGACGGCGACCAAAGAACACCGCGCCAATAACGAGCAGCGATATCCCGACGCTCAAGTCTGAGCAGTCGCGACGATGTTCCCTTGAGGGCGTTAACCAAGGCGGAAACGGAGTGCTTCGGCGGGTACTCAATAAGCAAGTGAACGTGATCTTTTTCGCCGTCACAGGCGATAAGCACACAATCCATTGCGGCGCAGACCTTGCCAAAATGGCCTTTGAGCCAATTGATCGCTGGATCGTCAAGGAGCTTTCGACGATACTTTGTAACAAATACAAGGTGACAGACCAACTTAGTGACGGAATGTCTACCCCTACGATATTCTGTCTTGTCCACTTGAAATCCCTCCACAGACCAAGTAGATAGTCTGCATGATTTTGACTTTCAAGTACAGGATCAAGGACGCGACAGTCGGGAAGTATCTCGACAGGCACTCGCGTTCGGTCAATTTTGTTTGGAACTACTGTTGCGAAACCCAGCGTAAGGTTGAAGCCTATTACAAGGCAGGCGCACCTAAGCGCCGTTGGCCTTCGCATTTCGATCTCGTCAAGCTGACCACGGGTTGCGCAGCGGAACTTGGCCTGCACTCCGATACGGTCGGACAAATCTGCAAGCAGTTTGTAATCTCGCGCAACGCGGCCCGACATGCTCCGCGTTTCCGCGCCAGCAGGGGCCCCAAGCGAGCCCTCGGCTGGCTGCCCTTTATCAAGCGCACCGTGAAACTCGACGGCGCGCACGTTGTCTACCTCAAACGTAAATTCCATTTCTGGAAGTCGCGGGATATCCCCGACGCCATCAAGACGGGCTGCTTTACTCAAGACGCCCGTGGTCGCTGGTATGTTTGTTTCCAGTGCGAGGTTGCCGACGATCTGCCAACTGGCAACGGCGAAGTCGGGATTGATCTTGGATTGAAGACCCTCGCCACATGCAGCAACGGCGACACTATCTCCGCCTTGCGGCATTATCGCAAATATGAGGCTACGCTCGCCATTGCACAGCGCGCCGGACATAAGCAGCGCGTCAGGGCTATCCACGCCAAGATAGCGAACGTGCGCAAGGACCAACTTCACAAGGCCAGCAGCAAGATTGCTGCGGAAAACCAACTTATCGTTGTCGGCAATGTCAGCGCCGCACAGCTTGCCAAAACGCGAATGGCTAAGTCCGTTCTCGATGCAAGCTGGTCGATGCTGCGGAACATGCTCGAATATAAAGCCAGCAGGCACCGGGCGCGTTACGTTGAAGCCGATGAGCGTTGGACTTCCCAAGTGTGTTCGTGCTGCGGGACAATTCCCGACAGCAGTCCGAAAGGTATGGGCGCACTTGGAATAAGACATTGGGTATGCTCAGACTGTGGTTGCTCGCATGATCGCGACGCGAACGCTGCTCGGAACATTCTCCGTGTCGGGGCGGAACGTCGCCCACCTGTAGAGGAAATCCCCGCCCTTTAGGGCGGGGAAGACGTTAAGCTGCCCTCGTGTATTCCCACCTAAAGTTGCCGCCCGGCAGTGGGTGCTTGCTGCGCTTGACGCGGCCAACGGCCGCTAGGTGACGCAGCATGGTGTCGACGCTCTCCGGTGACCAGCAGCCCACGCGCTCCCATATCTCGCGCGCGCCGCGCGGGTGGCTGTCCACCACCGACATAATCTGGTCGAGCGTCGCTGGGCTGAATCCACCAGTCATGGTCTAATAATTCCCCCCAACAGTCTGGCGTCCAGCCGCTTGGCGCTGACCGGCACACCGATTCGCGTCTCGATCAGATTGGCCAGCCGGCACGGTATGCCGTCGGCCCAGCCCAGATAGTTTATCAGCGGCACGCCCAGCTCGTGCGCGGCCTCGGCCGGCGTGTAGCGATTGCGCTTTTGCCAGGCCTGCAGCTGCAGGGCGATGTTGCGGGGTGCTGCCATTGGTCAGCCCGTCAGCTTGTCCAGCAGAATCTTGTGCGCCAGCTGCGCGGCGCGGAATCCGCTTTCAAATCTCGTGATTGCAACATTGGTGTCGGCTTCCGTGACGATGCCGCTGCAGAGGACGCCAAACAGCAGCGACACATGCGCGTTGAATGCGTCGTCCAGCGCTTTGGTGATCTGCTCTTTGGTCATGCGTAAAATCTCCCCCACACCGGTTTGCTGCGCAGCGGCCAGCGTAGCCACGGGATTCGCGCCGACGACAGCACACAGCCGAGCATCAGCGCGCGGCGGTGGCGGCGCAAGGTCGGCTCCAGCGTCATGCGTCACCAGCTGGGTCGGGTGCGCGCTGCCGGACTGGCATCCAGACTATGCTGGCAACGGTCGACACGCTGGCGTGCCCGCTCGTTGCCCTGATTGTTAGACCATGCAGGAATCCACCGTCCATCATGAACGACCCCATAATAGCTGCTGGGGCCTGGTAGATCGCCCGACCATTGCGTGTATCGTAAGCAATGCGTCGTTGCTTATGTTCGTCGATCTGCGCCTGCGTCGAGCCAGGCCGCAGGGGCGCAGGTTCTTCCATATTGTCGCCGGGGAAGTGGCCGCCCACGTCAGGGATTCCATCAAAGGCTTCAAGCGCACCGGCGCCAGCGTGTGTGCATGCGATGGTGCGCAAAATGCCGGGTCCTTCCTCAAGGATAAAAGTGCCCTTGCGGTCGAGAAGCCATATTTTGCCGCCCAGCGGCGGCAGATCGACGCGGATTCTAACTGGCTTCATGCGTTCACCGTCGTGCGCGGCCCTATGTTCATGCCGCCTACCTGCGCGGGACCGGCCGCCGGGCTGGCCGACTCGGGCTGGTCGGCCGGCGTGCCGGGCTCCACCGGCACGTCGACTGACGTCGGCTGCGGCGCCATTGGCGTGGCCTCGTCGGGCTCCGTCGGGCTGTCGTCGACCGCGTCCTGTTCTTCGCCGGCGTCCTCCATGTCGATCATGGACAAATCCAGCACCTGCGCGATGTAGGCCTTGGCTTCCTCGAACGTAATAAGCTGTTCTTCCGGCTTTGGCTCGGTCGCCGGCACGGCGTCGACATGCGCGCCCTGCGCGCTGGCCGGCCTGCTGCCTGGTTGCGCTGGCGCGGTCTTTTTCATCGGATCCAACATGATTTGGAACGCTTGGGCGAGCGAGAACACCTCGTCGGGCGTCGGCTGGAACATGCGCGGCCACTGCAGCGTGAAGCCGCCGGCGTCCTTGTCGATCTTGGACGCAATCGCTATCTTTTTGATCAGCGGCAGCGCACCATGCTCGCCGTACTGGCTGCGCAGGTCGCCCACCATGTCGTCGCTGTCCTGGTCGAGGTACTCCATGGCGCGCCCAGACAGCGGGGCTTTCATTTTGTCGGGGTCTTTACGGCTGGCCGCGATCTGCTCGAGCGCCATGTTGCGCAGGTGGTCGATCAGCTTGAGCGCCGCCTCGGTGCCGGTGCCGGACATTTCCAGCAGCTTGGCGTCGCCGACGCCGACCATGCTGCCGTCCTCGTCCTTGTAACCGGCTTCCATTTCCAGGTGCGTCATGGGCCCGCGCGTCACGGCGCCGTTCATCACCTTGCCGATCGTCACCAACTGCGGCGCGCTGTTGTAGCGCGTGCCGCGACCGATTTGGCTCAACGTGTAGTCGAGCTCGACGCTGTTGGGGATTGCGTCTTCGAACGTGCAGCAGCCGTCGGGCGCCAGGCCGCCGCCCAGATTGACAAACCAATGCGCGCACACAAAGCCCAGGTCGTGCTTGTATTCCTCGCCGGCCCACGGCTCTAACTTTTTGTTGGCCGCGCCCTCGCCGACAAAGCCGTGCACGGGATTCCATTCGACCTTCTTGACCGGCTGATACGTCACCTCGCCGGTCGGCAGCCAGTCGCGGATATACCAATACTCTTGGCCCTTCTCGACGCCAGGCGCCCCCATGGCTTCAAGCGCTGCCCCGCTGGTCGTGTAGGCAACGCGCAGCTGCGCCAGCTCCCCCATGTCGTCAAAGCTGGGTTGGCAGTATTTGGCGCGCCAGCATTGCAACGCCACCTTGGGGTTTTTGCCGCCTGTGGTTTCGACGCGAAACGTGACGGCCACGGCGCCGACGCTGCCCAGCAGCACGGCTTCTGCCATGCGTTCAAAAAACTTGCCCTTGCGCAGCAGCGCCGCCATGGACGCAATCTTGGCCTTGTCCTTGTGGCGCACCTTGGGCGCGTGCCGGCCGGTGAACAGCTTGCGGGTGCACCAGCGCGCGACCATGCGCGGCAGCCGGTACTGCGCCGACGGTCGGCGCTCGGTCAGCGGTATCAGCTCCTGCGTGCCTGGCTTGACCTCGTCGTAAAACGCATAGTTCAAATGATTGTAAAAGGTGCCGTCGAGCAGGCGGTCGCGCAGGTCAAGGCAGCGATAGCGCGAGTCCTCGCTGGCCCAGTCGGGGTATCGGATCGCCTGCGCGATTTTGCGGAACATTCAGGCCCCCTGCGGCGGTGGTGACGCGTCGACCTCGTCGCGCATGTTGACCGACGTGGCGAAACGATTCTGCAGATAGCTGATTCCGGCCATCAGCAGGTGCACTGTGCCGCTGTCGTCTTCCCAGCCGTCGCACAGCCAGCCGCCCGGCTTGACGAATGTGAACGCGATTGCGCGTATTTGACCGGCCTTAGCGCGCTCAAGCAGCTGCTCCAGCTTAGCGATCACATTGGCCTGCGGCTGCAGGTCGACAGCAACCTGCGGGTTGGCGACGCCGGGGAAGGTGCGCACGTTGTCGGTCGTCATGCCGCGGCCTCGTCCACCCAGGCAAAGTCGATCGCGCCGCCCGGCAGTCGCACCATATAGCAATTCGCTGGATATGAACGACGTACGCTGACGACGGCCGCCACGCAGGGGTCCTTGCCTTCCTGCACGCGCTTGTGCAGGAGTGCCAGCACCGCGGCATCAATCACAGCGTCGCTGTGGCGCATCGTTTGTTTGGTCACAATTATGGTCATGCCGCGACCTCGTCGGCCGGCGTGTCCAGCGTAAAGCGCCGCTCGTTGACCGTGTCCTGCTTGCCGGTATCCTCGTAGCGCACCAGCCAGCTGCCGGCGCCGTATTGCGGCTGCGGCAGCTGCACCGTCGCCAGGCGGTGACCGCCGGCGGGTCGCCAGCCAGCGTCGCACGCGACCTCGACGACGTCGCCAGCTTGGTATGGTCGCGGCTGTCGCATGGACACCGTTGGAATCAGCGCAGCGGTCGGCTGCGCGTTTATGAGCCAGCGCGCGCGTCGGCGTCAAGCGTCAGCCGGTGATCCCCATGGCGCGCTCGATCGCCTTGCGTTTGATCCACCGCCACAGCCGGTCGGCGGCCACGCCGTTGTCGTTTAACCGATATCGCCGCCACCGCTTGGCCTGCCGACCGTACACCCGCCGGTGCATCAGGTCGACCAGGCGCCAATGGTCGCCGCACAGCCATTCGTCGAATTCGGTGCGCGCGGTCGTGTGCCGGCAAAACGGCACGCAACAGTGCAGGCGGCCGGCGCGATTCCGCTTTTTGCCGTCCTGGGTCAAGTAGATTCCCCCTGCTTGCGCCAGCCAGGGTAAACGGTTGCTTAACTAACGCACCTGCTGCCTGGCGGCGTCGATAGGCGGTCGGCCGACCTTGCGCGGCTTAGGAGACAATGTCACTTGGACGTCTGTCATTTGTCACCTGGATTGTCACCTTGCGAAGATCGGCAGCACCTGGGCGCCGCCGGACTGCGGCTGCGTGCGCTTTTTCTTCTGCAGCCTGGCGTAGCCGCCCGTCATGGCGTCGGTCTGGTCCTTGAACTTGCTGCCGGGGAAGTTTGTCACTTCCTCCAAAAACGTGTCGTTCCACGGCCCGACGACAATCTCGACGTTACCATTTTCGGCCTGCGCCGCCATGGGCTCCGCGCGGTCGATCTTGCTGCCCGTCTCAATCAGCTTATGCGCGTCAAAGCCGTCCAGCATGCTGACCATGTCTCGCGCCACCGTATTGTGCACGACGATATCGCGCACTAGAAACGACGCCTGTCCGCGTACCGTCAGGCAGCGGCACGGTCGGACGCCAGCCGGCGTCACGGACATGACCTGATCCGGCAAATAGTCCTCGTCGAAACGGCGATAGATCGACGCGTTGGCCAGCGACGCCAGTCGGGCGGCCTTGAACGAGTGGTGCACCGGAATTCGCTTCAAAAACCGGCCATAGGCGTCGTCCTGCTGGCGCATGCGCAACAGCCAGCTACGGTGGCGTTTCTCCAGATATTTGCCATTCTTGGTCTTTAGCGTCGAATTGATGCCAAGCCGCAGCAGCAGGTGCTGCACATCCTCAAGCAACGCCTTGCTGACGCTGTAGAATATGACCTCGTGCGCGTCTTTCGATACGAATCCGTCACAGGCGAAATAGGCCCCAAGGAATTCAGCCACCAACGGGCTGGGGGCGCCAAACACCCATGCTGGCACACGTTTGGTATAGGCATTGTGCCCGGCCAGTCCGGTATCACGCAGCCATGACTGCAAGCCCGCTGCGTTGATCTCGCCGCGCCGGTAACCATTGCTGGTGCGGCCACCAACGGATTGCACGCAATGCCGGAAGTCCAGCAGCTCAACATGGTCGTGACAACAGAACGACGATTTGCTGCTTTGCACCTTGCGTTCCGGTCGTCGGATGCTTGTCACCGATCCATCGCCAATAAAATAGCCAGCAAGCCGGAACTCTTCCGCCGAACGATCAGCGATCGCCGCTATGCGCGGAGTACTGCGGAGCGCGACAACGCTGCCTGGGCGCAGGGCGCCGGCAGCCACCCAATCGTCTGGCGTGAGAAACGGGTGGTCAAGCGCCGCCACGACTTCGCGCCCGGATCCTGTCTTAATGCACACCGTCGGCAAGTCGCCCTGTTGAAACACAGCGTCGACCATCCCAGGCACACCATCCTTGCCTATGACGGTGTCACCAACAATGATTTCCTTAAGCGGCACCTGTTGGCCATCGCCGCGCAAGATCAATTCTTCCTCCCAGATTGGCTTGCCGGCGCTGCCAGGGTCTTGCGGCACCTGCACCTCGTAGCTACCGCCCAGCTGGGCAATGCGTATCTGGTCGGCCAGCGCCGTCGCCTTGACCAGCCGGCGCACCAGGGGCGCCTGCTCGCGACAGCGCTGCACGTCGGCAATGCAGTATTGCGACAATGTCGGGTGCTTGCCCAGCAGCACGCCGGCGGTGTAGGGCGGGTCGGCCGTATAAGTCGCCTCGGTGTCCGCCAGGTCCCAGTGCCGCACCCAGCGATAGCCCAGCGGCATGGCTGGCCTGGGCTTGAACCAGGCGCGCTTGAACATGCCGCCTTCGCGCGGCACCGGAGTCTGTTGGTGTTGCCCAGAAACTGCGTATGCGGTCATCTCGCGTTCAAGTGCATCCACGGTAGCTAACGGGAATCGTTCAGGAAATAGCAATTCCCCCTCTTGCCGGCGCGGGTCAGTGAATATCGGCGTCGTGCAGTGCCGGCCTTGCTCGTACCGCATGGGCAGCACCAGGGCTATGTGCTGCACCCCGATTTGCTCCCACACCCCGCTGGGGTCATCCTGATGCACCCGCTGCATAATCAGCGCGATGGCCGACGCCACCGGGTCATTAAGACGAGTTGGCACCGATTCCCGCATGATGAACTTAGCCTGCTCGCGATCGGCGTCCGACTTGGACTGCGGCACCGACAGCGGGTCGTCGATCGTCAGCACGTCGCCGCGGCCGCCGGTCAGCCCCTCGAACGCCACGCCCTCGCGTGTGCCCTTGCTCGAATTCTCAAACGACGTTTCGGCCACGCGTGTCAGCTTCACATGCGGCCAAAGCGTCTGATACCAGTCCGAAAGGATCAAATCGCGGGTCTTGCGCGTGTCGCGCTTGACGTAATCCGCCGAATAGCTGGTCGACAGGAAACGCCGGTGTGCCAGATTGCACGGTCCCCATTGCCAGGCGTTCCATAAAACACTGACAATCAATGATTTCCCGACGCCTGGCGGCACATTGAAGCGCACCTTGTTCGGCAGCCCCATGGCCAGGAAACGACCCCAGGTCAGAGCCTCAAGGTGATCGCATATCGCACGCACCACCCAGCCCTCGACAAACTGCGTCCTGGGCTCAAGGACGTGCCAGGCCTCGCGCACAAAGCCGATTAAGGTCTGGCAGCGCGCGCGGATAGCATCCGCGTTCGCCTGCGTGTCTGCCCGCTCGCGCTCAGTGGCTCGTTGGTGCTTTGCCTGCTGGATCGCCTGCAGCAGTTGGGTCGGCGAGATTCGCGACAACACTGAGAGCGCCAAGGACTCGCTCGAATTGCTCAATATCGCCCTCCGGTAGTTTGCCCAAGATGGCCGCCAGTGCCGCAATGTCCAGCGGACTACCGTCCGGATTGGTGTGCGCCACGCCGGTCAGCCGGCGGTGGCAATACATCGCGGCATCGCGCGCGGCCATGCGGGCATACGATAGCTCATTCCTGACCAATTCGCGGTCCAGCGGCCGACCGCCTTCCCTGCCCTCGTCAGCCTTGGCGCGCGCCTGCTCGCGTCCGGCTTCGTCCATGTGGTATCTGGCGATCGACAGCAGCATGTCGGCCGGGCTGGCACCGGCATGCAACGTCTTTATTTCGGCCGCCACCGCGCTGGCGCTGCTCGCAACGCCTGGAATGGCCAATTTATCGGCTTTTGGCTTCCGCCCGGCACCTGGTCGCCATCCACCTCGTGGCATGTTTTTGAATTAGCCCTGCAATCAATCTGGAATCGGTCGGGGGCGATATTGAGCCCGTGCGGATCATAAGGCAGCTTTGCGCGCCAATGCAAATGGTGCTGCAATTAACGGGTTTGCACGTTGCGCTGGGTGGCGCGCGGAGCCATGTTTGATTTGATCGAGAATCAAAAGAGCCGCCGGCGATGCTCGTTTACAAAATCACCAACATGCTGACCGGTGCCGAGTACGTCGGGCTGACGTGCCGCAGATTGCTGACAAGGTGGAGCGATCACAAGGCGAAGGCGCGTGCCGGAACAAAAACGCCGCTATACAACGCAATGCGTAAATATGGTTTTGCTGCATTTTCGATCGAGGCAGTTGCGTCTGCCAAGTCCTACGATGCGCTAAAAGCCGCCGAGGTGGCGATCATCGTGACCTCGGGCGGAAACCTCGCCGTTCACGGCGGGGAGGAAGCCCGTTGAGCTTCCACGTATCGCTTGACCCTCTCAAGCGGAGCGCCACCGGCACTGGCGGCAAAGTAGGATGGCGACCAAAGAACACTGCGCCAATAGCGAGCAGCAATATCCCGGCGCTCAAGTCTGAGCAGTCGGGACGAGGTACCCTTGAGGGCATTAACCATGCTTATCCGGTTTAGACACACAGCCCTAGATGTAGTGGTCACGGGAATACCAGCGTTTTGCCATTCCATGCGCAGTCAGGAATGTTCAATTTGATGTAAGCCAAAATGTCGGCGTCCAGCGTGGCGCGCTTGGCCTTGTAGTCGGCGTACAGCGTGGCGCGCTTGGCCTCGTAGTCGGCGTACAGCGTGGCGTGCTTGGCCATCGCCTCACAACCGCCCAGATAGATCATGTTGTGTAAGCGGATAGCCACTTCGTTCTTCGGCTTTTTACGCTTCACATAATCAATGCGTTCATTCACATCGTGTGACTCTTCGCACAACTGTTCATGGTGCAGAAAACCAAACCAGCCTTTCGTCGGGCCAGTGTAATTGTAGCGACCTGGAAACAATGTATTCTCGATCTTCTTGCGGCGCGGATGATTAACCATTTTCAAGTCCTCTGCCCCTGAAATCCCCGAGGCGCGGGATCAACATCTAGTGGCTCTTAGCAGTTGTGTGCGTCAACCGGATAAGCATGCAAGAGACAGTTAAGTGACAATGTCTCCTGCGTTGTCACTTTGGTGCGGCAAGCCCTTGTCGGCGTACTGGCGCGCCAGCAGCTGCACGCCGGGCGGTATCTCGCGGTGGTCATGCTCAAGGCGCCGCATGAGGCGCGACAGCGTCCTGGGCAGGCCGCGATAGCCCAGCGCCCTGGCAAACTGGCTCTGGCTGGCGCCCAGCACGATGCGGATTTCCCTAAGCTCGGCGCCGGTCAAGGCGTCACCATGGCCGCTATTTTTCGGCCAACCTCTAGGGCGTTGGTCATGTCCTCATTAAGATTTTCAACGATCAAATGCGCGATGGCCTGCGCGTTCGGCGTCTGACGCGACGGCGCGGCAGCTATCATAGCTTTCCAATCACGCGCAGCGCACAGGTCATCGGTCCATAATTTGCCGTTCTGCAAATCGATCCCAAGGTGAGAAACCGACCATGCAAGGCACATTTCGAGCGTTGGCTCGGTCGGCACGCATTTCCATTCTGTCATTGCCGTTGCTCCAAAAGTCGCTGCCGAAACTCAGCATCCGATTCCCCCATCCGACGGCATGGCATTAGACCGCCTTCGTACAATATGCGGCCGCGCAGGTGGCCATCGGATTCGAACCAACGGCGGCGCACGCCGTACAACAGCGCAAGCTGCGTCAGGTCGCGGCGCTTAAGAGGGAACTGCCCATGCAATTTCACCACCAGTCCTCCTGCAGCCCGCTGGTGAAGCCGCCGCGGCCGGCCAGGTCGGTCACGACCTGGCGCGTCACGTCGGCCAGCGATTTGAACGGCTTGGCCATGACGCGCTGGTCGGCCTGGTAGGTCACCTCGGCCTCAAGCCGCACGCCGGCGTAGCCCAGCACGCGCAGGCTGGCGCGCAGCACCACCTCGCTGCCGCCGGCCTGGTAATCGCGGCAGGCGCGCTCGTATTTGTCGCGCCAGATTTGCGCGTGGTCAGGGTTAGATCGGTCCATGGGGTTGCCCTCCTGTGAGAATCTCGACCAGCCAAAACTTGTCGACCTTGCGGAAGTCCACCGCGTGCACGTTGTCGATAATAAACTGGCGCACCGCATTGCGGTGAATTACATGCTCGTCGCCGCCCTGTTTTTTGCCGCGCTTGGTGCCGCGCATACGTGCCTGCAGCCAGCCCTTGTCGACCCAGGCCGCGACGCTGTGGCCGTCGATATTGAACAGCTTGGCCAACGCGGTGGCCGAATAGTTGTCTGGGTCCAGCGCGCGGCCGGTGCCGCCGTTGCGCTTGAGCTTGACCACGATTCCGGTTTCGCTGCGCCGGTAGCCGGCGCGCGCCAAGTGCTTTTGTATTGTGCCGACGTGCTGGTGCGCATGTGCCTGGGCAATCGCCAGTTCCTCGGCCGACCACGCGGGCTCCTTGAAGCGCGGCGCCTTGAGGCATAGGCGCGTCGCCTGGGTGCTTATCCACCAGCGCGGGACCTTTAGGCGCTTGGCCAGGGCGGCAACTTGGCCGCGGCCGGTCAGGTCGGTAAACACCGCGGTAATCTGTGCATCGATCGCCGGTGTGGCAACATACAGCAGGCGCGGGTTGTACTGGCCTTTAATTCCGAGTGCATAGGCATGCTGCGCAATCGCTAACGGCGAGCGCCCGCGCAGTTTGGGCGCACATGCCACCGCACCGCCCGTCGGGTAGCGCGCGCGCAGCACGGCATTTTCTTTTGTGGTCCAGAATTTCACGACGGCACCAGACCAAAAAACAGATATTTGCCATCCAGCAGGTCAAAGCAGCCGGCGCGCGTAACGCCTAGGCCGGTGCCTTTGACGGCCAGCAGCTGATCCGCATACGCGTACGGGTCCATGCCGCTGGGCAGGCCGACCATGACGTATCGCGGCAGCGGGCAACCGTTGCCGATACGCACAAACTTGAAAGCGCGCTCGGGATTCATCCCGTAGGCAATGACAGCAAAGGTGCGCATGGTCAGGCCGCGATAAGGTTAATCAGCGAGCCATGGGCACCGCTGTCGCCCGCGCGGTACGTGCGCGACGGCTGGCCATAACGGTCCACAACGGTAATCGAATAGCCGAGCCCAAGGACGCGGGTCAGTGTGTGTCGCGTCAGCGTTTTTGAGCCGGCGATCTCAGCAAAGCAGGACGCCGCCGCGTCAGCCGGATAGGCCTTTTCGGTGCCATACACGTTGCGGATTTGGATTTTGATGGTGTCGGTCATGTGCTTTTTCCTTTCGGCGGGCCGCATTGGCCCTAGGCAACGTGGGTACAGTCCCACAGGTCGCGGCTGCTGTCAAGCCCCATATTCAACGGAATTCTTCGAATTGCGGCTCACCGGGTGCCAGCAAACTGGGAACCGGTTCTGGGCGTGCGCCGTGCCCGACCGGCGGCTCATCGACTCCATGGACTTTGCGGTGAGTCCGCCACACATAGTCGCCGGATTTACCAATTAAATCCATCTTAGTGTTCCATTGATAATCTGCGTAAGTCCGTTCAATCGCTTTCTTGCAACGGGCGCGTAATTTTCGGCCGTCAGGGTCGGCCGGGTCGACGCTGAATCGGATTTCGCACAACGCATCGATCCACTCGCCGACGCGCACGCAGCGCTGGCCATGCGGCGTGTTGGCCTCGGCCGGCGCCGGCGCGCCCTTGACGCGTAACGCGTTGACCAGTGCGCGCATGATGATTTGATTATTGGGCCGCATTTCAATGTAACCGTGCGGAATCGTGCGCGAGGGCGCAGCTGGCCCGACCAGCTCATGCACCACGCAGCTGGTGTCGGGCTCGCCATCCTGGTCGGGGCCAAGATTTATCTGCTTCAACACAAACCTGCGGGTAATCCCGCCTTCCGCGTCTTTTTGCTTGGTGACGACCATTTCGCGGATGTCGCGCTGGACGCGCCCGCTGCTGACTTCCTCGCTGTCGACCTGCTCGGTGCGGATGACCTCGACGGCGTTCTCCACATTGCCCAGCAGCGACGAGTGACCGCGCGGGCTGCCGCCCAGCTTGGGCGTGTGATGCACCAGCGCGACGTGCGCGCCAGTCTCGATCGCCATGCGGTGACAGCGCTGCAGCACCTTGCTGACGTCCTCGCTGGCGTTTTCGTTGGCCCCCGGCGACGCCGCGCTAAAGGTGTCGATCACCACCAGCTCGAGAGGTGCGTCATAGAACGCCGCCCAAGACTTAATTTCCTCAATCAGTTTGTTCGTATGATCGTCGGCGCCGAACAGGTCGACGCGGCTGGGCAGCAGCACGAATGGCAGATTGTCGTCGTGCTTGATTTTGTGGTGACGCCGGTACGCGCGCAGCCGTTTCTTGAGCCCCAGGCCGCCCTCGCCGGCCTGATAGACGGCAAGGTCGGGACGCACGCGCATGCCCATCCAGCTGACGCCGCGGGCGATCGACAGCGCGGCGTCCGTGATTAAAAAACTCTTGCCGCAAGAGGGAGGCCCGTACCAGATCGACACCTCGCCGCGCGTCAGTATCTTTTTAATCAGCCACTCGAGCTCGCGCGCCGGCTTGTCCAGGTCGACAAACCGGATGGCGTTGAACGACGACTCGGGCGGTACCGGCAGCCAGTCGGCCAATAGGTCGACAATCGCAAACAGCTTGTCCTTGCTGCCGCCAGCGTGCGCGCGCCAGTCCGTGACGTCGGCACCCTCGGGGCATTCTTTCCACTGCGCGCGCCAGTCCAGCACGCGCACGCGGCGCGCTATGCCGCGCAGCGACGCCGCCTTGCGGTGCCCGTATTCGCGTCCGCTGCGGTCGTTGTCGATCAGCACCACCACGTCGGCGTCGCGCAGCTGCTCGGCGTGATGCGGCGACCATTTTTTGCTGCCGCCGCTGCTGTCGGTGGCGACCAAGCCCCAGGCGGCCAGCGTGTCGCAATCCTTCTCGCCCTCGGGGCTGAAAATAATCCGCTGCTCGTCGCCGGGCTGCGCTAGTTCCTCGGCCAATTGCGGAAGCCGGTATAGGCCGTGCGCGACGCCGTCGAAAATCCGCACGGCGGAGCACGACCATTTGGCGCGGCGGTCGTCGGTCGCGCTGTACCAGTCCTTGTTGCGGCCCTGGATATACTCGGCCTCGTCCAGGCCCCATATCCAACCGCCGCCGGCGTCGGTCGGGGCCTTGCGTCGTTGCAGGAACGACTTTTTGCGCTTGCCGGCGTCCAGCCATTCGAGCCGGCAGACCTGGTACAGCAGCCCGCCGGAGTCGTCGGTGTAATCGTACGCCGCGGTGATTTCGCGCCGCGTGTTGGCGGACGGCGCGCCGGTGTCGCCATGCCCGTTGGGCTCGTTAGGATGAGGCTCGTGCGCCGACGCAGCCGGCCGGCCCGGGCGATCCGCGCCGGGCAGGGGGATTCCGGCCAGCTGCGCCAGCGTCTCGACGGACTGCATGAACGTGCAGCCGGTACTTTGCATCTCAAATTCGTATATGTCGCCGCCCTTGTCGGACGAAAAGTCTTTCCATAATTGTTTGGAATCGTTGACGGTAAACGACGGCGTTTTTTCTTTGTTGAAGGGGGAAAGGCATTTCCACTCGGAGCCGGCGCGCTTGAGATCCTTGCAGCGACGCATGACGACTTGCGAAACCGGCAGCCGGTCGCGCAATTCTTGAATGAATGACTCAGGGATTTTGCCCCGCGCCATAGCGTTGCCTCGCTTCGTCTTTTTATTGTGAGTGCAGCCCGACCTGTGGTCCGCTCTGCCGGCGTCTTAGCCGAGGCGTCGCCCTATAACGACGCGCTGGGGCCGCATGGTGACGGCGTACCAGAGGCTGCTGGGGTATTGCTTAGTCCGGCTTGTGACGCTGCGGGTGCAGCGCCGCGCGCGCGGCCATTTGTAGAATCTCGTTGGCGTATTCCGGGTCGTCAGCCAGCGCCGCCTGCGCGTAGGCTGTCAGCGCCGCGGCGGCGTATGCGTCCTTAAGTTTTATCACAAAGAATTCATCGTCGTCCCCGACGTTGCCAAATTCGACAAACCCGCCGGTGTTGAGCGCGGTCAGGCGCTCGTTTGTTTCAGCGTCGGCCTTTGGCAGATTGCGCAGCTTGATAAGCGCATACTTGCCACGGCCGTCGGGATTTGTGCTACGATCTAGTTTCATATTATCACCTCCTGTCGTTGAACTTGGTCGACTCGTCGCCCCAGCTATCAAACCGGTGATGACGCTCGCGCGCGAACAATTCCACGTAAGGTCCGGCGCAATATCGGCGCACGCGATCAAACAATTCGTCCGGCTTGCGGCTATGCTCGCGCCGCGGCGTTAGAATCAGTTCGCGCACCGACCTGCTCAACCGCTTGGCATTGCCGCGTCGACCGAGCAAGACGAACTCGGCGTTTTTGCGCGTCGTCAGCCCCAGGCCGGCATGGAAATCCCCGTCATCCACAAGGCCGCCGCCGTGGGTCTTTTTTAGCTTGACCCAGGTAAACGCGACCGCGCTATAGCGGAAGCCCCACACTTCAATGACCTGCAGCGCGTGCGGGAGGCATGGCCCGGTCGCCCATAAAAACAGGTGCGCGTCGCGCGCAGCCAACTGACCGACTGGCAACGCACAGATATCGTCTAGGCCCATAACGTCGTAATGTTTTTCGGCGTCGCGTCGACTGTGCCAATTAGTCGATCGCAATGCTGTGTACGATTTATAAAGCCATGGCGGGTCCGCCACGATCGCCCGATACGCGCCGGGCTTTAGCTTGCCAAACGGCCACCCCATGATTCACCT
>Ga0116127_1001022_pt1 | contig 19259 bp, 15 predicted proteins | sample June2015DPH_16_1_FD_89731 | JGI IMG/M metagenome (GOLD analysis project Ga0116127, IMG submission 89731) | Peatland microbial communities from SPRUCE experiment site at the Marcell Experimental Forest, Minnesota, USA - June2015DPH_16_100 | ecosystem: Environmental > Terrestrial > Soil > Wetlands... | reverse complement strand
TAGGCGCGCCAGTCTTCGCGGTTGTAAACCGTCACACAATTGAGGAAGTCCGGCCAGGGCACAAGCCCGCGCACGTTGAAGCGTGGCTGCGCTTGCCAGGGGTCGCCGACGGGCGGCAGATTGAGGGCGCGTGCGGGCTCCAAGGGGTAGACTTCGCCGTCCAACCCAAAGAAGGCTCCCTGACGCTCCAGGAAGTCAAACACTGCGTAAAGAACCGCCTGAGGTGTGGCGCCGGTCAACTGGACACGGGAAGCCATGCCGCCCCCGGATTCGTGAGAGACTTCGTAGGCTTCAGGATGTTTAACGCCGCCTTTCCTGACCGAAAGAGAGAAGATAAAGCCAGACGATGGCTGTTCACCTCCACCCACGCGGGCCTGTACAGGTTCCCTGGCAAGCCCCAGATTTCGTAAGCCGCGCGCCAACTCGCAAGATGCCAACTGCTCCTGGAAGCCCGCTTGCGGCTCGCGAATGATCCATACCGAGTCTGTCGATCCGAACCTGGCTTGCATCTTCAGGCCATTGGAATTGGATGTTGGACCGCTTTGCGGTAAACCTGGATGGGCTGGAGCCGCCCCCTTTGCGGGTAAGGCTGCGTTGGCAATTAACGGCGCTGCTCCCAAGCCGAGAGCGGAGTCGTGAAGGAATTGACGCCGTCCGATGCGTTGAAATGGTTTCATGTTTCTCCTTTCACCGAATGCCGCACAACTTGTCGATTATTGGCCCTATTTTTCGCTTTGATTGGCGCTTTTCGCACTCAGAATTCGGTTCGTTTTTGAGCCTCCAAGAAGGTTAACCCCTTTATTTTCAACAGAATCTTCGGTTCGTTCCCTCTATTTAGTATCTTTACCACCTACCACCTGCCACATACCAGCTTGGTCATGAGTTCGCAGGTGGCGGTCGAAGGTTGGCTGCGGTTCTTCCCCCACCTACCACATACCACATACCACATACCACGTACAAGGAACTAACTACCTGTATTTTCAACAACATACCCGCTTTAGGCGGAAATCTCCTTTGTTTTCATAGACATCCCAGCTTCATGGCAGGCTGCGGAAAGCTCCTCCTTTGTTTTCACAGACATTCCCGCGTCGTTCCCTCATTTTAAAGTTACTACTGTTTCCTCTTTTCCGGTGGAGAAGACAGTCTGTCCCAGGCTGCTGTACGGGCGAAGAGTCCCGCCAGCCCGAACTCCCATCCAAGCAGCCGGCAGTAAGCAGAAGGCAGTAAGCAGTAAGCAGTAGGCAGTCGGCGGAAAGCAGATGCTCTTCGTTCTGACTCCTGAGTCCTGAAACCTGCTCTTCCCCACCTACCCCCTACGACATACCACCTACCGTATCCATAATTCATAATTCACCATTCACCATTCACCATCTCCCCCCTGCAACCACTCTTCCGTCTTCCGACTCCTGAATCCCGGCTTCTGCACAATCCACCTAGCATAGTAGCCTATCTTTTCTCGTTTGTCAAGAGACATGGAGTCGCAAGGAGTCCCGCGCACCCGTCCCCGATCCCCCCGGCCAGGCTGAGCATGACCCATATCTTTTGCTGGACACCGGGCGTGCGAGCGCTACTGATGCCAAAATGAGCCCCGAAGGGGCGACCTAGCCCAGCCCAGGCCAGCGGCCTTGGTCCGAGGATCCAGCGTTTTCTTGGCGGCAAGCCCTGAACGGGCGAAATAGCACTTGGGGAGACACGCGGACGGCCGCCTAAGCCTGGTCGGTAGATGGGTCACGCCCTTTCAGGGCTGGCGAACCCCAGCGGCGTAAACTTTTTGACCCAGGCCGGTGGCCCATAGGCGCTAACTTAAGGCAGAATCCCCGTGCGGGGGGAGACCGTTACCCCTCATCCGGGGCGAAAATCGGCAAGCCTGACCTTAACTTCCAACTTCCCAGAAGGGGACTTCGGGGGAGTCAGGAGGTTGCACTTCTACAAGTAGGCCAAGTGACTCTCATATGACGTGAAGCCGACTTTTCAGGCCGAATCTCTGTTAGCGGCAGAACCTCATGACCGGCAGTAACTTGCAGTGAGACGAGCGAATAGATTCTTCTGCGACCACATGAGAGTATTTTCCGAGTGGCGACCGTACTGGAGCTGAGCGACTTCGCTCTACCCTGCGTTACTCGCGATCAATCCCAACGAGCGCCATACCACCCCGAACTTCATCGAATGGGACTTCCGGTAAGCTTTCGGGGAAGATTTACGACCATGGGCGTTATCCGGCCCAGTGTCTACCGACTGCCCAGAATGTGGCCGGGTTTCTTCCCAGTGCGTCGTCCAGGCGCAATCACCAAAGTAAAAGGGCAGACCAAATCTACAGATTTCCCGTGGGCCAAACGGCTGAGGTGGAAGCACAGGTAATCAAAATGCCTGTAGTCAAAATCCGTGTTGCATAACCTGGACGAACTGGATTAACATTGCCCAACCGTACTCATTTGGGCAGATAACTGTGGCCGACGAGAGCTTCGATCCGAAACTGCGACAGAGATCTCAGACCCCGCCAGTGGAGGAGCGTCTGGAAACTTGGGGGGAAATCGCGGCTTACTTGAAGGTCGAGCAACGCACCGCCCAGCGGTGGGAGGAGATCTTAAGCCTGCCCATTCACCGACTTCAGGGTCGAGTCTTCACCTATAAGTCTGAGCTGGAAGCTTGGCGGCGCAAGCGGGAGGACCCTCCAAACCCTCCGGAGCCTGACCGTAAGTTTTGGACACAGGAAGAGTTTGAGGCTATAAGGCGGCACGCAGGTGTTGCGGCAGCTTCGGTGGTGCTCGTCGTTCTGGCAGTCTACTTCGTCTGGCTGTTCTTTCACCGACCACTGACAAAAGTGATGCTGGTCGTGCTCCCCTTTGAGAATTTAAGTGGCGACCAGAATCAGGAATACTTCTGCATGGAATTCACGGAGGAACTGACTACCCAATTGGCGCGTTTACGTCCGGAGCGGTTGGGCGTAATCGCCCCCACTTCGGCACGGAATGTAAGGGCTAAGACCATCGATCAGATTGGACGCGAACTCGGGGTGAAATACATTCTGGAGGGGAGTGTTACGCAACACGGCGGCAATCAGGTCCACATCACAGCACAACTGATTCAGGTGAGCGACCAGGCCCAACTTTGGGCAGACAGCTACTCGCGCAGCGAAGCAGACGTGCTTACACTACAGAGTGACGTGGCGGGAGCCATCGCGCGCCAAATCAAACTAACACTGACGCCCCAAGAGCAGGCCAGCCTCACGGTTTCGCATCCTGTGAACCCGAAGGCTCACGACGCCTACCTGCGCGGCCGCTATCAGTGGAGCCAACGAACTCCCAAAGCTATTGCCAACGCCATCCAAGAATTTCAGCAGGCCATCGCGGCAGATCCCGATTACGCCCCGGCCTACGCGGGGCTGGCGGATGCCTATGAGCTTCTCGGCTCGGTTCCCAACGACGCGCTACCTCCCCGTCAAGCCATTCCCAAGGCGGAGGAAGCCGCCGAGAAAGCCCTGGCGCTTGACAACTCGCTCGCTGAAGCACACGTCTCCCTTGCTTATATCCGGCTCGCTTACGATTGGAAACGGCAGGAGGCTGAACAACAGTTTCGAGAGGCGTTGGAACTCAATCCAGGCTACGCCACCGGTCACGAGTGGTACGCGTTGTACCTGGTTGCGACAGACCAAATGGACAAAGCGATTGTCGAGATACAAAAAGCCCAGGAACTCGATCCGCTCTCGATCATTATGAACATGGCCGCTGCCCAGGTTTTCCTTTACGCTGGCCAGTATGATCGGGTTCTCGAGCAATGCCAAAGGGCGTTAGACCTCGATTCGAACTTCTTTCTGGCCTATTACTTTCGGGGCCGCGCTTACGAGCGGAAAGGTATGCTCCCGCAAGCCATCGCCGAGTTCCGGAGGGCAGGTACCCTTTTTCCCGGTAACCCTACATTGATGATGGCACTCGGCGGTGTCTACGCCCTTGCCGGCGACAAAGCACAAGCTCGGAGCTACCTGGCCGCCCTCGTGAATCTTTCAAAGCAGAGATACGTGCCGGCGGTTTACATGGTGGGGATCACGGCGGGGTTGAACGATAAGGATGAAGCCTTCCGCTGGTTGGATCAGGCGGTTGAGGACCGCTGTGACTACGTCATTTACCTTGGTCACGAGCCCGGACTCGACAACCTGCGTGCCGACCCGCGCTTCCGTGAGTTCGTGCACCGCATCGGTCTGATGCCTTAGTACGCGAGGTTTAATTGGTGACACCCAAAGACACTGTGAACAGTAGCCGCAGTCTGGCGCTCGTGGTCCGTCTTGTCGTGACGGGTGTCGCGATCGGCTTTTGGCTCTGGACTCAGTCGCTGCTCGGACGGAGACCTCTGGCATCATCCGGAATCGGCGATGCCTTACACACTCTCTCGGCGCCCCTGAACCATTACTTGGCGCTAAATCCCACCGCAGCAAACGGTTTGCTTATAGCCAGCTCGGGACTGATCGATCTATTGACGGTATTTGTCCTCGCGGAATGGGTCTTCGGAAGGAGTGTCCGTCCGATACTCGGATTGGGAATACTCATTGGTCTTCGGCAAATAATGGAAGGCCTCTGCGCATTACCGAAACCCGAAAGCATGATCTGGCATTACCCCGGTTTTCCCTCGCTGCTCGTCACTTATAGTGTTGCCAACGACTTTTTCTTCTCCGCCCACACAGCCATCGCCACCTTCGCCGCAACTGAACTGGCACGTTTAGGCCGGCGTTGGCTGAAACTGCTCGCCACTGCCATCGTCGTGTTCGAGGCGGCAGCGGTTCTGGTGCTCCGGGCTCACTACACGATGGACGTTTTCACTGCGATCATTTCTGCCCTGTATGTGGCCCACCTCGCTGACCGGATTTCGCCGTGGTTCGACCGGAAGTTGGCAAGATTCTTGACGCCGTCAGGCGGGCGGCGCCCGCCCGAGGGTTACGCACCCTCCCCATCATCTGTCGACAAATAGGAGATCAACTCCATAGAATCAGCGGGTTGCAAATCAGCCCGCACTCCTCTCCTTAGGTTAGGAATAGGACGCTACTGCCCGCATCGCGGCAAAGCACGACATCGCCACAATGTCTAGCCTTGTCGCTTGCATGTCGTTTTTCATATCCCCTAGGATCGCCACGTAGCGCAGGGAGACAGGAGGGTATGATGAACAAAAAGACGGGCAACTTCGGGCCGAAAGAACGCCCCAGACTTGCAGACTTCACCTCCGATCAAAAGCGAGTCCTGCTGGTTCTCACACTCATCAATTTCGTCAACTGGATTGACCGCCAGATTGTGTATCCCCTATTTCCGTTGATTAAGAACGACTTCCACGTAAGCTATGCCCAACTCGGCTGCCTGGTTGCCGCCTTCAGCGTCGTTCACGCTCTGGGATCCTTCGGCCTTGGTCGCCTCGCGGACCTGACCTCTCGGAAGAAAGTGATCAGCTACGGCATCGCCTTCTGGAGCGCAGCCACGTTTATGAGCGGCGTTGCGCCATCATTCCGTTCACTTCTGGTGTGTAGGGCGGCGGTGGGAGTGGGAGAGGCGGCCTACGCTCCCGCGGGTAACGCCATGATCTCGGCCGTTTTCCCCAAAGGCGTTCGGGCCCGCGTGCAGGGTTTTTTTGACCTCGGCATGTTCACCGGCGGGGCGCTTGGCCTGGCCCTGGGGGCGATTCTCGCCCAATCCGTCGGCTGGCGACCCGCTTTCTTCATCGTCGGTGTTCCCGGTGTCCTCCTCGCTCTAAGCGTCAGAGGTTTGCCGGAACAGAGCCAGAAGTCGGAAACCGAAAAGGTCTCCATGCGGGAACTGGCACGGATCCCTGCTTACCTCTTTGTGCTGGTGAGCGGTTGGTTCAGCGCCTTTGCCGGCCACACCTACGTCATCTGGGGAGCAGAGTTCGTTTACCGATATAAGGCTTTCAGCTTGCGCCAGGCGGGTATTCTCTTGGGCTCGGTCATGTTGGTGGCGGGAATCCTCGGTGTGATCTCCGGGGCCTGCGTCGCTGACCGTCTGGCCAAGACCGTCGTCTGGGGTCGCGCTTTGACTCCGGCCATCGGATTCCTGGTATCGGCGCCCTTCATCCTCGGCGCACTGCACACTGGCAGTAAGTTCACTGTGCTCTTTCTGCTCTTCACCGGCACCTTCTTTATGACGTGGTACCACGGACCGGTGACAGCTGTCATCCATGACCTGACGCCACCCCGGAATCACGCCTCCGCCATCGGGTTGTATTACTTCTTTGTGAACTTTTTTGGCACAACCACTGCCTCAGCGCTGGTCGGGAAGTTGGCTGACCGCTACGGGTTACTTGCGGGAATGCATTGCGCCGTCATCGCCCAGGTTGTGGGCGGGATGGGCTTCTTTGCGGTCGTTCATTCGATCCGCCGCCACGGCCTCGCGAGTTCGCTCGCTTCGCGCCAACCGGAGAATCATGGGTCGCCAGAGCCGGTGGTTTGGATCCGTCGGCGCGCAGAGGCTTCCGAATGAAGCCGATACTTAGCGGCTGTCTTGCGTCCATCACATTGGCTCGACAGGAGCTTCGAGAGATAGAGATGGCACTTTCGGCTGTTATGAGGGTACCAAGAAACGAGGTAAACCGTGAGTAGACCGTTTTTTAGCGAATTTAAAACGGCGAACGACTTGGTCCAGATCAGTCACGGGGAAGGCCTGATCGGGCAGCAACTCGAGAAAGAACGAAGCCGACTGGAACAGCAGGACGGCATCGCCAAGCATCAGACCCATTGCGCCGAAAGGAGAGGGCGCAGCCTGCCGCGATGGGCTTCGCCGGGTTGGAGGGGGGCCGCGTATGATGCGCGCCAGCCGATTGCAATTTTGATTTCTGCTTCGGTATTGAGCTTCTGCGGAAATCTTCAGGCTCAAACACCGGAGGGGCCACGCGAGCAGACTGCTGGTTCCTACATCGCGGCATGCCGGACTCCCGCACACGTCAGGAACAGCAAGCCGGAGGTCTTCCACGGTATCGTGGATCAAGTGGTTGAGTTCCTCAAGTCGAATCGGATTGTCCTGGTCAGCGACCCTTCGCGCAAAATGATTCAATCCGAGGACGTAATCTCCCGGGAGACTTTGTTGAATGTGACAAAAGACGTGGGCGCTTCTCATCTCTTGTATCTCATTGTCGACCGGCCAACCACCCAATGGGCCAAAATTACACTGCAGTGCTTTGAGGTTTCCGGCAAGCTCGTTTGGGAGGAAAGCGGCGGCTCGGGAATGGGCGCGGTGTCAGGAAAAAAGGGAGTGTCAAGAGCCCTCGAAAAACTGGAGAAGCAACTTATGCCCAGGATGGGCCAGCCTGGGCTCCCTCAAGCCAAGGATACTGCGCGGCGATTGTCCGGCCTCCCGGCCTGTTCGTATCTCGCTGGACACTCACACCCTCATGTCATGCTGCGGGCCTCCCGGAAGACCCAAGTCAGGCATCAAGGGTAAGAACCGAATGAGGAGACGAAATCCTATGACTCTCTCAAGAAAGATCATTTGCGCATTCTTCACCCTCACGTTAGGGATATGCCCCAGCGCCTCACTTGCACAGAGTCCGACTCCCCAACAACCGAGTCCGCCCGTCCCCCCAGTCAAGGGTCCGTCGGCACAGTCCCCCGCCATATTCATCCTGAAAGAAGGCACAGAGGTCAACTTAAAATTAGCTCAAAGGCTGACGTCGAGAGGCGCGGTGGTGGGTGAGCCGGTAGAACTAGTTCTGGCCGATGATCTGAAAGTCGGGGATGCAATAGTCGTGAAGAAGGGGGCGAGGGTTCTGGGGACGATTTTGGAAGGGAGAGAATCAGAGAAAAAAAGAGTTGAAGCCCACCAACTCAAGATTCGAGCGGACTTCTTGAAAGCCGGCGATGTCAGAATCAAGCTGCGAGGCGAAGAGGCAGCCGCGGGCAAGCGCAACAAGAAGGCCATGGCGGCTGGCGCGGCTGCGTTGGGCGTGTGTGGATTATTGCTGGCCTCGCAGAAACGATACGTCTTCGAAGAGGGTACGCCGGTCAAAGCCTACGTGGACGAGGATGTCGAGGTTGCGGGTGGGAGTTCGAACGCGACGTTCGATGGCCTCGGCCTCGCGCTCAAGCGTAAAGGCGACCTGGACGGCGGAATTGCCGAATCGCACGAAGCGATTCGCCTGAATCCGGACCTTGCCGGAGAGCACTACAACCTGGGCTTGGAACTCGCCACTAAAGGCGATTGGGACGGCGCGATCGTGGAGTTTCGCAAGGCACTGCACCTGAACCCGAATCTCGTCGAGGCGCACGGCAACCTCGGAATCGCGCTCGGACAGAAGCTCGATTGGGACGGCGCGATCGTGGAGTTTCGCGAGGTGCTGCGCCTGAACCCGAATCTTGCAGAGGCGCACTTCGGCCTGGGCACCGCGCTCGAGAATGAAGAACACTGGCACGACGCGATTGCGGAATTCCGCAAGGCGATTCTCTTGAAGCCGAATTACTCCGAAGCGCACAGCAACCTTGGCTTGACGCTCCAAATGAAGGGCGACCTGGACGGCGCGATTGCCGAATCGCGCGAAGCGGTTCGACTGAAGCCGGACAATGCCGACGCCCATCGGGGCCTGGGCGGAGGGCTCAGTATCAAGGGCGACATCGATGGAGCGATTGCGGAATACCGCGAGGCGATCCGTCTGAAGCCCGATGACGTCTGGGCGCATTATAACCTCGGCAGCACACTCGAGCAGAAAGGCGACCGCCAAGGGGCGCTGGAAGAGTACGAGGCCGCACTCAAACTCGCGCCCGATAACCCCGGCCTCAAAGCCAATTGCGAAAGGCTGCACGCGGGGTTGAATGGAGCCGCTCTTGCGGCAACCGCGCAGTCGAGGGGATCGCTGCCCGGCGAGCTCAGTGGAGGCACCCTTGCAGCGCCCGCGCAGTCGCGAGAGTCGCTGCCCAGCGAGCTCAGTCAGGCCGAAACAGCCATCGAAGCAGCGGAGGCATATGAAGAATTTACATCTGACGAGGACGAGCCGCCGCTCCCCAAGAAAGACGCGGCAGAAAAGGAGCCGCAGCTCCGGATAGGACTGAGTAGCGCGGATGCTGACTTGACGCGTTACATCAAGAAAAAACCTAGGGACGTGCGCGCTTTGCTGCTTCAGGTCTGCCTTGACGAGGTCAAGGGACAGGTCTTCCCTCTAGGATACGCGGGGAGGAAAATCACGCGGGCCGGGATGCCCGCCCCGGAACGCGATCCGCAAGAGACCCTCGATCTAATTTTGCAGATTGATCCGCAAAATGCCGAAGCCTACTACCGGGAGGCCCGCTATTGGGGGATGTTAAGGGTGAATCTTACTCCAAATCACTCGTTTATGCGGCAGGCGGATTTCGCAAAAGCCTCCCGATTCACCCGGATGGCGGCTGAAAGGGCCCCAGAAAATGTGGAGTATCGGGAGACGCTGGCGACCTACCTCAATGCCCAGGGAAAAGCGGCGGAAGCCATGGAGGCGCTCAAGACCATCCAGGGCGCAAACGACCCCAGGTACCGCTTGCTGATCGGCGAAACCAAGATTTCCGTCCCCGAAGGCTCGGCCTTCGATACTGATCAGGTAGAGCAGATACTCCCATTGGCGCAGGAAGAGAATTTAGATTTTCCCGCACTGCGCCTGAGAGCATTCCTCTACCCCGGGCCGCTGTCGAAGGTGCAGGAGTTCTACCAACAACGCTGGAAGGACTTTCGATTGCAACAGGCGCCGGGGGGAGACGCCAATAACAGCAAATTTGCCATCTTTGAATGGCAGGGCGACACTTTGCAATTCTCACCGCAACCGGTGACCGAAGCGAATACTAAAAAGGCTCAGTTCTTGCTCGTCGTGGGGGAGTTGACAAACCTGACGAAGGAAGCGAAAGGCCGGCTTTTCTGGAAGGAACTCCTGGGCGAGAATCCGAGTGACGTTGCTTGCTTCATATTCATGGTCAACCGCCGGAGGTTCTAAACGCCACTGTGTGACGATAACCTTGGGGAAGACCAGGTTGTGCATGCGCCTCTGAGGAACTTCGGAAGTTCATGCCGAAGTGTGGCGGGAGTGAGAAGGCGCTTTCTGCATCCATGGATTTGTACCGTCTGAAATGGTGCTGGGTATGGATTCAATTGTTTTAGAAACTAGCCTATTAGCGTTTTTCTGGCCGCGGCGCTGGCGAGCGCTGGCTACCCTCGCCTGCGCGCTGCTCGCGGTGTTGTCGAACACCGGATGTGCGGTAAAGAGGATCGCCGTCAACAAGTTGGGCAACGCCATCGCCAGCGGTGGAAACGCTTACGCCAGCGACGATGATCCCGAGCTGGTTCGGAGTGCAGTTCCTTTCAGCTTGAAGCTGATGGAAAGCCTGCTGGAGGAAAGCCCGAAGCATCGCGGTCTGCTCTTGGCCGCCTGCAAAGGTTTCACGGAGTATAGCTATGCCTTTGTCCAGGAAGATGCCGACGAACTCGAGAGCAAGAACCTTGCCGAGGCCACCCGGCTGCGCGCACGGGCGCGACGCCTTGATCTGCGCGCCCGCGATTACGGGCTCAGAGGACTCGAAGTGCGCCACCCAGGATTCGGCAAAGCCGTTCGCAATAACCCACCAGCCGCCGTGCGGCGCATCACCTCAGCCAAAGAAGTACCTTTGCTTTATTGGACGGCAGCGAGCTGGGGCGAAGCCATTTCGCTCTCCAAGGATAACCCTGACCTCATTGCTGACCAGCCGATCGTGGAGGCACTGATCGACCGCGCTTACAAGCTGGACCCCGACTTTGGAACCGGCGCCATCGACGGCTTCCTGATCACCTACGAACCGAGCCGGCAAGGGGCCAAAGGCGATCCTTTGGCGCGCTCGCGAGAGCACTTTGCGCGGGCTGTTGCGTTGTCCCACGGCCAGCTTGCGGGGCCCTACGTGTCTTTGGCTGAGACAGTATCAGTCCAGAAGCAAGATCGGGCCGAGTTCCAGTCGCTGCTCAGCCGGGCGCTGGCCATCGATCCCGACGCCAGACCCGAGTGGCGACTCGAGAACCTGTTGATGCAGCGCCGCGCCCGCTGGCTGCTGGCACGGGTGGATGAGCTGTTTGTGGAGTGAGACGAGCGTCAGGATATCCCAAGGGGACAAAGGAAAATGGTTGCTCGATGTCGCACCTTGTCGCTTGCATGTCGGGTGCTTGCACTCTTATGGTCGCGGACGGGGACCACGAAAGGAGGGGCAAAACAATGCATGACAGAATGAAAGGATTAGTGAACCCCTTGCTTGCCAAAAAGAGCAAGAAAATGGCTATCGCGAAAGTTCTCATGTCCTTGGTGGCGGTTTTGTTCCTTGGCGGCTGCCGCCCTGTGGATTCGCTCAATCCCTTGTATACGCAAAAAGATCTGGTCTACGACCCGGCATTGCTTGGGACCTGGTGCCTCAAAGACGATAACGACACCTACACATTGCAACGGTCCGGCTCTGCGACTTATAAGCTTGAGCTTCGAGGTTCGGATAAAGATACGAACGAGGAATACCAAGGCGTATGGGACGCGCGCTTGCTGCGATTGGGGAAGTTCCTTTTCTTGGACGTTGTTTTTGAAGAGTCGTTGCGCCCCGTGAGGCACAGCATAAGGCCGGAGTCACACCATCTGCGCGCCGTTCGCTCTGAAAAGGACGGCACAAAGCAAACCCGATTCGAACCTCATCGCCTGCGTATCGCGAGGGGTTTCTCTTTGGAGTTGGTTCCTGGGGGCAAGGGAGATGATTTCCTGGACCTCTATCTGCTTACAAGGCCGCGCGTGAGGGTCGACACCGTGAAAATCGAGATAGCAGACAAAGCGGAGGCAGGAGGATTGTCCTCTTCCCCTCATCTATTTCCGATCGAAGACTGGCTCTTTTATCTTGACCTAAGAGTGCCCGGAGGGTCGGCCCCCATGAATTCCTTTGAACTCCATGTCATCCCAGTTCACTGGTTTTTCAAAATGTCGATTGATAATGACGTCTTGCGTCTCGCTTACCTCGACGACGACTGGGTTATCAACATGACCGAAGAGAAGAAGGTTTCCATCGAACACGAGCGAGTTGGCGAATGCCAGAAGGGCATCGTCCTGGCAGCTTCCACAGAGGGTCTCCAGCACTTTGTCCTGGAGCACGCCGACGACGAAAAAGCTTTTTCCGAAGACCACACGCTGGAATTCCACCGCCAGAGGTGAGGGGGGTAAGATGTCTGTAGGAAAAATCGCAGCTGACTCTGACGTTCGACTCCGGGCCCACGCGACCCGCTGGGGGCTGGCCCCGATTCGCAGTCGGGCAAGCGCGGCTTGGGACAGGGGCCACCGGTGGGCGACGTCCCTTCGGCTGCGGCTGAAGCCGAAATCCTCCCTGGCCACAGGGAGCGTCCTCGTCCTTTTGACACTCTATCTGCCAACAACGGTAACTAGCTGCGGTGGCCCGAAGAAAGGGTATCAGCTCCTACTGGGTCAGTATGACACATTTTGGCCTGGCCTCTGGACACTCGACATTCAGGCACCAGGCCGCATCTTCTACGCATTAAACCTAGCTCTGGCAGGCCTCACGCTGTGCCTTGTTCTATCCGCAGTATATCGCGGCGGGATCCTGCGAAAGCCCCTCGCCGTCCGGTGTTTGTTCCCGATTGCAGGAACCATTTCCCTGTTCGTGTTATCGGATTTCTCCACGCTTGGATTTTTCTTCCTGCGCGGGCCTAATAGCCCGCTTTGGGCTGCCGTGCTCGGCCTTCCCCTCTTGCTTATTCTTGTGTCTTTCCTTCGTCCTGAATTCTGGCGAATGCGAGGCTTTTTCTCCTGGGCCCTTGTTATCGGAGCGGCCCTTTTCCTTTTCTTCGGGTTGGACTCGCTCTTCTTTTTGGGTTTTGGGAACGAGACTTACCTTGGTTCGCTCGTTCCAGGCATTCTCTACACGGTTATTCCGCTGGGCGTTTGGTACCGGTTTGGTCTTTCACAGCGAAAGGAACGGCACGCTCGATGGGAGGAAATACGTCCCCGGATGCAGGCTCTTTACACATTGGAGATATTATTTGCTTGCTTCTTCCTCGTCGCCTTCGGACTTGCGGGCTCGGACTTGTGGGGCTTGCTGGCGTACTTTGTAGGAATACACCTGATCTCCCTGGGGTACATGCAACTTTGGCGAGAGGCGAACCCCCTTCTCTCCCACGGACAAGTTTTGAATGAATATGAGGAGCAATAAAAATGACGAAATCGCTCAGCCGAACAGAAAGTGAAACGTTATGGGTGGGCATTCTTGCAGTCTTCCTAGTTCTCCTGGGCGCATCGGGAACGCGCGCGGCCGGACCGCCGGCGCCGGTGCGAATCAAGCTGGGCACGTTGATCCCAAGAGGCACGCCACCCTATGAAGTCCTCTTGGAGATGAGGGAGAAGTGGCGCCAGGCGCCGGAGGGCGGAGTTGAAGTCATTGTCTATCCCGACGGCACCATGGGCGGCGAGGCGGACATGGTCCGCCGGATGCGTGTAGGGCAGATCCAGGCGGCGCTGCTGAGCATGACAGGCATCTCAGAAATCGATAAGTCGGTGAACGCGCTCCAGGACATGCCGATGATGTTCTGGTCGCTCGACGAAGTCGAGTACGTCAGGGAGAGAATGCGACCGATGCTGGAGAAGCGCCTTGCCGACCGGGGCTTCGTCGCCCTCTTCTGGGGCGATATCGGATGGGTAAGGTTTTTCTCCAAAGACGCGGCCGTGCACCCTGCTCAGTTCATGCGCATGAAGCTCTTCACCTGGGCCGGGGATAACGAGCAGCTTGACATCATGAAAGCGCTGGGATTCAACGCCGTGCCGCTCGAGACCAACGACATCCTCCCCGGCCTCCAAACCGGACTCATTAACGCCGTTGACACAGCTCCTCTGTATGCGCTGGCCGGGCAGTTCTACGGCCCCTGCCCGCACATGCTGGACCTCAACTACGCTCCGCTGGGCGGAGCCGCGGTCATCACCAAGAAAGCCTGGGAATCGATTCCCCCGGGCACCCGGCAGGCGGTGCTTAAGGCGGCAGCCGAGGCGGGCGGCGAGATCACCAAGAGGAGCCGGGTAGAAAGCGACCAGGCCGTGGAAGCCATGCACAAGCGCGGACTGGAGGTCCACCACGTGACCCCGGAGATCGAGGCCGAATGGCGGACCATGGCGGAAGGAATCTACCCAAAGATCCGCGGAGGCATGGTTCCGGCGGACGAGTTTGACGAAGTGGAGCGCCTGCTCCGGGAATACCGGACATCGGCGGCGACCAACCGAGGCGGCGCAGGAAGCAAGTTGAAATGACCACGAACGTCCCGTTAGCCACACCCGTAGAACTGTTAGCGGAGAGCCTGGAGAAGCAGGAGTCGAAAGGGCGCCGCTACTTTCGCCACGGCGAGAATGCTGCCGTGACGCTGGCCCTGGCGGGGTTGGTCTTGCTGCCTCTGACGGAGAGCGTGCTGCGGAAAACGCTCCACCTTGGCATCTCCGGCTCGACGGCCCTCGTCCAGCATCTCACTCTGATTCTCGGCATGATTGGAGGCGTGATTGCCGCGCGCGAAAACCGGCTGCTGCCGCTTTCCACTCTCGGAGCGCTGCTGAAGGGTAAGAAGAAAAGTGCAGCGTTTATCTTCTGTGGCGCGTGTTCGGCCGCTGTCGGTGCTCTGCTCTGCTGGGCGAGCTTTCAGTTTGTGCTTTCCGAAAGACGTGCGGGGAAGATCCTCGCCTATGGGATTCCCATCTGGTTCGTGCAATTGGTCATGCCCTTCGGCTTTGCCTTGCTGACGGTTTACCTGCTGTGGCACGCCTCAGGAAGTTGGGTTGGGCGAGTGACGTGTGGCGCAATCTCGGGAGCCATAATTCTATTTTGCGCTCGATCTCCGCTGCCCGTGGAACAACTCATGGTTCCGGCCCTGATTGTGCTTCTGGTGGCCACCCTGCTGGGCGTTCCAGTTTTCGTGACTTTGGGTGGCGCGGCCGTGCTGTTCTTTTGGAAGCTGCACGAACCGATCGCCTCCATTCCCATCGACCTTTATTCGCTGGTCACAAATCCGTCTTTGCCGACCATGCCCCTCTTTACGCTGGCGGGCTACTTCCTGGCGGAAGGCGGAGCCTCAAAACGCTTGATGCGCGTCTTCCAGGCGCTTTTCGGATCGTTCCGTGGCGGTCCGGCCGTCGTCACGATCCTGGTGTGCGCCTTCTTCACATCGTTCACCGGAGCTTCGGGTGTGACGATTCTCGCCCTCGGAGGGCTGCTGATGCCCATGCTCGTGGCAGCGCGATTCAAGGAGAAAGACGCGCTGGGCCTGGTCACAGGCGCAGGCTCGTTGGGCCTTTTGTTCCCGCCGTGCCTTCCGTTGATTCTCTACGCCATCGTCGCCAAAATTCCCATCAAGGACGTTTTCCTGGGCGGAGTTGGGCCCGGCATCTTGATGCTGGCGATGACCGCGGCGTGGGGCATCATGGTGGGGCGCAGAGGCACCGCCCCAATCCAGCGTTTAAGCTGGACGGAAGTCCAAGCCTCTGTCTGGGAGGCCAAGTGGGAACTGCTTCTTCCCGCGGTAGCCTTTCTGGCGCTCTTCGGTGGATTTGCCACACCGGTCGAAGCGGCCGCAGTCACCGCCCTGTATGCCTTCTTCGTCGAGACGGTCATCTACCGCGACCTCAGTATCACCAAGGACATTCCGCGCGCGATGACCGATTGTGGCTTGCTGATTGGCGGCGTACTCCTGATCTGGGGCGTGGCACTGGGCCTCACTGATTACATGGTGGATACGGAGTTGGTGGTTCGCGCCGTGGATTGGACTACCCACACCATTCAATCGCCGTGGGTTTTCCTGCTGCTGCTCAACTTGTTTCTCCTCATTGTCGGCTGCGTGATGGACATGTACGCCGCGATTGTGATCGAGGTGCCGCTCCTCGTACCGCTCGGCGTGGCCTATCACATCAATCCCATCCACCTCGGCATCGTCTTTCTGGCCAACATGGAACTGGGGTACCTGACGCCTCCGGTAGGACTGAACGCTCTGCTCTCCTCTTACCGCTTTAAGAAGCCCCTGAGCGAGGTCCTAATCTCCGTGCTTCCCATAGACTTCGTGCTGTTTATCGGCGTCATGCTTATTACTTATGTTCCAGCACTGACCACCTGGTTGCCGGCCTGGCTCGGCCACTGAAAGGTTCTCGAGCCGGGAACGGCGACGTGCCCAGCGATCCACGAGCGCGTCAAAGTTCAATAGGACCGCGAGCTTAATGGTTCGGGAATACCGGCGCGTGATTTCAATTCAGTTGCTTGATTGATGCTGTGAAACGTCCGCCTAGGAATCAATCCTGAGTAGTCACCTGGTCCTATAAAAGGGGCAATCCGAAGTGCTGGGCGAGCGACGGCGAACTCGGAAAGTACCCGCCTATTGAGGTGCGGCGTGTCCGGCCGCGCTTCCGATTTTAGCCTCTCGACCGCATCGGAGAGCCAGGGCGGCAGGCGGCAAAGTTTGTTTTTGTAGACGGTGAAAGCAACCTCCTCACAACCCAAACAGGATCCTGCCTGATAAACGCCCTTCAGTGCCGGAATCCAGCCGGCCACAATGCACTGCCCCAGTTGACGGCTAAGCAACGAGATCATTCGATCTTGAGAACGCTCGAAGGGAGCATGATACTCAGAACTTTTTTCAGCCGGTTAAATTGGGCTTCGCTGGCCTGAAATCGAATCTGGACCGTTTCCGGTGGCTGACACATAATCTCCAAACGGAAGAGGCCTCTCTCAAGCTCTGCTCTTCTTATCCTGAAATGCCCAGAAAGAGTCCGTAGATGGCTTTCAACATAGAGCCGCCCATGATCGGGTGATTCGAATTGCCGCTGGACCAGAAAGTAACTGTCATCACTGTCTTCGTCGTCCGCAAACGACACCTGGAAATACTCACCGCCAGATTCAGCCACCGAAACGTGTTTGAGGAATAAGTCCGTCATACTGCTTTCCCACGAGGTATTGTAGTACCCTCCCGAGAGAAATGATAAGCCGCAATCCCTAATACGCCGATTCCAAAGCGCCGGCGCCTTGCAAGGATCGAATCTCCTGTTGCCAAGTCTCCGAATACACGATCCAGGAGTTGAGCGACGTCGCTCTACCCTACGGCGCTTTTCGCCAGTAAGGGCGCCATCTTGCCATATGGGGACCTCGGGGGAGCCAAGGGTTGCACTTCTACCAGTAGGCCAAACCGTAAAAGCGCCTCACGCATTCAAACTCCCGAGATACGGGGTTCGGGGCCTCGAAGCGGACTTCGGGGGAGTCAGGGGACGCAGTTCTACGGGTAGGCCGTTACACAGCCTAGTGGATTGTTCGGCTACATCCGTCGTCCGCACAGGCCCTAATCCTCTTGGGGGACCCTGTTCTAGGCTGCCTTAAAAATCTGCTACAATCTCCCCACTTGAATCCGGTGTAGGTGTAGGTGTTTTATGCTCATTCTTCGCCTGACACAGGTGGCCGAGGGCCGCAAAAGGAACCGTGTGGAACTTTCGCTCGAAGGCCGTGGCGCCCGCCACGCCGCCGTTTCTCGCTTCGTGTTTGCCGTGACCGAGCAGGATCGTGAAGACGTGCGGTGGTATCTCGAAGACTTCTTGCAATACCCACTCGACCCTGCACCCAGGATCGCACGCCGAATCGAACAGCGGATGGCCGAAATCGGTCGGGAGTTGTTTAATGCCGTGTTTCACTCGAACGACGATGCGCGTGACCTTTGGGCCGCGTTGCGGCCCAACCTGAGTGATGCACGAGTCGAAATTGTCACGACCGTCGAGGAAGCCAGCCTATTTCCCTGGGAACTGCTGCGGGACCCAAAGACCAACATTCCTCTGGCCCTGCGCGCCCGCTCCTTCATTCGCGCGCATCCTCAAGCCGCTGAACAACCACACCTACCAGAGGGCGACTTAGGTACGATTCGAATTCTTTTGGTGATTTGTCGCCCCGGCGGTGCGGATGACGTGCCCTTCCGCTCGGTCGCTAGCCGACTCATGAAGGGCCTGAGTGAGGCTGACCCTGACTCGGTCCATCTCGATGTGCTGCGCCCGCCCACCTTTGAGCAATTAAGCCGTGTGCTGCGCGAAGCAAAAAGTAATGCCGCGCCTTACCACGTGGTGCACTTCGATGGCCACGGAACATATACTGAACGGGGTCCCAGAGATGGGGCACACGGGTATCTGCTATTCGAAAATCCAGCACTCCAAGACAATTTTCAGCTTATCGACGGGCCGGCGCTCGGCAGTCTCCTTAGTGAAACGCAAGTGCCACTACTTATTCTGAACTCTTGCCGCTCCGCTCATGCCGATCCTCCGGTAAAGCCAGTCGCGGTCACAAGCGGCACAACCGATCTCCATGCGAAGATCCGCGCGCTCGGTTCACTTGCGCATGAAATCACGGAAACCGGTGCCAGCGCTGTCGTCGCCATGCGTTACAACGTGTATGTTGAGACTGCCGGCCAGTTCATTGCGGAGCTTTACGAGGCGCTGGCACATGGGTATACAGTGGGGGAAGCGGTGACCCTCGGTCGTAAGCAGCTTGCGGCCCAGCCCCTGAGGTCGATTGCCTTCGACCCTCTGCCGCTCGAGGATTGGCCTGTGCCGGTTGTCTTCGAAGCCGCACCCGTTACCTTGTTTACAAGGCGAAGGGGTGCGGGTGCCACGAAAATCAAGATTACCCTTGGCAAGGACGAGGCGTCGCCAAAGCATCGGGCTCTTGACCCCCAATTGCCGCGTCGTCCCGATCCGGGGTTCTTTGGACGCGATGACACCTTGTTAGCGCTTGACCGCGCCTTCGACACGCAATCGATCATTCTTATGCACGCCTGGGCCGGTGGCGGCAAAACAACGACCGCCGCGGAGTTCGCCCGTTGGTATGCACTGACAGGGGGTGTCGAAGGCCCTGTTATATTTACTTCCTTCGAACAATACAAGCCATTGGCGCGGGTGCTAGACGAGTTCGGAACCGCGTTTCATAATGAGCTTACTGGGTCGGGGGTACATTGGCTGGCGCTCGATGACGACAGCCGCATCAAGATTGCTCTGCAGGTAATGGGGCAGATCTCCGTTCTTTGGATCTGGGATAACGTGGAATCGGTGGCGGGGTTCCCGGCGGGGACCCCGTCACTGTTTAATTCGAATGAGCAGCGGGAGCTTTCAGAATTCCTTCGCGCCGCGCGTGACACCAAGGCTAAGGGCTGACGCAACAATACCTACTCATCCGCAATCGGTCATCCATCATTATCAAAGTGGCAGAAGCCGGAAATCCGGATTTCGTAGCCTGCATCGCTATCAACGATCATAGGGTAGCG
>Ga0116127_1001015_pt1 | contig 19348 bp, 28 predicted proteins | sample June2015DPH_16_1_FD_89731 | JGI IMG/M metagenome (GOLD analysis project Ga0116127, IMG submission 89731) | Peatland microbial communities from SPRUCE experiment site at the Marcell Experimental Forest, Minnesota, USA - June2015DPH_16_100 | ecosystem: Environmental > Terrestrial > Soil > Wetlands... | reverse complement strand
TTTGGCGGTGAAAGCGTACCGTTTGGTTCTGGCTCGTGGCCGAGGACGTGTGCTCATTTTCTCCTCCAACCCTATTATACCCTAGATGACTGAATTTCGGCTAGGAATCTAGAAGGTTTTAATAGGGTTACGTTAGGAGAATTGGGCTGCTGGAACATGTTGGGAACACAGAGGATAAGGAAGTCCCTCGCCCGCGTGCAGGCCACGTAAAACAAGCGTCTTTCCTCCTCGATTTCATCTTCGCTTCCCATTGAAAGCCTGTGGGGGAGAGAGCCCTCGACGACGTTCATCACGTAAACCCGCTTCCATTCAAGCCCCTTGGCTGAATGGATAGTGCTGATGGTGACCGCTCCCGCTTCATCATCGTCCTTCGGACGGTCAAGCGTAAGTTGAAAGATCAGGTCCTCGGCGGTCATGGTGCCGCCCTCGACCATACCCTCGACGAGCTGGGCAAATCGTTCCAAGTTTTCGAGCTTGGTCTTGACCTTGTTGGTGTCCTTCTTATACTTGTCGCTGATGTAGGTCTTGTATTGGGTTAGGGTGAGCACCTGTTTCAATGCGGCAACTGGGTCTTCGCGGAACTGCGTGATGTTTCTGACAATGCCGCCAAACGCTGCGATCTTAATGTTGTCGTTGGTTTCCGCTGCGGTGATCAAGTCACCATCGTACTTCTCGTTAGCAACCACCCGTATTCTTTCCAAAGCAACCTCACCGCATCCACGACGAGGCACCTGTGCAGCACGCACGAAAGCCATGAAGTCGTTATGGTTGGTCGCCAGCCGCATGTACGCCAGAACGTCGCGTACCTCTTCGGTCTGTAACAACCCTCGACCCCCGCGCACAATGTAAGGAATCCGACGCTTGACCAGTTCGGTTTCGATGTCTCGAATCTGGATCGCGGCCCGAACCAAAATGCAATTCTCACGATAGGGTATGGGTTTTGCCGATGACTCCCGAGGCTTGCCGCCCGTTGCAGTCACGCTCGCATCACGTTGGAACTTCTCGTTATCCCTGTAAATCTCGGTAGCGATATCGACAGCGATATGCCGTGCCAAATTACCTACGATGGTTTCTTTCATGCCATGCTCGCCGTTCATACCCCGCCAACTTTCCATCTTGAGCGGGATGGTTCGAGTCATCGTGCTCTGAATCCTGTTTGCCAAAGTGACGATCTCGGGTACGCTGCGGTGGTTGCGGGCAATACGGTACAGCTTGGGCTGGACTCCACGCCAGTTCTCGCTGAAGTCTTTCAGGATTTGCGGGACGGCACCGTTGAAGCCGTAGATGGAGTTCCCCACTACGATGCCGTCTACGACGTAAGTATGGTCTTTTTCAACGTCCAGCGAATACACCAGCCCTTCGTATGGCATTTGCGGCATGACGAGTATTGGGGTTGACTGATTATTTCCCTCGATAGGGACGTAGACTTGAAGACCCGCACGAACTAAAATCTGAACGTTTGCGGCTGCGGTTTTGAAGTACCCCCGCCAGTTATGGTTGTACTGACGTTGGTTTTCCGACCATCGCACCATGGAAGGACATTCCCACAGCAAACAGAATGCTTTCAAACACGCCCAACCACTGCCGCCCTTTCCTTCTCGCCGACGATCCTCAAAAGGCAGAACAGCCGTGAGTGAACCACTTGTTGGAGATGACGCCTCTACGGTCGCAGTTTGTAGACTCTGAAAAATATCGAGACGCTCTAAATCAGCCTCGAAACATGTCTGAGGGATTCCGTAATAACACGAGACGATCTCTTCAAGTTTCCGTGCTTCTCTCTTAGAGTCTTTAACCGCGAGTACCCACCCTTTATCGGCTTTCTCCTGACGCATCCGAGCCGTCAATCCGAAAGCATGGTTGTTGCGCTTCAACTTCGCCATACCAACTCTGAAACCGAAGTTTTCACGCCACATGAGATAGACGATGTATTTACCACTCGTCTCCGAACCGAGACGTACCCACAATTGATGATTGGGAGTGACGCGGGTCTGCTTTCCATCCCCAGTGCAGACCTTAAAAAGAATTCCTTTATACGGCCTAGATGCGACCTTAATTTTCCTACCAATTTTATAGGTTCGTTGGTCCTTCCGTGTCCACGATTCCGCCAATTCACCATCAACTAGCGTCGAAATGTCTTTTTCCACCCACTCAGAAGGCGTCCAAGGTTTTCCATATCCGTTCGATTTATGCCCAGATACTTTGATTTTCACCGCTGAACCGGGAGGTTGACATTGGCTCATGTCGCCGACCACGTAAATGTTCATGTTATCGGGAGCAAGCAAGGAGTTGACGAATTCCCATTGCACAGGGTTAGTATCCTGCGCCTCATCCATCAGGACGTGATCCCACATCGCTTGAATGGCCGCCCGCCACTTCGTATCACGGCGGAATCGGCGCACTGTCAGGTGCAGCATGTCGTCAAAGTCCACGACCGAATTACGGGCCTTCTCTTCCTCGTATAGTTGCCAGAGCCTCAATCCCGTTTCATCCAACGCATGGTAGCCGCCATGCATCGTCTCGGCTTCAAGGGCGATCTCTTTCGTGTAATCGGTCATGAAGCCCACACCGCGAGCACGGTGAAATGAGATGTTCTCCAAGAGACGCCATGGATTAGTGTCGGTGATTTTCTCTCGGTCGATGATCTTCTTCATCATCACGCCCTGATCGTAGTCATCCAGCGGCGAAACCTTGGATTTCAGGGTGAACTTGTCGTCGATGCTAAAGGCAGGAGGATTCTTACGGATGGCAGACAAAGCCAGTGAGTGAATGGTGGATACGCGGGGCATTGGCCCGTTTTCAAGCTCGGGGAGAGCCTTCAGCAACCGTTCATTTACCTCGTTAGCAGCTTTATTTGTAAATGTGACTACGAGAATCTTCTTTGGAGGCACCCCCTTGGAAATTAACCAAACAACTCTAGATTGCAAGCATCTAGTTTTACCCGACCCCGCGCCAGAAATCAGGCACGCTGGCTCCCCTATGGAGTGCTCCACAGCGGTTCGCTGTTCATCATTCAAAGCGGACATGAATGCGGGAAAGTCGGGGGTATACATAATAGCCAATACTGTCAACCAGAAAAAGTACGTGGGATCAGCCCTAAAATTCGGCTCTCGATGGACCCAACATCGAAAAGCTCTGCGAAGGGGAACCCACCACTCTGTCAAATTACAAAGAGCGTGGAACAAGTACGGAGAAAGTGTGTTTCTCTTTCAACCTATTCTGTGTTGTAGCCCCGCCCTGCTCATACAGTTTGAACAACAGCAAATCGACCTCTTTGATGCCGTAAACAACGGCTATAACGTATGCCCGACAGCAGGCAACATGTTAGGATTTCGCCACAGTCCCGAAACCATTAAAAAGTTCCGCCGTCGCCATCCATCAGACGCCCAAAAGGAGGCACTATCCAAAGCCAATACTGGAAAATCCCCGTCACTTGAAACCCGAGCCAAACTATCTAAGGTGTGGAAAGGACGAAAGCACAACGCAAAAAGCAAGTTGAAAATGTCGAAAAACAAGAAAGGTACACCCCTCTCCGAAACACACAAAGCTGCCTTACGCGGAAAGCGCGGAAAACTACCGAACGTCCGCCTTTCTAAGCTAGGCAACAAAAATCCCAATTTCGGGAAGCCCCGCTCGGAGGAAACAAGGCGAAAAATCCGAGAAGCCAACGTCCGAACTTGGTACACTAAACGAGGGTTAGAACCACCCATCCTGTTGCCGCTCCACTGAAGGACGAATTGGCTGCAATGGAGACCCGAAAGTTTTGATCGTGAGATAGAAATTTCCGTGCAGTAAAACGGCAACTCTTTCTCTCCAATTCAATTGCCACTTTGTTTCAACATAGTCGTTTTTGAGATTGGCGGGTAGAGGAATGTACTGGGGTTGATCCTTAGCGAAAACCACGGCTTGTGCTTTATCGCGTTTTTCTGGTTTTACGGGAATCATGATCTCCTCCACAGGATGGCCGTCACGTTGTCCCCTGTTTTCACCACATTAGCGGCATAGTTGACGAGTTCCTCGGCATTGACATCTTCTTCCTCGACCATCCGCACGATGTCGGTGAGCATCTGCTTGGCGGACTCATCATGTCCCGGGGATATCAACCCATCCGATCCCACCAAAACCCAATCACTCAGTTCAACCGTATGGACCTCGGGGATACGGCTGAGAATCTTTCCCAAATCACAGTCACCAAAAGCACGGGACATTTGGAGCCCATGTCCCTCAGGCCCATAACAGATGTAGCCGTTCGAAGAATAGTACCCACCCCTACGAATAGCCGCGTCTCGTTCAGCGATGTTGGTACGGACATTGTGCTCGGGGCTAGTATGCAGCGTCCCATCGGGCTTCAGCACGAGCACAGGTGAGTCACCTAGAATGGCCACGTGAACTTTATCTTTCGCCTTCGGGATAAAGGCAACGCTCATAGTGGACCCGCAGTCCATGTCGCAAGTCAGGATATCGAATTTATCGAAGAGTTCCCTGAAGAGAAGCTCGGGGCTTTTATTGGGCGAGAATACGCTGTCCCAAACCGCGCAAAAATTCCCCTCCAGCCTGATAGCACATTCAGCGCCGCCGTGCCCATCCATGACGACCATTATCACGCCTTCTTCGGCATTGAGCATCAAATGACGGTCCTCCTGATACATGCGAGAACCTCGATTCGTGGCACCCGTCAACACCAAACTACGACTGACCGCCTGCTTGCTGCTGCGCTTGGGTGGCTTGGGGGGTTTTTGGTACGCGGCTTTCATCCTGCTGCTTTTGCGGCTCATTAGTTTTCCTTCGCAGCACGAGCGGCATCACAGGCAGCACGAGCTTCATCGCAGATGTGGCAGGGAGTACCACAATTTCCCAGAGGGTCTTTTTGGTGCTCTTCAAATCGAGCTTCCATCTCCTGCACCATCTTGCAGGCTTCGCAGCACACGGAGATGTCCTCCATAGTACCCGCACCCGGATTGCCTTTCTTTCTCCACTCATCATGCTCGGCCTTGAGCTTACGGTTGTACTGCATCCAGTCCTCGTAGTTCTTGGGGACGAATGGCATCTCTGGCGAAGCGTCCAAAGCCAGCAGGAACATGAGCATCTCGCGAGAATTAGCCATGCTCTCGATACGGTAGTGACAAGGACACCCACAACCCGCAGTGGCGCTGTCCTCGCCCACATAACCGATGCAACACGCGCAGTCATAACAGCTAGGCCATGCGTCACCCGGGCCGTTCGGCCCATTCCAACATAGTGCGTAGCGGTACTTCATCCCATGGAGAAGTTTTTCGAGGATCAAGCCTTGCTTAGTTCGTCTCATGTTTTCCTTTATGCGGTCGCCGAAACGTCCCACCACTGAACTTGGATGGTCATCACGACTAGATTCTTGGGAAGCCCGAAGGTTCCACCCTCGGTCAAATTGGTCACCTTTGTCAGGATGTGCCGTCCCGTATAGGACTTGGTGTTGGGGTCCCACTCCTTCAGCATTATCTCGTCGGATTCCCTGAAATCGCGGTCGTTGACCCTAACCTCATGTTTCTTTTGGTCACCCAAGACCGCCATGAACTGTTGGGGCCAGATTTTCAGGTCGTGCCGCATCGGAGGACGACAAGTCGGTGTAAGGATGGGATGGCTCATGCTTATATAATACCACAAAAACGAGTTACTTGCTGGGACACGAGAGATGTCCATCTAGTTGCTTCAATGCTTGGGTTTCGGTTTCGAAGAAAGCGGAATGCCAGACAGGAACCCGCATCTTTCCCTCTTGGGTGTTGTACATCTCAAGGCTGTAGCCGTATCCCTCTCGGAATTCCTCCAGCCCAGCGAGAGAACCGTCAATATCGCAGTAGATTGGCCTGTGCCTTAGAGCACCACGATACCACTCCCCAAAGTGGAACCCAGAAGATTGGGCAGCTTGGACGCTGCCCACCAGAATAGCAATCACAAGTAGACGTTTCATGTTAGTTCTTCGGAACCAAAATCAATTCTACCGTGCGGGCGTTACTGCCGCCAACAGAGGCTTTGACACGGCTGGAGGGCACACCGTTGGCAATCAACTGCTTCTTCACATTGTTAGCGCGGGAAGCAGCCGTCACTTCGGTCTCGGACGGATTGTAATTGCCACGGACGATCAGCACGGAGTTCGGGTTGCGCTTCAACGCCAGATGTGCGGCATCGAGCATCTGCTTGCACACGCTGCTCACGGTGATGACAGCGGGGCCGCCCTCAGGCTTGCACGAAAGGGCCTTGGCGAATGTGCAAATCCCAATGAGCTGCTCGGGGGTCACGGTGATTTCCGTGTTGTACTCGGGTGGTGCGAGCGGAGCTGGTGCCACTGCCGCCACGGGAGTATTCGCAGGCATGATGATCTGCACGGACGCGGGGGGAGGCGCGGGGGCTTCCGCCACTGGAGGCACGGTAGGCTCGTACATGCAGTCGTCCATGGTCACTGCCTGTTCAGGGTGCTTCTTGGCAACCTGCTGGTTCTTCTTACCGTAGACAAGAACCTTGCAAGCGGCGGTGCGAGCGCCCATTAGCATGAAAGTTCGAGCCTGCTCACGGTCGTCGCAACCCGCGTCGATCTTGCCCGCGCTACCTGACACGCCCACGGCTGGAAACTGAACGCCACCGCTAGCACCCTTGAAACAAGGTACTGTCGGGGGAGCGATGGGGGCGAAAGCGGTGTTGACAGGAATCTTCGGAGCCGCGACGTTAGTCGTAGTGTTGTTAGACCCATCGCCGTTCCCGTTGCCGTTGCCGTTGGCAGATGACGTACTGGACTGGGACTGCTTCTGGTTGCCACCAGTAGCGTTAGATGTGCCACCCTGTCCACCTTGGCCACCGTTGGCAGTGTTGTTGTTGGTGTTGGATGAATTGCCGCTGTTGCTAACATTGCCGCCAGTGGCATTCCCGCCCGTCGCGGTTGCGCCCGAGTTTGAAGACGAGCCCGAAGTTGAAGTTGATGAAGCACCCGAATTCGAACTGGAACCGTTGTTATTCGTAATGGATATTGGTTGTGGCGTCGGGGTTGGGGTCGGCTTAGGAGCCGGTGGTGGGGTTGGCTTCGGGCACGGCTTCGGCTTCGGGATAGGAACACATTTGCCGGAACCGTTGTCCTGTTGACCTGTGGGGCACGGGGCGCAAGCGAATGCCGAGGCAGACGCCAGAAGGAGTGCTACGACGAGTGTGAAAAAACTACGCTTGAGATTCATATTTTCTTTTTCCCTTCAAATTTTTCTTTCACTTGCAATGGTACCGCAGATGTAATACTTTCGATATGGCACGAAAGTGTTACATGGTGCCATTGACAAATCGAGTGTACCACAAACGCCGTTTTCGTGTATACTGCTAAAAGGAGGGACTCTTGGCCTGCATTGAAAAAATCTACTCTGTATCGGCTTTGGTGGGGTCCAATGCTTGCAACGGCAACTGCGAGTTCTGCGCGGCAAAATACCTTCGATCCGAGGCCCGAGCCGACAACCCCAATTTCTGGAAAAACTACGAAGCCGCCATTAAGCTATGCGCTCGTTATGGCGGATGGTCTCTTTCTCTCACAGGCAGCGGGGAGCCCACCTGTTCGCCCGATAGCGTGACGAAGGCTCTTCAAGTTTACAGCAAATGTGCAAAGGAGGGGGCGTACTTCCCCAACGTCAACCTCTTCACTAACGGCATCCTGTTCGCTGACCCAGCCTTTTGTAACCGCTGGCTCCCACTCTGGAGATCGCTCGGGCTGACAAATGTCGCCGTCTCGATCCATTCAATGATCCCGTACAAGCAAGCCGCAGCTTACGGGCTCAAGAAATACCCGTCGCTTAAAGACATCTTCAAGAATATTCGCTATCACGGTGTCGGCCTTCGTTGCACGCTATTGCTTCGTAAAGGCGAAGTTGACAACGCGAATAAATATGAATTTTCGGTCGGGGCTCTCCGTGATTTCGGATGCGACAACATCACATCATGGCCTATCGGCAACGCTGACGGGACCCGCAACGAGTTTACCCCCTCCCGCTGGGGCATCTGGTCAATACGTCGCTGGCTATCCAAGAACGCGAAGCTCTGCCACGGCCATGTTTGGGGCGGCGGAGTGTATGACTGGAACGGCAACATCCTGCGCCTGACCGACTACGTGACGAAACACAACCCCAAGTTGGACTATGTGCGGCAGTTGGTTGTCTTCCAAGACGGCACGGTCACTTATAGCTGGATTCGTGAGGGCGCTCTGTGCATGAAATAACCAGCCTGTCCCTCTTCGTCGGCACTGGGACGTGCAACGCCAAGTGTGCTCACTGTGCGGGGCTCCCTCTTCGAAAGTTCGCGCCTAAGAAAGACGGCGAGGTCAACGAAGCCCTAATTCTGGAAACTCTCCGTAACTGCTACGGCATGGGAGCACGATCACTGTCCCTCTCTAGTAGCGGAGAGCCCACACTCTCCCCTCGGTCGGTCACCCGTGTCTTGAAGCTCGTGCGTAGCCTCAAACCCGAGGGCATCGTCTTTCCCAAGATCAATCTCTACACCAACGGGATTCGCATCGGCACCAGTGCGGACTTTTGTCGGCGGTATCTTCGATTATGGAAAACCCTCGGGCTCACTACAATTTACGTCACCATTCACCACGTCGATGAAAAGTTGAATACCAGAGTCTTCGGGATTCGAAAATACGCGCCCCTCAATGTCATAGTGTCACGTATCAAACGGGCGGGGTTCTCCGTGAGAGCTAACCTAATCCTCAACAAAGAGGTCATAGGAACCTTCAACGAGTTCCGTCGAATACTTGACCGCTTGAAAGACATGGGCGTGGATTTTATAGCCGCGTGGTCATTACGCGACAAGAATGACAACCCAACAAAATTGCCCCCCGCCAAGGAACTCAGCACGATGCGGCAATGGGTCAAATATGACCCCCAAGTCCGTTTCTTGGAGGAAATCGACCACGTGAAAGCTTACAACAGCAAGCTCACCCTCTTTCAGGACGGCACCCTGTCCAACACGTGGTGCAACTGATGGGCTGCCTCAACGACGAAGGTCAATTCTCTCACTGGTTCGGCAACATTCACCTCTCAGGTCCGTGTAACCGCTCATGCTACTTCTGCATTGGGCAGCACATGATGGCGCTGGACAAAGAGAACAACCTCAACAAAATCCCCCTGAACATCGGCAGGTTTATCTACGAGTGCATGGACCGGAAGGTCAAGGAAATTTGCATCACGGGCACCAATACCGACCCCCTGCTCTACAAGCAGACCAAGAACCTCACGGACTACATCCGTCTCCTTCTTGAGGGTGTTCCCATCGCGATCAGGACAAACGGCGTAGCTTACGATGAGGAGAAGTTTGCCCTCTACGACAAAGCGAGCGTCACCATCTGTTCTTTCGACAACGCGATCTACGCAAAGATGATGGGCGAAGGGGTGCCGCCCGATCTTGCCCGCATCCTGACCAACCATCCGAAAATGGACATCAAGGTCAACGTCGTTCTAGGACCCGAGAACGTGAAGAGTGACATCTTCGATACGCTGGATCACTTGGCTCACATGAGTGTGAGGCGAGTCAACCTGCGGGAGCCCTACGGCCAGCCGCACATTGGCGATCCCATGCCTGCATCACAATACGTCGAGCGAGTGCTGGGAATGCCGTCGTACAACTGGCGGGGCATGAGGGTAACCTACTGGGACGTGCACTACGTGGAAGTCGAGAGCGTCAACCTGTACGCTAACGGACGGCTCAGCATCACCTACCCAATCACCAAGGGACACGACGATAGTGGCGAAGTTCACGATCAAAGTTACTTTCGAGGTGGAAGGATTCGCGAACAATGGTTGTAGTCAGTATTAAACAGAATTGGAGCCCACTATGAAAACCGTTTTGCTTGCCCTCGCGATATTGCTATCCTCACTATTTGCCAATGCTGCCCAGCCTATCGGTCAGGCAGGTGGGTTGGACGCCACTTGTCAAACGGGTAACGGTGTCTCTTCAAACCACAAGGACGGCAAGTATGGGGAAAACAACCCCGCGCAGTCGGAAGCCATCGCCGCCGCTAACGCCTGCATTGGGTACATCAACGGTTGGCAAGAATCTATGGATGGGGCATTCATTCAGTCGGGTGGCAGCCTATGGCATATTGATTTTGCCGATACATTCGACTCCGTGAAAGAAGTCTCAGTCCTGCACACATTTCTCCAAGTGCACCCCGAAGCTGGCAAGCAGCCGTCAGTCCTAATTTTGCTGGAGGCTGCGGTGGACGCGAAGATCGCCACGGTGCAGCGGGTCGTGATCCACACCGTACCGTCGCCGGACGACACCAACCCAACCGTACCGAACATTATCAACTAACAGGATTGGCTGGGAAGGAGGGACTTGAACCCCCACGCCTTGCGGCACTGGTTTCAAGGACCAGAGCGTCTACAATTTCGCCACTTCCCAATATTGGCTGCCTCGCAGGGAGTCGAACGCCCATACGCGGCTTCAAAGACCGCTGTCCTAGCCGTTGAACGACGAGGCAAAATATCCGTAATAGCTCTAAAACGGAATTAGGCGGTCTAACGCCTAAATCTGGAGCCGTCAGTATTTATTCAATACAGCACTCACCAATTAAATAAATGCGACTTTCAAGTCCTAAATGAGGCTCCCCTATGGTGGAATACACATGCGCCGAATGCACGAAGCCCTTCACGCCCAAACAAAAGCCATCCAGACCTGAACTCCCGTTTTGTAGTCTATCCTGTTCCGCAAAACATCAACATCGAACAGGGCGAATGTTCAAACGACCAAAAGCGACCTATGAGTGCTTCTGGTGCCATAAATCGTTTCATGGATCACCTGCGAACAAAGAACACCCATTTTGCTCCCAAAGCTGCGCTGCTACCTACAACAATAAAGCCCGAGCAGGTACCCTCAACAGCGGCCCCAAACGAGTCTGGCACGAGGAAAGAACCTTACCATGTCGGTATTGTCAACAACCAGCACACGGAATATTCTGTTCTATCAAATGTCAGCACGCATTCAAACGAAAACAAAAAATCGAGCATTGGCTCCAGACAGGTGAAACTGGATGTGTCTGGAAACAGTCGAAATGGCTCAAAGACTACATCCATGATGAGCAGCACGGTCTGTGCGCCATCTGCTCTTTGCCTTGTGAATGGAACGAACAACCTCTCGTTCTCATTTTAGACCACATCGACGGAAACGCTTCAAACCATGTCCGCAGCAATCTTCGACTTATCTGTCCGAATTGCGACAGCCAGCTTCCAACATTCAAATCTCGCAACCGTCACAGCGCCCGCGAATACCGTCGTCAACGTTACGCTGCGGGGCAAACGTAGTAGATTTTGGAGCACGGGGACGGAGTTGAACCGACACCAGCCTCATTACAAGTGAGGAGCACTGCCAATTATGCTACCCGTGCAAAATTTTAGCAACAAACTCCATGAAACTGAGCGGGCGGATTTAATGCCCGTTCGAGATCAGGAATCGAATCGCAGCAGGTGAAACACTCACACGGCTTCGGATGGTCCTTGACCCACTGCCGCAAATCCCACAACGCCTGTTCTGCGGCGTCGTGTACTGACAACTGAATAACCTCTTCCTCTAATCGTGCCATGTTGCTTCCTATCTGCCGACGCCTTTGCCTCGACACTCCTTGCAATATCTCTGCACACCCGATGGATACCATTTGTTGGCGTTGAACAGGCCCCTTTCTAAGAATCGCCTGTGCCCATAGCACCATGCCATTCCCTCGGGTGCATCCGTCACGTGGTCGATTCTGGCTGCATCCAATTGATCCAGTCGTGCCTGTGAATCACGTTTAGACGCAGCGACGTTACACACGCGGTGCGAAAACGCAATGTTATCCAAATCCCAGAACAGGTCTACCGAGACATCGAGCCAGTCTTTCTTGTGCTCGATGGAGAATTCCTCTACAGTTTCGATCCGCTTCCCGCAGCGAAAACACATGTCGCGGTGCAGGTCTTGTGCCATCCGCAACAGGAGCCGTTTCAGCAGACGACCCGACGCTGTGCCGTATGGCATCCCCAACTGCTCGGTCTTTTTTGCGTTGCCCATTCAACTATTCTAACATGGAGCTACCGACTGGACTTGAACCAGCAACCTCTTCCTTACCAAGGAAGTACACTGCCATTGTGTTACGGTAGCAAACTTGGAGCCGACGAGAGGACTTGAACCTCCAACCTTGCGCTTACGAAGCGCCTGCACTGCCATTGTGCTACGTCGGCAAAATCGTGTCATTCTCTATTCCTTCGTACCTCTCACACATATACGCCACGTAGACGCAATTCCGTTCATGGAATCGCCAGTTGCCGCCAGTCTTCAACCCGCACCACCCGCAGAGAGGCAATGACTCGGGTATTCTAGTATTCCCCTGCCCCGTTCTAGAATTGGGGCGCGTCATCCTCTTCTGGCGTCCTGCCCGCTAGACGATGGGGGCTCATTGAAGAGACCCTACTACTCCTCGTCGAAGTACGTCTCGTCGCAGTCGGTACAGTAATGCATTCCGGGCTGCGATTCAGATGCTACGTAATTGTGGCCGTACAACTCACAAGCCGTCCACGTCGAGAAATCTTCTGTCTCCAGATCGGTTCCGCGTTCGTCGCACATGATCGCTCCCTTCAAAGTTTGGTAGGCACGGTTGGGATCGAACCAACGACCTGTCGGTTATCAGCCGACTGCTCTAAGCCACTGAGCTACGCGCCTAAAATACAAAAGCCGCCTTTCGGCGGCCCCCTAACTTCTTTAATGTCTAGTGGTTAGTCTACCCACCCATCCAGACACGGAGGCCCCCACCCACCAATGGTAATCCATTGCGTCGTGGTAGTTCGAGTTGTGCGTGTCTGCTTCATACCTACATAATACCATGAAAGTCGATTTTTTAGCTAGGAAATTGAAAATTATTTTTGGCTTCCTCAAATGCCGCCTTCGCAGTTTCACGGGCGCGGGGAAGATTGCCCATAATCAGTTCCACGCCTTCCCGTTCCTCCGCATTCAGCGTGTCCCAGTGACCAAGAAAATAGTCGCAAATTTGGGTACAAACATCATTACGATATTCGCGGGCGGCATAGATGTCGGCGGCAGAAGCTTTTAGCCCATGCAGGGTTTCCAGCCGTGCCAAAGCCCCATCCCATAGACGACGATACTCAGGCGGCAACTTGGGAAACGTCGCCCTCTTCGCCCGCTCGGTGAGTTGCTTTGCCTCGGCCATAGCCCGACAAAAATCACAGGTGCCGCCCATGTCGGGGGTCAAGGGGCGATTGCATTTGCACCACACCTCGGGATTTGGCCCCTCGCTCACAGACCCAACCGCTCCCTCCTGCACACGCAACAGGAATTCTCCCACATGATGTAGCCATGCTCACAGCGGCGAGCTTCCATCTCTGGTGTAATGATGTGCTTCCCGAAGTTCGGGTCTTTTGCGTTCTTGAGATAACGCTTGATCGAATCCACGGTAATCATGGAGCATTGCTGATCGGAGCAGTGGTTCGGCTCCCCATCGCAAGTGCAGTGCCAACGCCAGCCGAAGATGCCGTCGTACCACTTCGGCTTGCAACCAGCGGCTACCGCCAATCGGAAGAGTTCATCGTTTGTTCTTGGTTCGTCTTTAATCTCTACCACGACTACTCCTTCGGTTCAACTGTGAATTCGATGACAATCGGGGACGGGGACGGCGTAAAACGAGCTTCGATGTCGATGGCGTCATGGTTGAAAGTGGCCGTTATCTTGACATCCGTGCAGCCCATCTGTTCGTACTGCCGTTTATATGAAGCGGCTATTTCTTCGGGATCGATGAGCCTGTAGTCCCCGATGGGGTTCTTGATCGCCTCAGTGAAGGCTCGTTGGATTTCGGCCTGCATCACTTCAACGGAAGTTGGCATTTGCACGTTCATGCCTTGACCCGCAGTTCCTCGCAGCCACCATCAACGCTTCTAAGGAATTGATAGGGGTTGAGACCCCCGAGTTTTTCGTTCGCCACGTCTTCATGCTGCCAACGAAGGATGTAGAGAAGATGACAACCATCACAGTCCGTTGATGGTCGTCTTTTGGCGTGGTACTTTGGGTGGAGCTTGCAGATAATCGTCATGCTTTGTCCTCGAAAACGTAGGCGGTGTACGTGATCGTGTCACGGGTTCGTCCTTCCGCCAACAGGTATAGCCCCTTGTCGAGGGATAGCGTCAATATCTGCTCGGCAGCGTCAGCGTTCCAGAAGGCGGGAAGTTCGAAGCTCCCCTCAATTTTGAACTTGAACTTGATCGGTGACTGGCAGCCGACGCAAGTGGAACTGCCGCAAGTCCCGTTCTTCAACCAGTTCTTCCTGAATTTCTCGACTTTGGCCTTCTTATTTATTTTTGCCATCTCGAATATAGTACCACCAAATCAGAAGAAATGAAAGAGGCAAGGTGTACGTCCAATGGCGAGTGATGAAATTCAGAGCGTCACTGACAACCTGAATGACGATCCACATCACGAGGCCCAGTACAATCATCGCCTCCATCTTCTGACTGAAGGTCGGCTTCTTGGGCATTATAATGTCCACGAGAAGAACTTCTTGAACCTGCACCACCAGCAATCGGGGTCATAGGTGTAATTGCCCGGGCCTGACGACCAGTGCGTGATTATGTCGCCGTTCTTGCCGACATTCCGTCGATGTAAGGTGAACCGTTTCATCAGAAATCGCCCCTCTGCCAATTCGGAGGGTACATCTCTTGGATGCGTTCCTCCTTGTAACCGAACGCACGACCAAGTGCTCGATGAGTATCGCCCGCAAGTGTGCCCGGACGGTTGCGGGCGAGCCAAAGGTCGGTCACGTCGTCACCCCATGCGATTTCACTGATTTCCTCGGCGGCACGATCCCTATAGACAGGGTTCGAGACCCACCGCAGATTCGGAAACCCCAACGGGCGTTCCTGAAGCTTACGGAAAACCATCCGGGCATATTCATGGTCATAGAAACAGGAAATGTACCCCGTGCGGCGATGCGTGCCAAGCGGGATCGCGAGGCTTGGGGTGTGTATCTCGTCGCTGTAGATCATGATGGAGCGGTCCACGAGTTCCTCTTCACGGAGAAGGGCCTTCCACCAGTCGATGGTTTCTTGTTTGTGGGGGACGAGAATATCCATCCCCCGATTATACGCTAGGTTTCGTCTTCAGTCCAATCGATATGTTCTTCGGCTACGCCCTCGAAATCCGTAATCTTATCGAAGGATTGCATTTCCACGACAATCGACTTCTTGCTTCTCAGGGCCTTCTCGCGAACGTCGGAGGTGAGCACAATGTGCCCGAGCTTGACATTTTTGTCTAGCACGACTGTGGCTCCCCACAGGTAGCCGACGATGCCACGCTTAACCAGCTTTTGACAACATTCGCGATCCCAACTGCGTGAAAAACGCGGTGATCGCAGAAGGAAATAGTGGAACTCACAGGGGTTGAACAGAATGTACTGACAAACCCCACCACCTATGGCTCCAGTTTTCGATTCGGAGTTGACATCATCGATGTTGACAGCATCGATGTTTCTCGTGGCATCATCGGGCAATACGTTGGGTTTGATTGAATTGTTGGGGGTGGGGTTGTATAGACACCCAAAGGCCATGGCGAGACGGTCGCAAGTTTCCACATTGCTGCCGCTGACACACAATTTACGCATGGAATGGTTCCTCAGTTGATTGAAAATAGGTACATGCCCGTTAGGGACACACTACCTAATACTGAGGCTTTGGGAATTTGGTGGGCGAGGATGGAATTGAACCACCGACCCTCTTCCACCCCCGGGGAATGGAAGCCGCTCTTTCTCTGAGCTACTCGCCCATGGTGCACTCGGTGGGGATCGAACCCACGGGTCGCGATTTTAGAGATCGCTGCTTTAGGCCGCTAAGCTACGAGTGCTTGGCACATCCGAGAGGCATCGAACCTCTATCTCAGGTTTTAGAGACCCGGCTCTAGCCAATTGAGCTACGGATGTATTGTACCACATCTGGTGGGATGGGAAGTGAGGAAATGCAGCTTGCACCACACCCGCCCATGCACCTTCCCACCCCGTATTTTATAAAAGACATTCGTCTTTTATTTCGTACAAAACTTGGTGGGCGGTGATGCCTTGCGGCACCCAGCTTGCGCTGCTTTATCGCCCATGGAGCCCGTTGAAGGAATCGAACCTCCGACCTCTCCGTTAAAACGGAGTGCTCTAACACTGAGCTAAACGGGCCTTGGCGCAGTCCTGAGCCTTGCGACTCTTAAGCATCTCTTTCAAGATCGTAGGACTGCAAAACTTATTCTTCGACAGCAGTGCCATTCTTAAATCGAATGCCCCAGCCGCCTCTCCAATAAACCTCAATCGTTTGGTCCCAACCGTGCTCTCGACGATCATTGATGCTGGGCCAGCTTTCATACTCTCTGCCAGCCGAGTCCACGTGCTTCTGCTTCGGCAATTCCGGAAGCGGATCGTCCACGTGCAGATTCTCCTTGAAAAATTTGTTAGCTGAGTAACGAATGTCGCCGTCGTCATGGATCGCTTCAGCTTTCTTCTTTGCCCAGCGGTAGAAAGCCTCCATCTCAACCTTGAGTATCACGTCACGGGATGCCTGCCGCGTCTTGTTGTCGGCGTCCTCGTACATCTGCTGGGAGCCGCCAAGCTCACTGTAATCGACCTTGAATTCGGGGTCGCCCCATATTTGTTCGGAGATAGACGACGGACAGATGTTCACCTTCCAGCCCTTCGACGTGTACTTGCCACTAATGACACAGCCTTCGGCATCGCGTTCAAGAACTTGCAAACGACCATCGTAGTACGCCTGCGCCGCGTAGACGCATTCGATGTCGGCGTTGTGCACGCACGCCTCGGCTTCTGGGTCTTCATCTTGCAACAGACGTATGAGTTCCTTAACTTTCACAGGGCACCGCCTCCGGATATCTAGGTACGATCAGGGTTTGTGGTGCAGGGGCAACGTCGGACCTCCACAACCGATAGTTGCTGAGCATACGGCGCTGCTCCTGCGTGAGCGGGTAGGTCGCAACAGCGGTCAACCCGAGGTTGTCGTCGGGCTTCAATGGGAGGAGAACCAGTCAAAGACTGCATCTCCCATGGACGAGACTGAGGCTTACCCGTGTAGTGCTTGAAGTCAACACCCTCTAAATGGAGTCGCTCTTCTTCGGGTGTTTTCGCCGTCGCACCTTCAGGCAACGGTGCCCCATCTAAACCGAGGTTCTTTACGAAAGTCTCGTTCTCTTCTGTGATGTCATAGCCAAGCTCGAACAGCTTCGACTTGTCAACCTTGTGGATGACTTCGACGATGCCACCCATGGATATCGCCCGCACGCCGCTGACCATGTGCGTGTCAGGACCGGGCATCACGGATTGGTGAATGCCGTATTTGAGTTTAAGTGCGAGGGTCTCGGGAGTATCCGTGCCGAGATCGGGATTGTTAGTGACTTCACTTGTGGTGAGGTCGCAACGGTCTATGGACTGAAACGGGATGCGTTTGATCCCTATGGCATCCTGATACTCCTTGAGCACTTTCTCATCCGTAGGGTCAAGAAGGGTTGGGTCAGCCGCCTGCTTCTCCTTAAACCATTCCCAAAACTTAAGATTCATGATCTGCCTCAATACGTTCACGTTCAGTTTCGGCAATCACGATATTCATACATGCCCATGTCATGTCCATCACGGCCTTTTGACGGGATTCCTGACTGTAGAGTGATGCGGGCATCATGGCATCGACGTATGCCCACAGATGGGCAACGGTTTCCTCGACCTTCTTTTGGTTAACCTCAACATCTAACCCTTCAAACATAAAACCCCCAAAGAGATTAGCTCCGACCGTGGAGTTCCGTTTCGGTCACCACGGCTCAACCGCCTGACCACCGCCTCGCCTCAGCCTATTCCTTAAACCAAGGAGGGTCTAGTTCGCTTTCGACCCATGACGGTGCTTACGGTGTGCTTGCGAACCGTCCACGGAGGGCACCAGCAACCCTTTGATCCATGGCAAAGTCAAATACACTCGCGGGAATACTTTCGGAATAAGAAACGGCTGCTGCCCGCGACCATCGGAGCTTCCTGCCATCTATAGATAATACTACGTTTTTGGGAGTTTCGGGGGTCCAAAATGCGCCGAGGGCGTGGAGGATGATTTCGTCCTGCTTGGTCAGGTTTTCAGGATGGACGAGAATATCGTAGGCGTAGAAAATCTCAGTATCTTGAGAAATATCCTCATTCTTTCCAATAAACTCCCCCACTCGGCAAGTCATAGCTGTTGCCGTCATAACGGGACAGGAAGTGCTGCCAGCCATCGGCTGCAACCGCTTCTTCTGCCGCTGCGTTAATGTCGATCCCAGCAATCGATATCGCCTGTTTGATGCCATCCTCTTCGCCAAGCATATCCGTCAAGTATTGCACGGGGTAGCGGAGGAGTTCATTGGTCTTGTTTTCGAGCCAATCATCGGAAGGTTCAGTTTGCTCTTCAATGGGCTGACCAGCCGAATCGTACTCGCCGTCATCGTCCTCTTCACCCTCTTCATTGAAGCGGACAAGCTCTTCGCCCTCGCCGGGTTCCCACCCATAAGAGTCGGGGGTCTCGCGGATCATTTCCTCTACATCAGAATACAGATCGTTGCGGAGGCGCTCTTCGTTGATGTGCCCTTGGAGCCAGTCTTGATTAAAGAGTTCGGGTTCGTTCTGAAGGTCGCTGCTAACCTGTTCGAAAGCGATACGTTGGAACGTCGTCATTGGGGGCGACGATATAGCCCGCGACCGTGGCGGTGCCGTCGCTGTTATCCGTGACATCGACGCTGTAGTCGTCGTAGTCCATCTTTTCGGCTTCCAGAAATTCGATGACCGCCGTCACCAGATCGTCGTCGCCTAGCTCGGTCTCAAGTGCCTCACGCACGCGAGCGGCCTTGGCTTCGGGAGTTTCCTCGGCCTCTTCCTCTTCGACTTCTTCCACAGGAGCGGCGGGCGGGGCCACTGGGGCGGCAGGTTGGGCAGTCGGATCGGGTATAGCGGGGTCAGCTTGAGCGGCGGGTTGGTCGCGCTGGATCGGCTCATCACCGGGAGCGGCGTTCTTCTTCGCCTCGTACTCCGCAACTACGCCCAAAGCGGCTTTCTTGATACCACGTGCCTTGAAGCTCGCGGCGGCTTTGAGTGCTTCCCCAACCTTGTCGTTTGCCATAAAGTGCCCCTATACTAGCCTTTGAAATTCAGATTGTCAACCAGAAACAAAAATGCCTCCTTGCGGAGGCTCTTTTGCCGTGTTGAGGAACCTTCCCACGGGGAAGGGCACATTATGCGTGTGCGGCCATTGCCTTTGGAGCGTTGGCTGTTGTCTTTTTGAATGGAGTTTAACGAGGAATCATCCTTCCCTCGGATCGC
>Ga0116127_1001009_pt1 | contig 19466 bp, 18 predicted proteins | sample June2015DPH_16_1_FD_89731 | JGI IMG/M metagenome (GOLD analysis project Ga0116127, IMG submission 89731) | Peatland microbial communities from SPRUCE experiment site at the Marcell Experimental Forest, Minnesota, USA - June2015DPH_16_100 | ecosystem: Environmental > Terrestrial > Soil > Wetlands... | reverse complement strand
TACAAGCCAGCGAGAACACATAATCTGCGAAGGCCGTTGCTGGCCCTACAATAGGGGTAGCTGTCGTGGCTCCGGTGATCGCCAGAGTGGGACCTGAAGTCTGCGTCCACGCATAGGTAAGCGTGCTTCCCCCATCATTGGCGCTTCCTGTGCCATGCAACGTCCCTGATGTTCCCACGCGAATTGTCTGGGAAGTCCCAGCGCTGCATGATGGCATATATGTTGGGGTGGCAACGTATCCTACTGACGCAGATCCAGCAACCATCGTGAGACCATGCCCACTCGAATCGTTCAGATTCCCCTCGAACTCCCAGTCCGCCAGATCGCCTGTTGCAGCTTGGTTTATGGGAGTACCCATAGTGACGGCGCTGCTGTACCACCTGAACCAAGCCGTATCCTCTCCGGTCACTGCGTTCAGTGTGTAGCCGGCCCAACTTGACCCAGACCATGAGGTGATCGTAGAACTGACCGCTGACAGATACGCCCCTGTTTGAGTGTTCCACACCTCAAAGGTATACCGCGAGTTCACCACGTCTCGCTGAATGCGAACCAGCAAATCCGAGATCCCCGCACAGCACCCATAGATGACAGCGCGCAAATCACTGTCTGCCATGAATGCCGCAGTGCCAGAGTATTCATTATTGTTGGTGTCTTGGTACATCGAAGATGCGCCGTAGCTAATCCCAAATTGGGGTAGGTTGCTAACCATCCCGTGGAATCGCATCTCCCATCGCATCGGCTGAGTGTTCACCCCAATGGTGGTCCAAGGGGCTGTGTTGGGAAGGGTAACGCTTGGTGGCGTACCAGTTCCACCGACCACAAGTGACTGCCCGCCGAAAGCTGCGTGGATCGCGAGAAACACAAGAGGATAAAAAGCTTTTTGTCGCATGAATTCAACGGATAAAATTGTCACATCGCCCCCGGAATCAAAGTCATCTGCACCGGCCCAATGTCATGTGGGCTGATGATTGGCGTCAAACTCGCTGGCACAGTCGGCGCCCCGCCAGTGCTGGTGATTGCCACCACGGTAGGCGTTGCAATGCGGTAGTTCGAACCTCCATTTGTGACCTGAACGCTCGGCACCCCTCCCGTGAATGAGCAGGTAGCCGCCGCGCCAGTGCCAAGGTCCGCGGCGTCGGCATTTGTGAAGGTCGCGGCGCATGTCCCCGTGGCGCACGTTACCGCGACCACGCAGGGGTGACCTGAGCAGGTGGTAGAGCCGGGTGTATACGTGATCGTCGCCCACGCCGTAGCGCAGAGCAGGAGAAGGGGGAGAAGGGTTCGGTTCATGCTATTTCGCTCCAATGTTCGGAGGATTCGCCGTGCTCACGCCAGGGATGTACACGCCTGTTCCGATGGCGGGGGAGCCAGGCTGGAGGGTGAAGTTGCCAGCGCCTGCGTTGGTGAATAAGGGATCGCCACCGCTACTTGAGTGTGCGTCTCCAGTGATAGCCCCCTGCCAATTCACGAAACTATAGGCAGTCCCATCGCCATAAAACGCACTGGCTGCACCGCCGCTGCAATAGAAATTGTAGTCGAATGTGGTGCCCGACACGGAATATGCACTTGTGACATACTTCCCACTTGAGGGGCATGCGAGGTTATTTTTGAAGATGAACCCGGTGGCCGGGCTGAAAGTGTTTAACTCGCCTGCATTGTAGCTCTGTGTGTTGTTGTTGTAGCATGTATTGTTGTAGATTAGGTCTGCGGCTTCCGATCCGACATCAATGCAACCATTCGTGTTTCCGTATCCCACGTTGTAGGCTACGAGAGTCGGCTCCGTTCCCCCACCTGGAGTGTCTAGCATAATGCCAGCCGCCTTGGTTGACGCGGTGCCTGAGTTGAACACGACATTGTAGCTAATAATATTGCCTGTTCCAGTATCAAAGACATGGATACACGCCCCATCGTCTGCCGTCTGATTGGAATAAGAGCAACTGTTCTGCGTTATCAGGTTGCCAACCGGCCCTCGATCCCCCCCCGGCCCTATTTCAATCCCGTCGTCACTCGTGTAACTCACGGTATTGCCTGATACTAGGTTGTTGTCTGTCGTGGCTGGTCCATACCCGCTTAGATAGATTCCAATAGGGCTGTAAGCCACTCGATTTCCTGCAACTAAACAGTTCGACGCCCCATTTAGCATCAGCGCTGACTCCCACACTGCCGTACCAGCGTAGGACAGAGTATTATTTATAACTCTAAGCCAGTTCGAATTTCCGCTCGCATATAAGTTGGCTGCGTTCGCCTGAGTAAGCGTAAGGTCTTGTACGGTCAAATAACTGCGACCGCTAATCTGTACTGCATAGCTTCTTTGACTAGCCTCAACCGTGTGGCCCGACGGGTTATCAAAAACGTAAATGCGCTCATTTCCTGAATCCCACCAGTACATACCAGAAGCAAGAGATACCTTTGAGGCCGCTAAAGTAAGGCGCAAGCCATCCCGAAATACCTGAGTTGGTTGCACCGAAGTAGAGGCGTAGTATAAATCGAAACCATTGCGAGCGCCATCAAGACCGTGTGTCGCCAGAGATAAAATCTCTGCATCCGTCAAGGCTCTGTCGAATACCACTACCTCGTCAGCATGGCCGTTGAGATAACTGGTAGAATACGTGCCGATGGAAAAGGCTCCGGTATCCGTCTTCATGCTTGCGCTTGTAGCAGTGGTGGTCTGTTTGACACCGTTGATAAACAGCGCTACCTCATCAGCCCCGTTCCAACGTCCAATAACGTGAGTCCAGACGCCATCCGTGTTGATTGCGTTAGCCTGCGCCGTCTGGCCAGTTCCTCCAGAGTCAAAAAGGATGAACTGCCAATAATTGTTGCTATCCTTTCGAACCTGCCATGCTGCTGCTTTGGTAATGGCATTCATTCGCACGCCAGCACTAGAGGTAGTCTGTATCCAGCCCCCCACTGTAATTGCTGATTGGTAGGTGTTTTTCCCTGGAAACGCTGCCGATAGATTTGCATTCGTTCTAGACCCTTGCTCACTACTAGCAGATACAAACGCGGCAGAGTAAGTTCCTTGTACTGGACTCGGAGAGCTTGTGACGAACGTTGGGGGAGTTGCGGAAGCGGTTAAGGTATTGGCGTTCGCTGTTCCATCATTCCAGTTGTTTTCCAAATAATAGTATGCCTGTAGATTCGCGTCTGAAGTGAAACTAGTTCCAGCCTGCGCCTCTGTGGTCCAGCTAAAGATATCGGCGCCAGTAAGAATCGGCGTCGCCCCACTCCCATACGCTCCAAACGTGATCGGGCTTCCTGCTGTTCCGCTCTGCCCTGGGGTCAACTGCTCTCGCCACACCCCGCCGCGGGCGAACCCGACCGACTGGCCCGGCGTAAGCGTGGTGCCGTTAACTTTGGCGATGGTCTGCCAGGCGGTCGCAGGCGTGAGGCCATTAGCCGAGTCACTGCCGGAAGGATCTACGTAATAGGTACAACACTGCTTGCCACCGCTGACAATTGGCCCGAGGATCTGCGCGGCAAGCGCACCGGACAGAAGTAGCGCGGGAATGATGGATAGTTTGCGCATGGTTCTAACTCCCCGTCCAAGTGCCATTGCCAACGTAGGCGTAGTAGTGCGTGGTGTCGATTGCGACCACGCACGCCGCATCCCCAAGTGCCCCACCGCTCACCAAGTTGCCTGCCGCGCTTCCCACGGCCCCCGCTACGTCAATGTAGGTGGAAGCGGGTGCCGTAAGCGTGATTGCTCCGGTTCGCGTGACAGCGTTGCGAAAGCACAATTGCAGCCCGACGTTGGCGCTGGTAATCACGGGCAAAGTGTACGTCAACGCCCCGCTCGCGTTGTTGATGTAGAACCCCGTAGCGACTGCCGAAACCGGGCCGGAAGTGGAGATTAGCACAGGAACCAGAACACCACTTGGCCCTGTCGAGGTCGGTAAACTCCCAGGTAACGTAGTCGGTATCGCTACGCTATCCCCCGCATTCGTTGGGGAGATCGTGTTGCCGGTGCGGGTCCAGGGTCCGGTGCCCGCTACCGCCATGAATCCGTTCTGGCATGTGTAGATCACGCCCGAGGGAACGTAGTTCAGGATGGCGTTCGACTGGCAAGCGTGGCCGTTCGGATTCGTCGCCGTGGTAGGCAGTGGTGTGGCTGGATTCTGGGCGAGCGCGCAAAGGGCGATCAACAGCGAGAGAAAGATCAAGCGTTTCATGGTTCACCTCTGGGCGATCACGCGGGGCATCGTGGCGCCCGCAGTACTAAGCACGGCTCGGAAGAACGCCGCACGGCCGATGTCGGTGTAGCTGGCATTCCCGTTCGTGTCGGGACTCAACGCTTGCAAAACTTGGTAGCTCGTGTCGATATCCTCATTGGCACCCTCGATCTCCACTACCGAGCCGGCGGGCAGCGCCGAGGCGTAGAACGTGATGCCGTTGTCGGTCGGCGAGCCTCCCATAGCGCGCGCGAAGGCCAGCGATTTCATGCCGCCTGCGGGCGTCTCCGTCCCGTCGAACAGCGTCATGGAATTGCCGGGGTACAGGGCGGTCAGCACACCGCCTGGTTGCAGACTTCCGTAGAGGTTCATGGTTGCTCCTTGAAGGTCACGGTGAACGTGGCCTCGGCGTGTATGGTCTGGCCGGTCGTGTTCAGGTAGCTCGCGGCCTTCACGATCATACGATTGTCGGCTGGCAGCACCCAATCCACCGCCACGTCGAACGGCGCCCGCGTGTTTGGCTTCGCTGCGGTTACGGAGTCCTGAAGGTAGAGGGGAGTGTTGTCCGCGCAGTAGTCACAGCGCGTAGAACCATCGGGAGTGCTGTCGTGGAAGGCCAGGAGCACGCCAGCCGCGGTTCCTGGGGGTGGTGGCGCGGGGACGGTTGAGGGGGTGGCCCACGCCACCAAATCGCCGCGCAGCCTGGTTATGCGGACGCGGAGGCCCGGCGGCGGCGAAAACGTGAGAACTGCTTCCTGAGAATCCTGATACCCAAACGTCTGCGGGCGCGTGTCCAAGGTGCCGTAGAGGTTGTAGGCAAAGTTTCCGCTGGCCGTGAATGGCCCCATGAGCAGCGCAGCAAAGAGCAGCGGGATCATTTCTTCTCCTTCGGAAGAGGTGCTACTGGTGGCGCGGCGGGTGGCGGAGTTCCGCATCCAACCCGATCCCCGAAGGCGATCAACTGCTGGTCGCGCTTCTTGCAAACGGTATCGCCCCAGAGCTTGATGAAACTCTGGGTGGACGCCGCGTCTTCTTTCTGGCGGTTTACAAGATCGGTGTACTGCTGAAAGCGCGTAGCTTCGTCACGTACAAATTGTACCTCGGCAGGTACTTTCTCTGTAATGTGACAGGCTGGCATGACAGCCAGAGTAAGAGCAAACAGAATTATCCTTGTGTTTTTCATTGCAACCTTTCCAATACAAAAAAAAGCTGATATGTCAACCCTGTGTACGTAGTGAAGAAACTTATCTGCTGGCTGCCATCAGTATGGATTGGAAGCTCACTTTGGCATGGGCTGCCAGTCACAGTTATGTCGCAAAGTTCATAGTTTAATGAGTAGGCATCATGCCAACCAATATTCAACGTGACAGCACCAGATCCCCCCGTTCCAAGCATATTGACGGCCAGTCGGTACTGACCAGCTGGGCACATCGAACCACCACACGTGATACTTGTTGTGCTGATGCTTCCAGTCTGCCCGGTAAGAGCCTCCGTGAAGTAGATCGGCGGAATGCCCATGCCTGCGGTCGCCACGTTGTTGTACAATCCGACTAAATTCCCCAATTGAAGCAGTGTAGAAGTCGAGGTTGTTGCCGATACGCCGGAAAAGACTATAGGCCCCATTATGTCGCTCAGGTACGCCGTGGATGTTGTGTATATAGTTGAACCCTGGATGTTACCTTGATATCCGACATATGCGACTTTGCTGCCGCTACTATTGAAAAACGATTCCAGGTCCGAGGTGCTGCCAGATCCACCTTGAACCCCAAGGACGTATGTTGAAGAAGATGTTGCTCCCTGGACCAGCATGGATGGTGTATTGGTGCTTGTTGCTAAGGCCCATACACTCGGCGCGACCAAGGTGATTCCAGATCCTCCCAGCGGAGACATGCCGCTGTTGTTTAGGTACATTCGCAGTACTGAGGACGAATCCCACCATCCGAAATTATAAGTTCCGCTGATACCTTGCATCCAGGAAAACGAGGGGGCGCTTGAACTGTAGTAGAACTGTTGGAGCGCGTCAAATCTTTGGTTAATTTGGAAATCCTTGGTGCCCGTAACCGCCTGCGCGGTATCGGTGGTCATCATGTCGGAGGGCGCGCTGGGAAAAGCATATGAAGTGCAGGCTGTTGTGCGCCCTTTACCGTCCAGCGTCGGGACAGCGAAACGAGAAGAACTCCCACAGTCTCCTACACTGGAATTCACTGTCGCTAGGGTGAAGTTCGGATTAGAGAAAGTAAGATCCCCGCCGGCCGTGAATCCTCCGAAGGCTCCAGAGTTGTTGTATTGGATCTGCCCATTAGAACCCCCAGGGCTTCCTCCGCCACCACCGGATATGGAAACTGCTGTTACTCCAGTCACAAGACCTTTTGCATTGACCGTGATCTGTGCGACATGGCTTGAATCGCCGAATGTACCCGGCACTCCGGGGCTGGTGTTCACCGTATTGAGCGTAAAATTCGGCTCCGAGAAGGTGAGGTCTCCAGTAGCGGTGAAACCTCCAAATACGCCTCCATTATTCCACTGGAGTTGCCCGTTCGTCCCACCTGGCGTCCCGCCTCCGCCCCCGGTTCCGCAAGGCGTTCCGGTTCCGACCATCTGATTCAAGGTGTTCAGCCCGAGACATTGGACAATTCCTCCCATGCCGGATAAAATCACGGTGCCGGGCAGGATCGTTACATTGGCCGAGGAACCGCAAACAGCCGGCCAACTCGTACCGTCGTACTGCCCAGAGCACGTCATGCTTGAATTGGCAGGCATGAGCGACCACAGTCCAGAATTGAACGGTGCCGGAAGCGTTACTCCGTAGACCGTGCTTCCCTGGCTGAAGGTAAAAGACACCTGCACATAGCCACCAGATGGCGGAGGGCATGTCACTGAGGAAATTGTTGCGGCTCCGGTAAGGGTGGTGCTGGCTTCGAACCAGTAACTCGTGGCAGAGCCGCATGTCAAAGTGGATGTGGAATTCGGGTTGAAGGAATAGACCATTGCGGTGGAAGATCCTCCGCCGCTGGTGCCGCATGTGAACGTGCCATTGTAGTTCAGGTGCCCGCTTCCATCTGGACAATTTGGAATTGTTTTCCAAGCTGCCGCCGTGGTTGATGTCGTAAGCGCAACTTGGTTTGCGGTCGTCGGTGGCGAGATGCCCACTCCCACCCAGGAACTCGCGTCAATCGTTCCTCCTGACCTCGTAAGCGAACCGCTCGGCCCGATTACCAGAGAAGCGTTATTCGTGCCTCCGGTGATCGCTGAGAAGGATGATCCTCCGCCGCCGCCACCCCCGCCACCGGGCGCGCTGAATGGGTATGGACCATAGGTGGTGCTCAACGTCGTGATCTTGTACCAGCCGTTCGTTCCAGCCGTCACCCAGAAACCGAAGTTTCCCCGGGAATCCGTTGTACCGGCACATGAGGCGGTTCCGGCTGGCACCAGAGGAGTAGCCGATTGGCAAATGGTTGCACCTCCAGCGTCCGTGTATGTGGTCAACGGAGCAGAGCAACCGGCATCCGCGCACACCGCCACGGTCGCCCCAGGCAGCGCCAGAATCGGCGGGTTCGCCCCGGCGGGCACGTTGCTTGCCACCGTGAAGGCTGGTATCGGATCGACGCGGACAGCCTGCCCGTAGCAGGCGAGCGCGGCGAGAAAGGGAATCAGCAGTTTCAGTTTCATCGTGAACTCCATAAAGGAGCGAGAATTCTTCGTCCCGCTTCGACTCCGGCGCCGGCAACCGCAGCGCCACCGGCGATCTTACCCGCGGTCTTCAAGCCCGACTGGAGTTGCTTTGCGCGGCGATATTCCGTCAGTGCCTTAGAATACTGTTCGCCCTGCCCATGCTCGGCGGCGGTATTGCTGAGAGAGGTTCCCAGATCATTCGTGAAATCGCCAAGGGCCTTGATCTGCTTTCCGTTCATGCGGGTCATCTCATCGGTTGCCAATTTGCCGCGCCCAGCCGAATACAAGTTGCGCCCTTCTCCAAAGGTCAATGGAGGGTGTGTGATCTCCGCTCCGCCCGCAGTCAAGCGGTCCGGGGCCGTAGTCCTGGCCAAGAAATCCCGGATCGGCTTACCCGGCGCTGGGTTGCCTTCGCGGGCCAACTGGAAAGACCGCAACGCAGCTTCCCCCGGCCTTGCTACGTCGATTGGCTGGTGGCCGATAAGACTCTCGATGTGGGAAAGAGCTTCCCCGGATCTCTTCGCGCTCGGCACAAGTTCCCCGAGCTTGGAAGCCCCGGACGCCACGCCTTCAGGAGCCATGAAGGAAAGGGGAATCTCTGCCGCTTGCGCGGCTCCGCCCGCAAGGTCTTTCATCCCCTCCCATCGCTTGCCAGATTGCGCCACTTCCCCGGCGCCACGAGCGGCCTTCAATGCACCCAACTCAGGGCTGGCCATGAACTCTGAGGTTTCGGGTGAAACGTCGCGCAGTAGAGGCGTGCCACCCATGGCTCGAAAACCACGCCCGATGATGGTCTGATCTCCACCGTACCGCAGATCGTCTGCCGCATTCCCGGCCCACTGGGAAAGCCGCGCGCCCCATCCGGCGGGCTTTGGTTGGGCCGACATCGTTGCCAACGGAGCGGGCTTCGCGGGAGACTGCACAGGGGCATCATTCTGGCCCCAGTCATCAGGAGCCGGAGCGGGACTTCCGCCACCCCGGCCGCCATTTATGCGCGCCACCGGCAGATCGTCTTTTCCCCAATCGTCTTCAGGCTTTGCCATGGCTCACCGCTTCGTCTTTTCGACCCCGTCCCTGATGTAATGTGCGCCGGAGGGAAGTTTGTCGTATTCGTCCTTGGTCGTGATCGTTGGGGGCGCTGCTTTCTCGCCCGCTCTGCCAAAATTCGGCTGGCCTTGCTTGCCCTGCTCGAATTGCCCGCGCAACTGTTCGCGTTTCGACTCCATCAAAGTGCGGGCCGCTCCCAACGCGCCCGCCAACTGTTCAGGCGAGTTCGCCGCATTGATAGCCTTGCTGATCTCCCGTGTTTCCTCCAAGGTGGCCTGACCGCCATGTGTCGTCTTGGCGATTTCCGCTGCGACGGCGGTTTTCACAAGTTGGAAACTGGCCGGTGCAGGTTGTCCGGTTTGTTGCGAGTAGGCATTGGCGAGCCTATTCACCAACGGAATATCTCCATTTTTCAGAGCATCCGCGATTGCCCCGAGTTGGGTGATGTGCGCGTGTGCCGTGTTGATCGCATTCAGCGTCCGCGCATCGGGTCCGCTGGTGAAATCCCTTGCAACCCCGGCAGCGGTGCGAAACGGGATACTGGAGGTCGTACCAGACTGACTTGCAATCGCGTGGCCAGCGAGATCCCAATGCGCGGTCCCATCTTCTCCGGTAACTTGAACCGGGCGGCCCTGCGCCAACGCAAGCATCCGCGCCACGGCTGGGTCAGTGACTTTGGTTTTCACCCATTCTTCGAACGCCTGCTTTTCCGCTGCCTCATCCTTGCTAAGAGGTTCACCCAAAGCGATCTTTTTCAAAATCCCCTGATAAACTGTGTCCCGGTCCGGGGATTTCGGGGCAGGCATCGGGCCTTTGACATGCTGGCCATCAACTACAATCGGCGTCGGCTCTCCAGTTCCCGTATCTCGGTACAGATAACCATCCGCATCTTTGATGATTTTCGGAATGGCCGTTCTTTCAGCCGTTGGCTTCTCGCCAGCCTTGAGAGGTTGTCCATTCGGTCCCAGAAGTGGCGCGGCGGTGCCCTCTGTCTCGTTGGGGGTGACATAGCCCTGGTCCGTGAGAATCGGTTGCCCAAGTTTAGGCTTTGGATGCGCCCGTTCTTCGGCCTCAGAGGTCAGATTCTTGGTCTGCGCCGCCTCCAACTCCTGTTTCGATTTCGCGGCCGCCGCTGCCTGCTCGTCTCCCACGTTCCGCCTTGCATTGTGAACCAGCATGTCGTGATGAAGTTGCGTACCCGGAATTCCCATGGTCAGTGCAGGAACTACGGCATCACCCAAGGCGCTCAGGATTTGGAGCGGGATGCGTAGACCGGCATGTTTGATCTGCCCTACTCCGCTCTGCCCGGTGTCAGCCTTCGTATGCGCCATCTGTCCTGATAACGGAGGTTTTGTAAGTCGCGTCAATTCCTGTTGATCCGGGGTGGATGAGGTCGGAACCGTAGTTCCAGTCTGGAGCGGAACCGTAGTTCCAGTCTGGGGAGCGCGAACAAGGCTCGGTACTTCGGGCGCAGGCGGTGCCAGACGAGGAGTCGGAATCGCTCCGGGCACCGGCGGTTCCGGGTAGCCTACTGGCGGCTGATTCGGTGGCCCGCGCCGCAACCGCTCGAACTCGTCCGGGTTGTAGGGATCGAGAAGTGCCATGCTCTACGACCCTCCACCGGCATTCGCCTTGATTCTGGCAAGTCCGATTTGGGTAACGTCGGACAGCAGCGGATCGGCTAGATCCTTGGCCCAGTCCCACGAGGCAGTTTCCGCGTTCGTGTTCGCGTTCACGTCGCCCGCCACTTGCCCGAGTGCCTGGTTCCCGCCGGCCAAGTTCTCGGAGAAAAGCCCCTCTTCTCCCTTGATCCCTGCCTGCTGTTGGGTCTGTTTGAGCGCGGAATTCTTCAGAACCGTCTGAAGCGCCGCGTTCGATGCCTGCTGGCCGCCGGAACGCGCCGCCGATGCTATCGCCGCATCCCCGCCGCCGATGTTCCGTGTCCGCGCCGCCCGGAGCGCGCCTTGCCCCGTCGCCGCCGCTTGGGTTCCGCCACCAGACTGCATTCCAGCCGTGGTCGCCGCGGCAAGGTCCGTGGGAGACATCCCCGCCGGATGCGCGGCCTCGGTCGCCAGCGTCGGCTCCAAGGTCGAGAACAGCGAAGCGGCATTGCCGGAATACGTGTTTGCAAGATCGCTGGCGGTTGTCGCCGCCCCGGTTGCCTGCTGGTTATTCCGTGCTGCCATTCAGAACCTCCTTTCCCACGACGGCCAGTTTGGTTTCCAGCCGAATGTCTTCACCAATCGCCGCGCGAAGCGTTTTGCCAAGGTCGGCGGGATGAACGCTTCGATACTATCGTACCCCTTTGCTTTCAACACGGCAATCATTTCGTCCTGGAGAAGCCGCATGGCGAAGACTTTTGCATGTGGCCGTTGGAAATCTCCACACCAGAGGTATGCTTGAATCAGCCGCTCCGCTCCCGCTGCCATGATTGGCCGGTCCTCATCGTCCGCTACCACGCGGATGGCTTCGAGCTTCAGCGGGTCCGGGTATGGGAATCCGCTTGCCTCTGCCATCTGGCGGAGGATCGGGATGTCCGAGATTTTCAGCCCGCGAACGTGCATATTACCTCACTGGCGGCGCCCCCGTCGCGGACCTGAAGGGCACCGGCCCAGGCCCGCTCAATCCCTGCCCCGCTGCGCCAGTCCCGCTCCCCTGAGATGGCAGGAACGCCGGTCCCGGACCAGAACCGCCGCCGTTTACCGCCTTCGGAGCCGCGGCGCCACCGTGGTAGACCGGCGCGGATGACGCGCTCTCCGAATATGCGGAGAACACCCGCACATACCGCGCCTGGTTTCCCACGGGGATCGAGACGTTCCGCGAATCGTGCATCGGCACTATTTGGGCGTCGGTGAAATGCGGGTTGTCGGCGTGCTCACAGTAGTACCGGATTCCCCTGAAGATCTGCCCATTATCCGTGATGGCGACATGGAGATACCCGTCTCGCCCGGTGACTTTGACTCCATCCACAGGAGGCGGTGGCTGCGGTGCCCCTTTGGGGTTCGAGTTCGTTTGCTGTTCATGGGTCGTGGCTTGCTGCTGGATGGCCTGAAGCGCCTCGTATAGCCATTGGCCGTGCTCGGGGATGCTGCGGATTCGGTCAAGGTGCGGAATCGTCATGGTGCACCCCTGACAGGCAGCCGGGCAGCCGGCCGCAACGTGGGGACCAGCTTGGTCAGAAGGAACCCGTTATCGGTCTGACCGGGAAGCGGGGAACTGGCGATCTTGATTGCAATGCGCTCCGCTGTGGCCGAACCACCAGCCCATCCAATATCGTTCTGCGGGGTAGCGGACAATGGACGCGATCCGGTGATCGACCAGGGGTTCGTCAGGGAGTTCGCAAATACCGTGATAGTCAGCGTCCCGGTTCCTCGAATCGCCGCTGCGAGATAGGCCAGCATCTTCCGGTGTGAGTCCAGTTTTAACATCCTCTCATTGTCGTGGCCCACGAAAAAGTATGTGGTGTAGTACGGGACAATCTGGCCGTAATCGTCATCCGTCAACTTCGTCGGGTCCAGGGTGTAGGCGTTGCCGAATCCAGCCGCCGCGCCAGGTGCCTGCCCGTTGCCACCGAAGAATACGACCGAGAGGACTCCGGCAGCGCGGTACATCAGCGCGGCTCCGTTTATAGGCAGGTTCCAGCGCGTCCACTTTCGGGTGTTGTCCGTGGCGATCAACCGCCCAGTATACGAGACGTGAATTGGCGGCGATGCGGCGATCTGGGCCGGGCTGTCCAACTGCCGGTAACTCATCGGGTAGACTAGACTAGCTGCGGTTGCGCTTCCCATCGGAAGGCCGAAATATAGCGTCCTGGAAACCGGATCGTTCAGCGCCCAGATGGTCAATGCTGCTGCCGGGTTGATGTTCGCCCAATCCGGCGCGAGTTCCTGATTTATCTTGTAAGGCTGGTCCCCGCCGAAAATCCGCGCACCGCTCGCGCTCGCCCACGCAAACCACTCCTCGCCGCCGCCTGCGCTCGCATCGTCAGCCTGGGAATGCGCCGTGCAGAACGCCGACAGCGCTCCGCAGTTGGCTCCGATCTCGCGCACGGTCCAACCGGACGGTTCCGTCGTTCCGTTGTCGCTGGTCTCGTGCAGGCGCCCCGCCGGGTCTTGGGTCAGGATGTACAGGTTGTCCCGCACAATGGCAAAGTCCATGACCTTGTGAACGTCTTCGGATGGCCCAAACTTGCCGGAAACTCCGTCGAACGCTTCCGGGTTGTCTATGTAGCTGGCGAAAATCATTTGATCGGTGTAAGGAGAATCGGCATAGATTAGGCTGCATTCATCAACCAGAACCGTCCCCGCGGAACCGGCTACAGCAATCGTCAAAAGCATGTCGCTCAGGATCACGCTCGGAGTCTTCGTAGCGAAAGTTGCCTCCAGCCATGAACCACTGGTGCTCATTCCGGTTGAGAATGAAATACTGCTGGAAAAGGTTCCCAGAATGGAACTGACTGTGACGGTTACGGTCAGACCGGCGGTACTTGGTTTGAGCCATGCGCGAAACTTGTAGGCGGTGTTCGGAGTGAGAATTGGAACGCCTTGATAGGCGTCAAGGTAGGCCGACTGAGAGATCGAAGACCCTGTCGACATGCTCAGACCTTCCCCAAAATGGCCGGCGGCCAGAACTGCTGTTCCTGAGAGTGTCCAGCCGGCAGGTGCCGTGGGGCTTGTCGGCAGAGCGCCGCCGTCGAAACTCATGTTCAGGAAGTTCTGAACCGTGTTCCGCTGGCCGTAAGCCAACAGCCGGGAACCGTAGAATCCGAACCCCAAAGCTCCATCGAGAATGACTTGGCTGGCGAGATCGTTTCCTGGAATCGAGACTCCCAGAGAAGAGTAGAGCGTTACGTCAGAGAAATCCAGCAGAACGGCAGTCGTCGTGTTGTCGTCAATCTGCGTGGCGGTCGAAACCTGCTGGCCATTCACTTGTGCTGGAACCGGGATGTAGAAGAAATAATCCCCCTGTGCTCCGGTGAACTGAAGTATGCGCCCAACGATGTTCGATGGTCCGGTAGCCATGTTCGAGATGCTGATATATTGGCCGCCGTTCGCCACGAACTGAACCGGCGGGCTTGGCTTGGTAATCGCCCCCTGGCGCGTCAAAAAGCTCATCCGGCATTGGTGGATTCCGGGGGCTGCTTGGCCGTAAGGGGTTACGGTTCCGGTGGTCGAGGAAGATTTGGCATTCGGGCCGTATTGCTGATAGGTGAACGACGTAGTAGAGGGAACCGAGGCCACGAAGAATGTCCCATTCCACCCGAAAGAGACGTTCCCGGTCGTCCAGGTGCCGTCAGAGTACGTCACTTCCACCTGAAAGGTCGTAGGCGTTGGAGCAGCGACGACCTCGAAGTAGGTAGGCGCACTGCTGTCTGGAATCGGCCAAACGAGTGTAACCGTTGGACCGCTCAGAGAGATCGTGACCGTCGCTATGGGTGTGAAGGCGTAGGTAAATGTTGTTGGCGAAGGAACGGTTAGAACAGAGAAAGTTCCATCCACACCCGCCGATCCAGTGCCGGCTACGGTCACTTGGCAGCCTGGCGTTAGACCGTGTGCGCTGGTGGTGGTGATCTCAGCAATTCCTCCGGCCCAGGTTGGCGGTGCGGTCGCACTGATCGCGCCGCCAACCGCGACCGGCTGAACGCCCGCGAGAATGACTTGACATCCGGGCACAAGCCCATGCGCCGAGGCAGTAGTCACCGTCGCCAATCCTGGCAGATCTTCATTGTCAATGACAATCGAGGAAATGCCGCCGCCCACCGCGGTTGCACCGACTCCTGCAATCTGTGCTTGGTATCCGACCTGAAGTTGATGCGCCTTCGCTGTGGTGGCCGTAACCGTATTGCTAGATCGAACCAAACTCCCCGTAACCGCGCTCCAAGTGATCCCCGCAGTCACCTCACTGTATACCGTTCCAGCCGGGAGGTACGCTCCGAGCACCAGCAAATTCGTGCTGCCCTGATAGGTCGCCAGAACCGTGAACGTGCCGTTGTAGTTCGAGTCATTCGTTCCGGTGTATCCCGCGAGTGTGAGAGAATCGCCTGGACCAATTGCCAGCGGCCACGCGCTACTGGTGAAGGCGAGAATCTGCGAATAGGAACCATCGGGGTTTTGTGCTCCCGGCTGAACCTCGTAGGGTGTCAAGCTTGCCGATCCGCTGCCTACCAGTAGAACGGGAGGAAGCGCCACAGACGCGACTGTGGGCGGGGCGCCGGGGCCGTCCTGAGTCACCCGGTCCCAGTTTGTGCCATCGAATTGGAGCGGCACTTCCTGTCCATGCAAGCCGTCGCTGATGGCGACGTACTGGCGCCCAAAGGCGGTAATCGACTTCATCCAGCAGCCGGGCGTGGAAGGGGTGGAAACCGCAACCAGCGTCCCGAGCGTCGTTTCCACCCAGATCGTACCGTTCGAGTCGAAATACAGGTTCCGCAGCGTCCCTGTCGGGTCAACGAAACTCCCGCCGTTCATAAGCGTCGGTACGAGGTTGTTTGGGCCACCGGCTGCCAGTGGGGTCTCCAGAACCTTGTGGAGTCCTGGCCGGCTCCCTACCTGGCCGGGAGCATACACCACGTCTTGATTGTCCGGCGACACGCCCTCGGGCAACTGCTCCGGGGCCGTCTCGGTGCATAATGACCCGAATGTGTTGAGCGGCACTTCCACGCCGCCCTGGACGTTGAAGGCCAAGTGACCTCCCGCCTACGCCGTGAAAGACGCAAAGAAAGCCCGAAAAGCCAGGACAAAGCCGGTGATTGAGAACGGAGGCGTTCCGTAGGCACCGCCGGGAGTGATTTCCGACCCGCCGGAGGCCCTGATCTGGATTTGCCCGTTGGCCTGTGTCGTCCCCTGCATGTATTCGTAGGTGTTGCCGCTGGAAAGCGCTCCCGCGGGCGACATCTCGTAAATCTCCACACAGTAGGGGAGTTCGTTGCTTTCTACGCCCAACTGGGAGAGATCCAGCAAGTCCCCGTGGGGGTACGCACCACCGCTGGTTCCGTAGTTGCCTGTCAGGGCAATGGTCCCGCTCGCGATGAAACTCTTCTGGGTGCTGTCGATTTGTGAAACCGTTGCTACTGCCGACATAGTTTTCTCCTAATAGTACGATCTTCCATTTCCACGGGCGCTGTGCGGCCGGCGCCGGATGTTCACTCGCTGATCCGCGGCCGCGTCCAGATTGAAGATTCTGCCAAAGGCATCCTTCCCCCTCTGGAGGAACCGATCTGCGACTTCCACTTTACCCTGCGCCTCCGCGAATTCGGCACAGATGAACCACGAGAACCCGTCCGAACACCGCATGATCGGAACCGGCTGCACAAACCATGGTGACTGTCCCACGTCCACAAAATCCGGCAAGTACTTCACATACCGGATTCTGAAGTCCTCCACCATCAAGGCCCCTGGCATCCAGATCGCGTTGTTCCGCCACTCCCAGCAGCGGTTGGCCATCGCTTTCTGCCATGCCGGCAGCCCGTCGAGGATCTTTTCCATCGGCGTCTTGGAAAACTCAGCGTTTTGGTTGCTCCATCGCTCCCAAATCTTCAATGGGTGAGTGCATTCCGAAGGCAGGAACGGAGTGGTATAACTGGTCACACCGTCTGAACATCCTGTCCAGTCGAGCCGGACTTGGGTGGCGGGGTCAAGCGATGCCACTATCGGAAAGCCGGAAATTACCGCTTCATTGAGTAGGTCCGCAAAGCCACGCTCTGCGAGATAATCCTGGGCGTTCCGCCAAGCGTCATTCACTGCTTGCTGTGAGAAATACGAGGAATTCTCCAGAATCCGCCCGCTGATCGGCTGAAGGCTGTCCAGTGCGCCATTTAGGCGAGCCTGCACGGTGTTCTTGACAACCATCAGCGAATCGTAGGGCGCGGTGGGCATAGGCTACACCTTAGGCGGGGGCGGTCCTCCGGGGGTGTACTGGTCGCGCATCTTTCCGTACTCGGACGGCTTCAGGATGGCCCTCGGCTGTGCGCTGTCACGGTTCACAACCAGCATTGCGGCGGCTTCCGCGTCCTGCAAGAAAACAGCCGCGTCGAGGTCTTTTCGTCCCTTGGCGATCTCGTGGCAGGCGTAGCAGGAAAGCGGGTCAAGACACCGCATGATTGGGATGGGCTGCTGAAACCACGGAGTATTCGCCGTAGGCGAGTTGTCCAGGAAATCTGGCAGATAGGCAGCGTATCTGATCTTCAGGTCGGTTGCGCCGCTGGCGCCCGGCATGTAGATCCCGTCGTCGCGCCATTCCCAAACGAAGTTACGGAATTGCTTCGGAATCGGCGGTAGGCCATTGAAAACGCGGTCCATCTCGTATAGCCCACCAGGAGGGGTCTGACCGCTGGCGCGTTCCCAGAGTTTCGCGGGCGTAATCAAGTCTTGGGGCAGAACTGGCGTAGAGAACTGATTCAACCCGTCGAAATATCCGGTCCATGTAAGCGAAACTTCCAGAGCGGGGTCGTTCGTCGCGGCCACTGGCAGAGATGAAATCAGGAGTTCAGGGAACAGGCGCGAATAGTTCCGCTCGGACAGGAACGACAACATCCGGCGCCAGGCCGTGTTCATAATCTGCTGAGTGAACGCCTGCGCGTTATCGAGCAGTTGGCCGCCTACGGGCGTCAAGGTGTTGATGGCGTCGTTCAGCCGCGTTTTCGCCATGAGCATGGCGGCGTACACAATATCGTAAGGTGCTGTCGCTGGCATGTTACTTCGCTCCCGCCGGGTTCTTCGCCTGCGCCGGTCCTACCGGCGTGTAGCGATCCGGCATCTTTCCGCGTTCGGATTGCTTGAACAGTTCCGATGGATAAGCGGTGTCACGATCCAAAATCATCAACGCGGACGCTTGGGCCGCTTGGTCGAAATACGCGGCGTCGAGATCCCCGCGCGCTCTGGCGAATTCAGCGCAGATCGCCCACGAAAGCGGGTCCAAACAGCGCATGATGGGAATGGGTTGCGCGGTCCATGCTGTCGGACCAGTTTGAACGAAATCGGGAAGGAAACCCAGATACCGAACGATGATATCCGTTGGGCCGGTCGCTCCCGGCATGTAAATCGTCTCATCCCGCCACTCCCAAAGTCGATTGATGGGCGCTCGGCTAATTCGTGGAAGCCCCTTGAGAACTTGGTCAATTGGGGTGAACTGCCCGGTCGTTCCAGAGATCCGCTCCTGAAGGGATAATGGAGAAATGAAGTTCTGTGGAAGAACCGGGCAGGCCGGCGGCATGAAATAGTTCGAGCCGTCGAAATACTGAGTCCAGTTCAGCCAGACTTGCGCTACCAAATCGGCGTTTGCACAAGCCGGTATGCTGAAAAGCACCGTCTCCTGGTGGAACCTAGTGCATCCGGCGTTCGCCAGAAACTCCTGAATGCGACGCCAAGCGGCATTCGTTCCTACTTGGGTGAAAGGCTGTGTATCCGTGATAACGTCGCCGCCGATGCTCTGGATGGCGTCGTTCAGGCGGACTCGCGCCACTTGGAGCGCGGTTTCCACCGTGTCATACGGTGCCATCGGAACTGGAGCGACAACGGGCATTCTACCTCACGGGTGGTTTGATGGGTGTTGGCCGTGTGGCCTTTTCCAGCATCTCTTCCTGCTGTTTCTGGAGCTTCTGAAAAAGCTCGAAGTCGAGAATCTGACCACAAGCGCACTTGGCGATCCCCGCCGGGTTGAACTTCCCGCACATCTGGCAGCGCACGGACGCCTCTGTGTGCTGGTGGCGGGTCCAGGCTTCGTCGATGCCTTTGATACGTGCCGCGGTCAAGTGCCGGTCGGTGATCGTGTTTTTCCGCGCCTCTGGCCCCTTGTCGTAGGCGTCCCGAGCCTCTTCAATCAGCCGGTCGTAGTACAGCGAAAGCTGATCTTTCGCCGCGGCAATCTCCGCTGGCGTCGGCTCCTTGCCGGCGGGCACGAATACCCCGAACGGGACCAGGGAGTTCTGCGGGTGCATTCCCCATCCGATCCCGATGAGATCCTGGGCAACCATATGCCCGTCGTCTTCGATGAAGCCGAACTCATCCTCGTTGATGATTTTCGCCTCGCGCCGGATGACTGCCAGCGGCTCGCTGCGGGCATACCCCGCCTTTTCGGTGTCCTTCGCCGGGTCGTAAGCCGGGATGAAGACCGCGAGACACCCGCGCTCCGCCCGGTACTCCCACGGACCCACATTGCAGATCGGAAACGTCTCATCCCGCATTAGCACGCGGATTCGGTCTAGGACCGGCGGTAACACGCGGCCCTGGTTCAGTTTGCGCTGCTCCTGCGTGAGCATCGCTTGGGCTTCTTGGGCTGTAATCGGCATCAAACTCCCCCTGCAAACATCGAACTCGTGACTTCAAGGCCGTTGAGGTTCTGCGGCCGGCCGCATGGAATTGGCAGGTTCATGTCTTGGGCGGTGGCGAAATCCCGTTGTGTCTTCGTGCCTCTTCCAAACCGTCCATACGAGATCGGTGCCCCGCCGAAAGCGGTCATGCAATCCCGAATCTCATCCCGCCCCGCTTTGCGGATGTCGTTCTCTTCCTGCTGGTACTCGGCGGCCACCCGATCCCGGTGATCCTGGAAGGACCACGAATCGCGCCGATTGACGAACCC
>Ga0116127_1001001_pt1 | contig 19615 bp, 13 predicted proteins | sample June2015DPH_16_1_FD_89731 | JGI IMG/M metagenome (GOLD analysis project Ga0116127, IMG submission 89731) | Peatland microbial communities from SPRUCE experiment site at the Marcell Experimental Forest, Minnesota, USA - June2015DPH_16_100 | ecosystem: Environmental > Terrestrial > Soil > Wetlands... | reverse complement strand
TATTGCATGATCTAATCCAAGCCATGACCCGATGAGATAAATATTTAATTTTGTCAAATAGTTATAAGAAAATCAATGTTTCTAGCTGCACGGCCCAGATTTTGGTCATGGTCGTCAAATTGTTTCTGAAAGTTTCCGAATTAGCTCCTCAATCGTCCAAACATGGTCTGTGAGTCGTGCGCCAACAGCCGGGGTGCAGCCAAGCGTGGAATGGACTTTGCAGAAGTTGTAAGCAACCACGAACAACGCCACGCTGTAACGGTGATTTGCCAGCTTGCGTGAGAATCCAAGGCAAAGCCGCGTAAAGCGTCTGTTGAACGTCCTGACGCTCAAATTGAGGCGTTCAATGTGGCTAGTGCAAATCTTGTCCACGTCCGGCTCGCCAGCAACGGTTTTCAGTTTGATGCCCGTGCATTGCGGCGGACTGTAACGCCGAATCGGGTCAAAACTGTTCCAGTTTGCCAATGGGTCAAAATTGTCTTTGCCGTTTAGCGTGCCGTATATCTTTTGCATCACGGCAAGGTTGAGACGGCCTAGCAAATGACGCCGGATTGTCGGGACATAAGGCTTGAAGCCGTCACAGGTGATTTGAACCACGCCAGAGACGCGGGAAGCCAAGTCCGCAACAAAGTCGTTTGTGTTCTCATAATCCCGCTTGCCCGTCAGGTGCGAGATAATCAATTTTGTGCGGCGGTCAATCCCAAGGAACGTGAAAAAGTCACCGCGCAGTTGGTCGCTTGGCGTTGTCAGGCTTTGGCGTATCCCGACACGCGCCCAAAGCTCGTCAAGCTGAATGGATTCGGTTTTGATGTCGCGGACAATCTCATCGTGAAACCGCTCGCACTTCTCGCCAATCGTGCGCACGACTTCAAGCACGGTGTTTTTATCGCAGCCGCACAATCTGGCGGTTGCCCTGACGCCGCAACCTTCCGTCAAACAGCGGACGATTTGCACGATTTTGGCTTCGTCCAGACACAAGCCGATGAAACGGCGTTGCTCGTTAAAGGTTTTGCCGCAAGCTGGATTGAGGCAACGGAAGCGTTGCACGGAACCGGAGCGGGTTTTGAAACTGCCGAATTTTTTGATTTCACTGCCACAGGCTAAACACGTTGTCATTTTTGGCTCGACTTTCTTCGGCCAAAGAGCTAACGTGCGTCTGTATCTTTAGGGATACGCAACGATTAGGTCTAGGGCCTATTTGTTGCGCCCTGTTGGTGCTAGTAACATCAGCAGGGCATTGATTTTCGCTGTTCATTGTTAAACGACGGGAGGCCGGGTAGGGTGGGCAGTGTTGCTTATGGGGCAACAAAGTCCTAAACCCTGACCCGCCCGGCACAGACACCGCAGCAAGTGACGCTGGTGCAGCGTAGGAACGCTGAAGAGCCACTTCACGCCATTTGCTGAAACTGTTCATGTTTGTTTCTTCACCATGTAAAGGCGTTTGCCGCCAATTTTTTCGCTGCTAATTTTTTCGTGGTCTTTGAGGCGGTTTAACGCGAGAACGGCGGCAACATCAAAGTTTTTCCCCAAAGGTTTGTATCCGTTGGCGGTAATATATTTTCTCAGTTCCGTTGCTGTAACGCCGCCATTGCCGCCAATCGTTTGCACAGCATCGAAAAGAGCCTTTGTGAGTTTGAGCTTGGCATATTTCCCAGTGCTCACTTGAGCGCCTGAAAGTTTGAGGGAATCAGCTTCCAACTCATCAAGCAAATTAAGCTTCGCCTGAAGTTGCCGAATCTCATCGTGCTTGGCGTTAATGCTTTCGCGGTATGTCGCCCGTAGAATATCAAATCTGTCATTCTTCATATCTGGATTTTGACATACTGGGCTTGTGCCGTCAAATCTTTTTTGAATAAAAGTTTGTGGCCTGTTTTACATTTATGATTCGACTAGGTTCCGGCCACAAATCGTGGTCTGAATCATTTTTTGACTTCTGGAAACAAAATGCTACCATTAGTTGTGGCGTCAGTGTTGACACCACAAGGCACTTAAACAAAAAGTGTTGGCCGGACTGGGTGTTATCCAATCCGGCCAAGTGACTGAACGAACAACTAACTGACTAAATTATGACTGAAAAAGAACTTAAAGACGCAATCATTAAACGGGTTGGAACTAGTAGTTTCAGCGCGTGGCGCATCGGCCTTACGCAAGATTTGGACGAGCGCAAAAAGTATTGGAAGGAAACGGAAAAAGAGGATATTCAGTATTGGACGAACTGGACTGCCGATTCCCTGACCATCGCACAAAACGTTGAATCCTATTTCATCAACGAAAAAGGGATGAAGGGTGGAACGGGCGGTGGCGGTCTGGTAGCTGGCGCAACGACCTACGTGTATATTTTTTAAGCGGGTTTGCACGCAATTTGGGGGGCGGTTTTGGCCTCTTTGAGGTATTGCCGCCAACGCTTTTGGAAGGCGGGTTGTTTCTCACCTTGCAACGCATGAATCATATCATGCACGGCGTTGTGTGCGATTAGCCAGCGCGTCCGGTAAAGTGACGCGGGGTTTGGTGATTTTTCGCCTTTGTGTGATGCGGTTTTCATGTTAGGAATCAATTATGGGTGCTACCGATACCATTAAAGAATTTGCCCGCATTGCCACCACTGCCGGACTCACGAAAGACGTGATTGACCTTCTGGACAAGAAGGCTTCTCTGCTCGCGGAACAAGTTGTGGCGTTGGAACAGGAGAACACGACGCTTTTGCGTGAGAACCGCAACCTTAAACTGGAGAACGAAAATCTTAAAACACAGCTTCAAAATGCACGCCCAAAGGGTGACGAACTCGCCCAGAAAACGCGGGAAATTTTGGTTTATTTTTTCAAAAATGCCCGTGAAATTTCTGTCGCGGAAATAGCCAACCAATTTAAAATGGATTTGAACACGACGAAAATCTGGGCCGTGCAGCTAGAAACATTGATTTTCTTATAACTATTTGACAAAATTAAATATTTATCTCATCGGGTCATGGCTTGGATTAGATCATGCAATAGTCAACGCCCTTCGGGAGATGTCTGTGATCCAAAACGGAACACTCAATGCCCGACACGCCATCCAACTGCTCACGGCCTGTGTGACTTAGCAAACCGCGTCAAATACCCGAAAGACTTTCCGGCTAGAACTTTCGCGTGGTCAGTGACGGAAATGAGGGTCAAAAAACAATCCCGCATCCGCCTTCATTCACAGGCGCTTGCGATACACCTGCTGCGTCTTCTTCAGTTCGTATCCGAGCTTCTGGTAAAACGGGTGGCTTTCCGCACGGTTGATGTTGCTGCGCACGCTGATGAACTCCGCCCCGATTCCCCGTGCCCAGCGTTCGGCCTCCCCGATCAGGCGGCTGCCAATCCCGGACCTTTGCGCCGCCTTGGCGACCACCAGTCCGGCAATCTCCACCCGGAAACTGGATTCGATGGAATCGGCGCCGAAAGCGTGCAGCCAGCCGCAGACCGCGCCGCGGTCATTCTGCGCGACGAGCAGCAAATGGTGTTTCTGGGCGGTGACCTTCCGGACGCGCGCCTCAATGGCTGTCGCATCACACGGATAACCCAGCTCGTCCGAGAGCCGGGCAATTGCCGCAACGTCCTGCAAGTTTGCCGTTCTGACGGTCATTCTGTTTTGGCCTGACCATCCCAAGCTGGGCGACAATCGCCGTAAGTCAAGCCCTTGCACGGCCTGTCTGATTCAGCAAGGCACATTGGAAGGGTGAAAGTCGAAGGCTGAAGATTTAACTCCCTGCTGGAAAAAAGAACAGCTTTGACACGAATGACATCAATTAGCGCAAATTTGTGAAATTAGCGTAAAAACCGTTTCATGTATTAAGTGTTTAGCGGTTAAAAAATTGGGGCCTCGCGGAGCTCCGCCTCCCGAAATTTCATGTTAATTCCGCGCATAGCGGCGTGGCCGCCACGCGGCTTTACGCCGTCTTCGTTCCGTATCGCGGGACTTCGCCGCGACAAGCCGTGGTTAACAAAAAGCCGCCCCGATTTCCCGGAGCGGCTTTGCAATTCGTTTGGTAGGAACGCCGCGCTGCGGTGTCTTCAGACGGCCCAGAGCGGGCCGTCCCTGCCTTAAATGGATTCCTTTTTCATCTTCCGGACGGCTTCATCTTCCGGCGCAGCGGGCGACTGGGCGACTGGAACCCGGAAAGGATTGGATAGAACAAAAGTCAAGCCGAGCTTGCGGCGGATTTTCACGAGGCCAGGCTGGCCGCCGTGTCCGCCGTTGACGGGTGGCTTGATTTCCGGACGTATGACTTGGTTGCCATTCATTTCAGATTGCTGAGGTATGCAAAAAGCGTGCCGATGTCTTCCTGCGGGAATTTGCCGCCGCCGGCAGTTTTTCAGGAAGCGACTGCGTCCAACAACCGTACCGGCACCAGACAAACTGGCTGTTTGTTGGACGGGCGCGGACAGAAGAGAGGTGCGCGGCGTCGGGTGGGAAGGCGCGTAAAGCTTCGCCACACGGTTTAACATCCAACTCCGCTGTCGCGCGAGCTGGCGTCCCAAGCACAAATATGTCGAGAGTTATCAGCTTCAAAACTTTGTCCCACGTGGGACAAAGTTTTGTAAACGGCTTATTAGCCGAATAATTTGCTGTGATATATCCAGCCGTCCGCCGGACCGCCGGCTTCGTGCCTTCGCGTCCTTGCGTTAAAACAAAAAGCCGCCCCGATTGCTTGGAGCGGATTTGACGTTGGCAACCCGGGGGAGGTTGAACCCAAACCAATCACCTCACTTCACCGAATCCAATTTTATGGTGATTACCTGTTTCATGAGGCTGGTAATTGTTTGCGTTTGACCGGCGGCGGCGTTGCCACGGGGATTGGCCGGCATGGTCATGGTCATTTTCATGTCCTGGTTCGCGGTCGTGTCAATGACCATCCCCAGCTCCGGGTCGAACCAGGACACCCCGGAGACATTGCCGTCCGAAATGGTCATGGTCATTCCGGCCGGTTTTGCATTGGGATCGGGTTTGGATTTAAGGGTTCCCTGAACCTCCAGACGGGCGCAGGCGCGTTTCCCGCGCTGCTCCCAGCTTTGAAAAGTAACCGTATAATCCACTACCACGATGCCGAGGGGGCCCATCGGAACCTCCATCTGAATCGGCCAGGTATCGCCGGGTTGCACCGGTTTGGACGGCAAATACCGGCTGCTATCCATGATCTGCTTGAAATAGCCCTCGTTAAACATGCTTTTAAGACTGGCGGCGATATCCGCCCGCCCGCCTGATTCCAGCCGGCCTACCAGCGCATCCATACCCTCTATCCTCTCCACCTGGTTGCTGGCGTCCATGAAATATTGAATTTTGGCGCCGATTATCTTTTGGAACATGGCGGCCACCGGATTCGTGCTGTCACCCGACGATTTTTTTGCCGAATCATAATTCATCATGGGTTTGCCCCCCATGTTCATCATCATCCGCACGCTGAGGAATTCCATCTCCACCTCGTGTCCGCCATCGGCGTTCTCCTTCAATACCGTGAGTCCGTATTCCTGTCCCATGGTCATGTCCTGCTCGATGGGATTGGGTTGGTTCGGCACGGAGATTTCAGCAGTTTGCTTCAGCTCCATGCTTTGCACCACGTGTTCGCCCAACGGCCACTTTACCTTCAACTCCATCGGACCGGCCGGCGGCTTGAACGTGGAGGTGGTGTTCAATTTACCGGACTTGTTGCAACCCACCCAGGACAGACCCAATGCCAGGATGACGGTGGTTAGCAGGACATGTTTTTTCACGGATGATTTCTTTCTGTTAAAATTTGCAAGCGAGTCTAGCCGGTTTGGCGATGCATGCGAACTACAAAATGAAGCCAAAAAAATAACCGCCCCTCCCGCCATGCGGGACGGAGCGGCTTTGAATCGTTACCGTAGCGGTCCCGCGACTGCGGGATGAAAACGCCGACCCGACTTTCACCGCGCTTTCACAAGCGCGGCTACGCAACTATTTCTTCTTCACCTTTTTCGCGGCTTCTCTCCGGGCGCAGCTTCCGCCGGGCTGGCTCAGGCTTCCTTGTCGTCACCGAGGAGCTTCTCGACGTGGCGGTCGAGGTCCAGGAGACTGCCGGCACAGGTGGCGGCCCGAACGCGGTCCACCAATTCGGCGGCCCACGCTTCCTCCTCCACCTGTTCCTTGATGAACCAGTGCATCAACACTTGGGCTGGATAATCCCTGGCGGCCACCGCCGCCTCGTAAACGGCATTGATCCCGCCGGTATTGGCCTGCTCCATTGCCTGCGCCTGTTCCACCACTTCCAGCAGTGACTTGAAGTTCTGTTTCGGCGCCGCGATGGCAATCAGCTCGGGCGCAACGCCGCGGTCCTGAACATGTTTCATGAGCTTCTCCGCGTGTTCGCGCTCCTCGCCCGACTGCTTGGCGAAGAAGCCGGCGAAGCCTTTAAGACTCCGGCTGGCGCACCAAACGGACAGGGCGAGGTAGGCTTGGGCGGCGGTCAGTTCGCAATTGAGCTGGCGGTTGAGTTCCGTCAACGTTTTGGAAGGAATTTTGGTTTTGGCCATAATATTGGTTTGTTGGCCTCTTTATGCCGGAGATTGGCGCGCTGGGCAAGCGCTCACTCGCAGGTTCGAATGAAAAAGCCGCTCCAGTTTCCCAGAGCGGCTTTGAATTTTTACCGTAGCGGCGACTCGGCAGAGCGCCGCTGAATAATTTGCCTTCAGTGTGCGGCGCTCTGCCGAGTCGCCGCTACGAGAGGCAGTTATTTCTTCTTTGCCGACTTTGCGGCTTCCTCTTCCAGCGCAGCTTGGGCGGCGGCCAGGCGCGCCACCGGCACTCGAAAAGGACTGCACGAAACATACGTCAGGCCGAGGCGATGGCAGAATTTCACGCTGTCCGGGTCGCCACCGTGTTCACCACAGATGCCAAGCTTGATGCCGGGACGCGTCGCCCTGCCCTTCTCGACCGCGATCTTCATCAACTGGCCAACACCCACCTGGTCAATCGTGGCGAATGGATTTTTCTTGATGATTTCCTGTTCCTGATACGGCCCGAGAAACGAGCCGGAATCGTCGCGGCTCATGCCCAAGCACGTCTGGGTCAGGTCGTTGGTGCCGAAACTGAAGAACTGCGCGGTCTGCGCAATTTCATCCGCTGTGAGCGCGCCGCGCGGCACTTCAATCATCGTGCCGACGAGATAGTCCAGCTTCACCTTCTTTTCGGCCATGACTTCCTTCGCCACGCGATGGACGACTTCGACCTGAAGATCCAGTTCCTTCTTGAACCCGACGAGCGGGATCATGACTTCGGGCTTCACCTTGATGCCGGCTTTCTGCACCTCGGCGGCGGCTTCAAAGACGGCGCGGGATTGCATCTCGGAAATTTCCGGATAGACAATGCCCAGACGGCAGCCGCGGAATCCGAGCATGGGGTTGAACTCGTGGAGTTCCTTCACCCGCTGTTTGATCTTCGCGACGGGTACACCCATTTTGGCGGCGAGGTCCTGTTGCGCGGCATCCTCGTTCGGCAGGAATTCGTGCAGCGGCGGGTCGAGGAAACGAATCGTTGCCGGCAGTCCCTTCAATTCCTTGAACATGCCTGCGAAATCATCCCGCTGATAGGGCAGGATTTTGGCCAGCGCGGCCTTCCGGTCTTCCTTGGTGTCGGCGAGAATCATTTCGCGCATGGCGTCAATGCGATTGCCCGCGAAGAACATGTGCTCGGTGCGGCACAGGCCGATGCCCATGGCGCCGAACGCGACGGCGTTGGCGGTCTGCTCCGGCGTGTCGGCATTGGTGCGGACCTGGAGCTTGGTGGCCTTCGCGCACCAATCCATGAGTTTCTGGAAGTTCTGGTAGGTGGTGCTTTCCGCAGGCTTGAGCGATTTCTCGACGAGCACCTGGACGATTTCGGACGCGGCGGTCGGGAGCTGACCGGCATAGACATCACCGGCGGTGCCGTTGATGGAAAGGAAGTCGCCTTCCTTGTGGGTCACGCCGTCCACGGTCATGGTCCGGGTGGTGTAATCAATCTGCAACGCAGCCGCGCCGCAGACGCAGACCTTGCCCATCTGACGGGCCACCAGCGCCGCGTGCGAACTGACGCCGCCCTTCGCGGTGAGAATGCCTTCGGAGGCAATCATGCCGCGCAGGTCTTCGGGTGAAGTCTCATTGCGGACAAGGAGCACCTTTTCGCCCCTGGCCGCAGCGGCATCGGCGCGATCGGCGTTGAGATACAATTTTCCGGAAGCGGCGCCGGGACCGGCGGGCAAACCTTTGGCGATGCACCTGGCGGCCTTCATCGCCTTGCGCTCGAACACGGGCGCGAGCACCTGGTCCAACTGGTCGGCCGGCACTCGCTTGATGGCCGTTTTCCAATCAATAAGTTTTTCCTTCTCCATCTCGATGGCGAAGCGGACAGCGGCGAGGCCGGTGCGTTTGCCGTTGCGGGTCTGGAGCATGAACAGCTTGCCGTCCTGAATCGTGAATTCGAAGTCCTGCACGTCTTTGAAGTGCGATTCGAGGGTCTTGCGGACCTGCTCCAGCTCGGCGAAGGCCTTCGGGAGGACGGCCTTGAGCCGGGCGACGGGGTCGGGCGTGCGCACGCCGGCGACGACGTCTTCGCCCTGGGCATTGATGAGGAATTCACCGTAGAAAACTTTCTCGCCGGTGGCGGGGTCGCGGGTAAACGCGACGCCAGAGCCGGACTGGTCACCGGTATTGCCATAAACCATCGCCTGCACATTGACGGCGGTGCCCCACTCGGCGGGGATGCCGTATTTGCGGCGATAGACGATGGCGCGGTCATTCATCCAGGAACCGAACACGGCGCCCGTCGCGCCCCAGAGCTGCTTCCAAGGATCCTGCGGAAATTCCTTGCCGGTACGCTCCGCGATGAGCTTCTTGAACCGATTCACCAGTTCCTTGAGGTCTTTGACCGTCATCTTCGTGTCTTCGATGTCCGCGTGATAACGGTCGTGCTTGAGCTTGTGGATGGCCACTTCAAACGGTTCGTGGTCCTCGTCCTTGGTCTTCTGGACGCCCATGACGACGTCGCCGTACATCTGGATGAAGCGGCGGTAACAGTCCCACGCGAAACGCTCGTTCTTGGTCGCCTTGACGAGGGCGAGGACGGTGGCGTCGTTGAGGCCGAGGTTCAAAATGGTGTCCATCATGCCGGGCATCGAGTCCCGCGCGCCGGAACGGACGGAGACGAGCAGCGGCATGGCCGACTGGTCGCCGAACTTCGTGGTCATGATTTTCTCGATGAACTGAATCCCCTCCCGGGCCTGCGCGTCGAGCACCTTCGGGTAGGTCTTCTTGTTGTCGTAATAATACGTGCAGACCTCGGTGGTGATGGTGAAGCCGGGCGGCACCGGGAGGCCGATGCGGGACATTTCGGCGAGGTTGGCGCCCTTGCCGCCGAGCAGGGGTTTCATGGAACCATTGCCATCGGCCTTCTTGTTGCCAAACAGATAAACGTATTTCGATGTTTTAGCCATAAATGTTCAATTTAAAATAATTGCGCTTTCAATTTCGCACGGGGAATTCCACCGAAATAAAGCGGGGCGCAATTTAACAAACGACCGCCCGGTGTCAACGAACGAAACTGGAAAAGCCAAAATCTGCTGCATCAATAACAATAATTGATGCTTCGGAGACCGTCGGAAAGCACACAAAAAGCAGTGTATTTAACGTAAAAACCGGAACTGATGTTCAACAGAAGCAAACGGAGTCAACGATGAGAAATATGTCAAAACCAAGAACCCGTTTTCAGGGTGCAAAACCTCTCGTAATTCGTGAAGGGAATTGATAGCAATACAAACGAATGCCATCGCTAGATAAAGCCGAAGATCAACTCTCGACGCAAGCCGCTTCGACTGCATTTCAATTGGCTTGGGGAGCGATAAGTAAGCTCGGAAAGAAAGTTTGGGATAAGACGACTCTGGACCACGTAATGAAACGATATGCGGACAGGTATATCCTTCGTCACGGTCATGTGAAGATACTCGGAATGAGCAGCCCGGTATCGCTGTCTACAATCTATACCGCCGTACAAGTGGTTTCACCTGATCATTGGAATGCATATAGCGGCATTGATGAGCTTAAAGAGTCTTTGAAATCTAGAAAGCGCGACCCACTCCAAGAAAGCAGAGCAAAACCGGGATTTGTTGTCGCTAACGAAGAAAAATTTCTGAACATTCTTGGTGCTCCTGGTGCTGGAAAATCTACTTTCCTAAAGCGAGTGGGACTTGAAGCACTTTTGCCGCGTAGGACGTGGCATGTGGAGAAGCACGGCAATAGCGCTGATTTTTCGCGAGGAGAATATGTTCCGGAGTGTTTTCCGGTTTATATTGAACTTCGTCGCTTTAAGAATGAACCAGTCGATTTAATTCAAACTCTGATCCAAGAGTTCGATGCATGCGGATTGCCGGACAGTCAGGCCTTCGTGTTGCTTTGCCTTTCAGAAGGTCGATTACTCTTGCTCTTTGACGGTGTTGACGAAGTGCCCACGGACAAGCTCGACGCGACTATTCAGTGCATAGCGGACTTTGCCGACAAGTATGATCAAAATCGATTTATCACTTCCTGCCGCACAGCATTTTATAAAACGTTCTTTCAAAAGTTTGTTGATGTCGAATTAACTGCTTTTGACGACGGCCAGATCAAAACTTTCGTCAGGAATTGGTTCGGGTCGGAGTTGGATCGAGAAAACAAATCTGCGGAAAATTTCATCTCTCTTTTGTTAAGCCATGAACACCGTTCCACACTTGAACTGGCGCGAACCCCTCTTTTGCTCACTTTTCTGTGTTTGGTATACGACGATTCCCAAAGATTTCCTGCCAACCGCAGCAGTTTGTATCGGCGCGCGCTAATGATTCTGATGGAAAAATGGGCGGCCGAAAAACGTGTTCACAATGCCCCCATTTATGCCGACCTCCACGTTGAACTTGAGATGGAACTGCTATCTGAAATAGCGGCGCGGGCATATATAGATGATCAGCTCCTATTTTCCGAGCAATACATCGTCCAACAAATCACAAATTTCATGCGTGCCACCTTAAACGCGCCGCCCAGGCTCGACGCCAGAAAGGTACTTGAAGCAATTCAAGTGCAACAAGGCTTGCTGGTGGAGAGGGCCGCTGATGCTTACTCCTTTTCTCACCTTACAATCCAAGAATACCTTACAGCAGAGTTTTTCCATAGACCTGGGAAACTGAGTGAGCTTGTCGAGAAACATCTGTTTGACGAAAGATGGCGTGAAATATTCCTCCTCTCAGCGGGAATGACTGGAACTGATGATCTCTTGCTCTGCATGTTGAAAGAGTGTCAAAGATTACTTCAACAAGACCCAATAGCATCGCGCTGTGTTCGGTGGGCTATGGATATCATCCCCACCACGGGGACAAGCCTTGAGGATGTCGCCTTACGAATCTACGTGCTAAGCATACCTCTTCGTTTCAAACGATATACGGAAGGTCGCTACGAAAGGACGGAGAAACCTGCTGACGACCTGTTGGACGTTTTTCTTCCAAATTTTCTTTATGGCAAACGAGGTCCCAAGAATTGGAGCGTGAGATCCGCTCGGAAATGGCTCAACTATTTTAACAAAGTAGTGCGAATGAAATCGCCATTAACAATCGCTGAAAAGCTCTTAGTGAGATCGCTGAAGAACACGCGTCCCTGACAAAAGCCCCATCAAATCGTTATGAATATCCAAGTAGGATTAATACCATAGTCTGCAATAGCTTAGGGCTGGACGGGGATTTACATGGTCTATCTCGTGTAAAAGCTCGGAAACTTTTAAGCGTGTTCTACGGATATAAACTGATCATTGATTGCAAAAATTCAGCCTTGCGTTTGTCAACTTCGACGTGGGATGTAATCTGTAAACGTCTAGCAATGATTGAAGAAGATGAGGAATTCCCTGTACCGACTCGCCAACGAAGGCGCGCAAAACTAGACCGATCGAAAGTCTGACTGAGGTGGAGACACCACTAATTGTTTTGTGGAACTACGAGGGAAGCTAACAGTGAGGATTCATTTCTTCTGAGGTAATGAAAGTTTTGTGGAGGCCGGAATCCTCCCTTACGCCGGCGCAAAGTTTTCAGACAAATTGGAGCGGAAAGCTTCCACGCTCGCTTGATGACCAAAGCGTACGCCTTTTTTTTGTCATGGAAATAACCAAAGAATTCCTTTCGTGAAATGCCAGATTTATTGCCGACCTTCCTCCAAAGAGCCGTTGGTGAAATCGAAATCACTTTCGCCACCTCAAAAGCCCCCTGCAATTCTCTGGCAGGAGACGAAACGTAAACTAGCACCAAATCGCCAGCTGATATTTTTGGACAAACACGACGCAACTCGACCGTTTTGCTGCCATCAAAAATCATTTCAGCAAAACGAGGTCGTATCGAAATCACTAGCGCGTGCTTACTCATAGTTCTCAAAGTTTCATCCCAAGCCGATAAATCGCTCCAAACTGCTCGTCGGTAATCCGACGAGGATTCTGCGGCTGCGGTATGCCCATCTGCTGTAATTCAGCCAGCTTGACCGGACGAACAAACCGTTCCGTGCGCGAGAATCTAAACGCAATAAGCGGATGGTCAAGCTTACCATCAGCAGTTTCAAATACATGCTTCCACGCATAAACGCCCAAGTGCCGGAATCGGGCGTAAAGTTCTTTGGGTGGCCCGATGATTCTTTCTTCCAAATGCGAACAGGCTTTGATGCTCATCGCGCCTTTCCCGCTCACATACCAGAGAACACGCCCAGGCGCATTTACGTGCGTATTATTTGCGGAACAGTAGTAAGCCCCCTCGATTCCCAAATGCAGCTTCTCGTTCAAGTCCATCAGCGTTTGGCCGCCAGCAGGAATGTCAAAGAAGTGCGCGGCCCAGCTCTGGCGGATGCTGACGACGTAGCACGGCGTGACAGGCGAAATTAATTTGACCGGGCTAAACAAATTCTCCAGACGCGCCCTTATCACCTCATTATCCGCGTTCGGTGCTACGAAGACTGCGCCAACAAGCCGTTCCTTGAGAGACGTGGGAATCTCTGCTTGGCGAATTTCAGAAACGAGTTCATCCCGCGTGATCAGGCCACGAACAGAGATTTTCCACCATACATTCTCATCCGGCAGGAAACCGAGTTCTGTGAGGGCAGCCATTGCTTCGTCACTTAGTTCTGTGTCAGTTACAGTCATTACCTTGAGTTTTGAATTGCTAGCTTGGCGACTAATCTCGTGAACCAGATGGCGGAGAAGCGTTCCAGCAAGGGGATGATCTGTGTGCCGGAACAGCGCGATTTCAAGGCACGGCGAATCTTTTTTCGAATACACCAAATAAACCGTCGCGCTCTTTTGGGCGTCTGCGACGACACTGCACTTCCAAGCGTTTGGACTCACGAGATAATGCCGAACTCGTTGCTCAAATTGACCGCTCCGTTCTCGCGATTTGTGTTTGAAGAGCGAAACAACAGCACCAACATCCTCTGAAACCACAAGCCGTTCGCGCCAACTCGAACCTTCTAGGCGGGCAGGACGGTATTCCGCCTCGCGGCGAAGCACATCAAAACGGTTAACGAGATCTGTCGGATGCAATATGCGCAAACCATACATTTCAAAGATGGGAGTGCTACGGTCCAGCATCGGAGTATCGCGTGTGACAAAAAAGGGAGTTTCAGCAGCGATCGCGTGAGCTACCTGCCGCATGTCTGAAATATCGCGCTCAAAGGTTGCCCCGTTAAACAAAGGTGCTAACTCAACTTCAAGCGCTCGAATCTTGGCGTCATCCGTTTTCAGTTCGCGAAATTTCTGTGCTGCTATTCGACCACGCCTCTTTTCATCCTCGTTCGGTGAGCGATGAATCTCGTTGTAAATCTCTTTCGTCACGCAGAGCACAATGCTGTCTAGAAGCCAATCGGCTTGAAGCACACTTGTATCCTCGGCGTGCGGCCTGCCACCGCAGGTCAGATCGAAAAAGACGTTTGCATCAATCACGGTTAGGACGCGCTCTGACAAATCATCGCGCGAAGCAGCAAGCGAAAATAGGTCTTCGTGGTTGTGATCAAACCACCAATAGTCCAAAAGAGCGCCATCCGCACCACGTCCTTCCTTGGAGTGGCGGACGGTGAAGCCAAACCCCCGCCACATATCGTCGATTTTATAGTCGCGACGACAGCGCAGACTGATGCCAAATAAATGGCGGGTTCTTGACTTTAAAGTATCCACCAACAAACGAGCAACGCCTTTGCTGCGGAAGCTGTTGCTTGCGGTTAGATGTACAATTGCAGCACGATTCTTTGCGACACGAAACAGAAGGTAGCCCGCGACCTCATTGTCGGGGGTGACAGCCGCAAGAATCATTTTGCGGTGCGCATGATCCTCAAATGCACCTCTTGGAAATGGGCCGAGATGATTTTTGTTAGCTGCGTGCAGTTTGATTACAGCTTCCAGCAACGGCGAACCCAAACCAACTTCCTCGATTCGGAATTGGCTGTCGCTCAAAGCATGAGGTTTTATACCCACGGCCATTTTATCCAACAGAAAAATAATTAGGAAGTCGAACAATCCTCAAACAACAACCCGTAATGGTTATACCCTTTTCTTAGCGCAGGATGTTATGTGTGGATTACTCAACAAATTTCCCGACGCGGTGACTCACCCACTCGCGAACCCGCGTTTTGATTGTGTTACCTGAAAAGCCGGTCCAAAGATTCAGCACACCAATAATCACTGCCGGAACGCCAAACCATGGGCTGCGATTACTTAAGAGCGACAACGCTCCAACGAGAGCAAACAGTATCCCTGCTGCTGCAAACACCGTTGTTGCAATCCTGTTTGCTAACTGGCTGACTCGCTTTCTTCTTTGATCGTCTCGATTCCTCAATTGTTGGTGAGCTTCTTCGAGTTCACGAAGCCGAGTCTCAGTTTCGGTCTTTTCGCGATGTAATGCTTCCTCGCTTGCAGTGAGCTTTTCACGCGCCTCCAGTTCACGTCTGGCCACTGCGTCAGCCGCTTCCAGCGCTCGCCGAGTGTTCTCATGATCAGCTCGCTCTTGTATTAGCGCTCGTTCCTTGTCTGCTGCGTAAGTCCGTTCGAGCTTCTCCAAGATCGTGTGCAGTGTTCGTTCGTTAATTCCATCGACCTCCCCACGTGTAACCTCCATCAACTCATCGGGTGCATTAAGGGATAACCGCAAAACTTCGTGATCATGCTCAGTGACTTTACCTTCTCTTCTAAGGCGTTCCAGTTCCTCTAGGTAACGACCCCAGAATGTCTCGTGTGGCCGCATGGCAGCGTAACAACTCGCCAAGATTTCTGTTCTTGATAGGTCGCCGGCATCTACTGGCGCTTTAAGCCAAGCGAGATGTGAAAGATGATAGTCCGTCACGACCGCAGAAAATATCCAGCCCTCACTGTTGCTTCGTTCATAATTGAATGCAGCTCGCGAAAGAGCCGCATTGGTCGTCAAGAACACGTATCCCGCATCTTCGATGCGTGACACCCGCCGACCTTTCCTAAGTGCGAAGATGTTCCGCACCGCTCGGACATCGTGTTCGGCAGCCTTGCCTGGAACGTAACCAATCTCCTCTTCTATCTCGGTCCTTAGCGCCTCTTCATCGATTTGAAATCGATAATTCCTCTCGTCGTAGCTAGGACTTTGAAGGGTCGAGATGCGGAGTTTTTTTAACCAATCTTCAAGATGACTTTCCGACATGATGACGTCAGCCACGCCCCTTCTCCGCTTGCGGAGTTCCATGGTGACTGGTCCTCTGGCAGTCCCGGTTTGAAACCCTTTTATGATTGCTTTTAGCACTGTTCTCACTTCCTCCTTCGTTTCAGGAAATATGCAGAGCGTCCCTTTGAGACGCCGGATCGTTTCAAGTAGCTGCCGAGAGTTTTCAGTGTCATACTGCGACTCAAGATCAAGGGCTTTGAGAAGAAGTCTCGTATCCACGAGGAAGTTGACGTTATTGAAGCCGTAGGTTGTGTCTCTTAGGTCAGGACACAGCAGTGCATTTGCGAGAATATGGCTTTGGACCAGTATCTTTATACTTTCAAAGACGCCGGGTTCGGAGTCTGCGCAGTGCCTAATAAATGATGCAACAATGTATTGCATTTGTTTGTTGTCTGCTCCCGGATCAGGTAATGGGCTTCTAAACTCCGAGAACCGCACAAATTCGATGGAGTAATCGCGAAGGAACTCGGTTAACGCAGCAGCACATGCCTCTTCATTCCACGTTTGGGCGTATTTGGATTGCGCGTGTTCTTTGAGCTTTGAAGTAACAGCGCGGATTCGACCGCTCGCCGCTTGGCGCTCGGCATGCACATTTATCACTGGCAATGTGCCGACTCGATATTGGAATCCATCAGGAGTTGGCCGGATAATCCCCGGTTTGATGAGCCTCTTAAGATAAATTGCGAATGTGGCGGCGGGAATTTTCAGTCCGAATTCTTGTTCGACACATCTTTGTATCTTCGTGGCATCAAACGGGTCAGATCCGAACTGGCGAATAGCTTCCAATACAAATCCCTCCAGATAGTCCAAATAGTCCTTACCTTCCTGCATTTTTAAGGACAGCATCGCTAAACTCGAGAGAGATGTAGTAAGAGTTTGCGTCTGTTGGATGTTCATAGTTGGTTCATATTTAGTTCATGCCGCATACAGCGCGACTGCAGTTGGTTCACGGTGTGGTGAAGTTGGTCTGCGCCGTCGAAGGCCGGGGAAAGGTGGGATTTCTCGTTGGCCCACGTAAAGCTTCGCCACGTGGCAGGTCGCGTAAAACCACGTAAAGTTTCACCACGTGGCAGGCCACGTAAAAGCTCATTACCCGTTGCAAACCCGGAAGACCACGTAAAGCTGCGCCACGTTGCAAGCATGGGGGGATGTTGCGCCGGAGCGGCGCAATGGGCAAATGCTAAATTCTCCCAAGTAAAAGGCCTTCGGCCTCACGTGGCAGGCCGCGGTAAGCCGAGACAGGTATGATTTCGGCGCGGCACGAAAGGCTAAAAATTCCCGTCTTCATTACACATCTTGATTAAAGCCGATGCGGCGTCTGGGTTTCTCCGGCTGGGGCGGCGGGCACCACGCTTCGCTTAATTCCAGATTGCCGATTTCAGATTTCAGATTGCCATGTCCGCGTCCGGTTTTTAAGGTGCCAAATTGGAACCTTAAAGAATTAAATTCCCGTTCAGAACTTTCGTGTGGTTCGTGTATTTCGTGGTTAAAAAATTCGCCGTCCAAAAGGCCTTTTACGCGGTTGAATGTTGAGAGCCGGCGGGTTACCCGGCTTGTTAATTGTCCAAATCCAACCCACCGGCGGTATCAAATATGCTGTTTTTTGACCAAAACAATAACCGGGTATGGGGAATGTCGGTTTAACCAAAGAATGTATGCCAGCCAGCGGTTATGAAACCATTGATTAAAAAATATGCCGCTTTACTCAACCTGTTTGGCACGGCCGGAGTTGCGGCGGTAGGAACAGCCACGCCGTTAAACATCTCCTCCGGTTTCAACGAAGATGGGTATGCTTCTGTTTCGCCGCCGGAAATAATCTGCTGGTAGTTAAAAAACACATGAAAACAAATCTCACAATCACCAGATGGCTGGCACTTGCCGCGCTATTGTCCCTCAATCTTCAACCAGCAACTGTCCACGCCCAAAGCGGCGCGTGGATAACCAATCTCGCTACCATCATACCCCGCGCTCAAGGTGCGGCTGCCACTGTTGGTGGCAAGGTGTATATGGTGGGTGGTGGCAATTATAGCTGCGGCGTTTATCCGACATTGCAGGCCTACGACCCGGCGAGCAACATTTGGAACAACCTCGCACCCATGCCAACGGCCCGCTACGAAGTCGGGGTGGCGGAGTTGAACTGCCTGCTTTATGCCATCGGGGGCAATCCCGGCTGCGGCTCTTCCGGCCTCAGCGCGGTAGAGGCTTACAATCCGGGTTCCAACTCCTGGTCCACCCTGGCTCCGTTACCGACGGGACTCGCTCAACCGGGCGTAGTATCCGCCAATGGGAAGATTTACGCCATCGGCGGCTGGAGCCATAATGGTATCGTGGTCTATTCAGTTTATTGCTACGACCCGGCTGCCAACAGTTGGTCGCTGAAGACGCCGATTCCGGTGGAATTTGTCAGTTGCGGTGGTGCGGCGGTGGCGGTCAATGGAATCATTTATGCCATTGGCACCATCAATGCCAGCGGTCAATGCCAGGGCGTATATGCTTACGATCCCGTGGCGGATGCCTGGACGGCGAAAACCTCCATGCCCACGGCACGCAGTGGCTGTGCGGCGGCGGAGGTACACGGAATCATCTATGTGGCTGGCGGTTATACGTCTTCCGGAACCTCAGCAACAGTCGAAGCGTACAATCCTGCCACGGACAGTTGGAGCACGGTGACACCGCTCCCGTTTCCTCTTTATACAGCCAGTGCTGCCGCCGCCAACGGCACCCTGTATGTCATGGGAGGATATGATGTCAGCTTTTCCACGGTAGGCAGCGTGGAGGCGTTGTCGCCCAATTTTTTGGCCATCAATATGTATCCCGGACTGACCATTTACGGACAAATCGGGAGTACTTACGAAATTGACTGCTGCAACAACCTGAGCATTTCCAACTGGACGGCCTTGACCACGATGGTGCTGTCGAACAGCCCGTGTCTCTACATTGACACGAACTCGACGTATTTCTCGCACCGCTTTTACCGGGCGGTGCAACAGTAGGCCAATTCCTGTCGCGTTGAGTGCGTGGTGAAACCATTATCGGCGTTTTGGATGACGAGATAACAGGCGTAGCGCGAAAGCGCCCAATCCTCGACCTCGCGTTGTGCGCCGGAACCGATGCCAACCATATTGCGCATTTCCGCAAAATGGTCGGCTCCCACGTGGGCTTTACGCCCTTTTACGCGACCTGATTTCAATTGACAAACGTAAGGCGAATGGTTACAAACGCCTCTAATCAGAAGGGAAACTGTTATGAAGCTTGTGAAGTATTTGAGCCTGGTCTTTTTCGTCGGCGTGGCGGTGTCCGCCAACTCCCAGACTTATTCATCGAACGTCGTCGGTTACGTCAACCAGCCATTGTACGCCGGCGATAATCTGATCGCGAACCAACTTTCCTTTTCCAACAACACGTTGAACGCCATTTTCCAGCCGGGCGTTCCCGAAGGCGCAACGTTTACCGGGTGGAATCCGTTATCGCAACAATATCTGCCGACTTCCGTTTACGACATCAACACCGGCTGGAGCATCAACTACGAATTGGATTATGGCCAGGGCGGATTGTTTAATTCCCCGGTCACTTTCACCAACACCTTTGCTGGATCCGTATGGCCCGGGTATGATGGTGTCGACCCGTTTGTGCCGCCACTGGTCACAGACAGCGGGACACTCCTCCTTTCCTGTTACATTCCCATCGCGCCCGCCACGTTCTACGATGTTGTGGGCCGTGACCCGCTAAACGGCGAATCGGTGACCCTGCTGGATGCCGTGTCACAAATCTCCACCACCACCACGTTTGAGAACGGGGTTTGGGACAACGGCACACCGATACTGAATATCGGGCAGTCCGCCTTTTTCAATCTGGAACCTGTTCCTGAACCGGCCGTTTACAATCTGGTCGGAGCCGGCCTGCTGCTTCTGGCCACAGTCCGCAGACGTG
>Ga0116127_1000990_pt1 | contig 19895 bp, 18 predicted proteins | sample June2015DPH_16_1_FD_89731 | JGI IMG/M metagenome (GOLD analysis project Ga0116127, IMG submission 89731) | Peatland microbial communities from SPRUCE experiment site at the Marcell Experimental Forest, Minnesota, USA - June2015DPH_16_100 | ecosystem: Environmental > Terrestrial > Soil > Wetlands... | reverse complement strand
TCCGTTCGATGACGAGTCAACATACGGATTGTCAATTTGATACGGGTCGCCGGTGAAAATAATCTTCGTGCCGTTGCCGACACGCGTGATGATGGTCTTGGCTTCGAGCGGCGTGAGGTTTTGTGCCTCGTCAATGATCATGAACTGGTTCGCAATGCTGCGTCCGCGAATGTAACTCAGCGCCTCGACGACGATGCTGCCGGAGCGCATGAGATCGCCGCTGCGGCGATGATCGTGCCCCATGTTCAGGTCGCTCAACATTTCGAGCGCGTCGTGAATCGGCTGCATCCACGGCTCGAGTTTTTCCTCGAGCGACCCGGGCAAAAAGCCCAGTTCCTTGCCCATCGAAATCGTCGGGCGTGCGACGACGAGCCGGCGGAATTCGCGGTCGATCACGGTGCGCTTCAATCCGGCGGCCATGGCGAGCAACGTTTTCCCGGTGCCGGCCTTGCCCATGAGCGTGACGAGTTTAACGCGGTCGTCGAGCAGCGCGTCAAAGGCGAAGTGCTGTTCGCGGTTGCGCGGCTTGATGCCCCAGACTCCTTCGCGGCAGTCAATGATCGGGATCAGCTTCGTGCCGGTGGCGGCCACCTTGGTCAGCGCGGTGCGTTTGAGATTCGTTTCGTCGGTGAGCGTGCAGTATTCGTTCGGAAAATATTGTTTGCCGGAGTCCAGGTCCAATTCGCCGTTGGCGCGGAACGCGGCCATTTTGTTCGTGGCGATGGACATTTCCATCATGCCGGTGTAAAGGTCGGTGATGAACACGCGGTCGGTTTCGTAATCCTCGGCTTGCAAACCCAGCGCGTCGGCCTTGATGCGGAGGTTGATGTCCTTGCTGACAAGGATCGTCGGATTTTTCGGCTGCGCTTTTTGAATGTTCGCGGCGAGCGAGAGAATCCGGCTGTCCACGCTGTTGCCATTGATGTGAGCGTCGCCGTTGACGTGGCCGTTCTTTTGAAAGGCGATTTGTAATTTGCCGCCGTTGGGCAATTTCACGCCTTCGCTCAGGCTGCCCTCGCCGCGGAAACCGTCGAGCATCCGCGACACGCTGCGCGCATTCTGGCCCAGTTCGCTGGACTCGCGCTTGAAGCGGTCAATTTCCTCGATGACTTCAATGGGAATCAGGACGTGGTTGCCCGCGAAGCTCAACAGGGAATTGGGGTCGTGAAGGAGGACGTTGGTGTCAATGATGTAATTTTTCACGCGCTGAAATCGGTGTGTTTGACCTTCTTCATCCGGCGATGCCATTCCTGGATTTGTTTGTGCCGTTTGGGCAACTGGTAATGGCCGGAGTAGAGAAAATTTTCGAGCATGCCGAACAAATCGAAGTCCACAAACCGCGGGCGGTCTTCGAGGATGAACGGCAGGTGCGTCAGCATCATCTCGAACGGCAGCAGGCGCTCTTCGAGTTGCTGGAGCCAGACCTTCTGGTCCTTGCGCCACTGGTCCAGGCAGCCGCGGCCAAATTTGCGCTCCTTGAACCGCAGATATTGCAGTTGGTCGGACGCCGGCACGGTTTCCTTCCAGTAAATGTCGTTGAGCCGGAACGCCGCGCCCTCGATTTCATTTTCGATGCAACGCCAGAGGATGGACTGGACGTCGCACCATTTGTTGGGGAACAGGCCGAGTTCGAGCTCCTCGTCCAGATATTTGGCCACGACCTGGGAATCGTCGCTGATTTCGAAAATGACGTTTTTGCCGTCCTTAATGATGGGGACGCCGTAATAACGCTGCTTGGTGAGCTTCCAAACCAGTGAACGCTCCTGCGGGGGGATGTTGGTGATTTTGAAGCGGACTCCGGCAAATTCCAAGATGCGCCGTTGAACGATGCAGAACGGACTCCACGGAAACTGAATCAACTCAATCATGTCAAAAGTTCAAATTGCGTCACTGACGGGCGCACTTTAGGACTCGCTCTCCACGCTGACAAGCGCAAACATCGCTTTACACTTTCGCGCCGCGGGACTAAAGTCGCCACATGGCTTCTGATTACGATGCAACGGAGTTTGTGGACACGGATTTCCAGGCGCAAAAATCGCCTTACGGCACGCCCGCACCCAACGACCCGCTCCGCGCGCCGACGCGCGACGAGGTGGACCGCAAGGTCGTCGAGGCGCAGCAAAAACTCGCCGAGTTGAAACGCGCGCAGGATGACTTGGAGCGCGAACGCGCCGCGCTCGAGGAATTGCGCCGCCGCCAGACGGAATTTCAAACCGGCCGCCAGGAAATGATTCACCATCTCACGCGCGGCCTCGGCCTGCTCGAAGAGGCCGAGTTCAATGCCCGCCGCGACGCCGAGCAAATGGTCAAGACCGTTGCCGATTTTCGCGACGCGCTCGATAAAATCCAGGCCATCCACGATGAAACGTGGACGAAGGACAATTTCAGCATCGAACTCACCCGCGGCCTCACCACCATCGAAAACGCGCGCATGGAATGGAATGCCGCGCGACTCAAATTTTCCGTCCTGGACGGCGAACCGGGTGGCGGCGACGCCGCGCCGCCAACGCCCGAACCGGAGCGGTTGCCATTCGCCAATGCCAGTTTTGGCGAGCTGTGCAAATTTGGTCTGGCGATGACCTGGCCGCTGGTGCTGATTGCCTTGGGCGCGCTGGGTGTGCTGTTTGCCGTTTTGATGCGGCACTGAAATTGTCGTATGGGGCCCGCGAAGAAAAAAAATGACCCGCTTTCCGACCGTTCGCGCGCGCTCACCGACCAGATTGCCGCCCTCGAAACCGAAATCAAGAAGCTCGATACGCAACTTCAGCGCGCGCCCACGCCGAAATTTCGTTCCACCGCCATTCCGCACGGTGCGACCATCGCGCGCGCGCACGAACCAGCCCCGCCGCTGCCGCCGCCGGTGCAGGAGCCGGTTTTCGAAGAGGTAAAACCCTTGTCCGACACCGAGGAGACTGCCGCGCCCGACCAATTCAACGAACTCGGCGTCCGCAAATACGATTTACCCGCGCTCTTCAACCGCCTCCGGAACCATTTCCGCCGGCCGACCACGAACAATCCGCGGCTCGTCGCCTATCTGGCCGCCGGCGGCGTGCATGGCCTCCGTCCGATGCGCTACGAGAAGCGCGTTGCGCGCAACCGCTTCATCTTTTTCGCCGCCGCGCTGTTTTTTTTGTTGCTCGGCCTGATTCTGGTTTTTGTCCACAATCACTGACTGGCTGCGAATGAAAACGCGATGGGTCGAACTGCCGGTCTCCACGCGCGATGGTCAATTTGTCGCCCGCTATTCGGAAAAAGGCCTGGCTGAACTGGATTTTCCAAGCCGCGAAGCGCTTGTCGCGCCGAAGCGCAGCGAAGGCGGACGCGTCCCTGCCCCAATCCGCCGCTGGCATCGCGCAACCGCTGCCGCATTGAAAAATGTTCTCGCCGGACGTTCGCCCGGGAAATTTCCGCCACTTGATTTGTCCAACGGCACAACGTTTCAACGGAAGGTTTGGAACACGTTGCGAAAAATCGCCCGTGGCCAAACTAAAAGTTACGGTGAAATTGCCCGCGCCGTGGGCAAACCGAAGGCCGTTCGGGCCGTTGGCAGCGCATGCGGTGCGAATCCAATTCCGATTTTTGTGCCATGTCACCGCGTGCTGGCCGCGAACAAAAAACTGGGGGGGTTCTCCGGCGGATTAAATTGGAAGCGCGAACTCCTCGCGCGCGAAGGGGTTAAACCTGAAAAGCGAAATTCGCCGTAGCGCAGTGCGTCCCGCTTGCCGAATTTCGTTTTTCGGGTTAAAATGCAGCATAAGCCTCTGGCCTGTGAATTGCAGGCGGGACGCCTGCGCTACTTTGCCGTCAGCCGGATGATTTCACGCAGCGGCGTGCGCGGACGAAACTTCACAAAGCGTTCGAGCTTTTTCACCATCGGCTTGCGGCGGCGCATGTCATTGAAGCCCGGCGCGTCGGTGACGCCGAAGCCCTTGGGCGAAGGCGCGTAGGCTTTTGCATACGGCACGAGTTTAAGTTTTGATTTCGAGCCGAGTGTTCTCACGACGAGCCGCGCGAGTTCTAGGATGCTGATTTCTTCCGTGCCGCCGACGTTGAAAATTTCGCCGCGCGCCTTCTTACAATTTTGCAGCCGTACCAGCGCTTCCACCGCATCACGCACGTGGCAAAAACACCGCGTCTGCGCACCGTCGCCGAAAACCTTCAGCGGCCCACCCATTTTCGCCGCTGCAATAAAACGGGGCAGCACCATGCCGTAACGCCCGGTCTGGCGTGGACCGACGGTGTTGAACAGCCGCGCGATGATAACCGGCAGCGATTTTTCCCGCGCGTAAGCCAGCGCCAGAAATTCGTCGGTAAGCTTCGAGCACGCGTAGCTCCAGCGCGATTGCCCGGGCGGGCCGATGAGCAAATCGTCGTCCTCACCAAACGCGGGCTTCCGGCTCTTGCCGTAAACCTCCGAAGTCGAAGTGAGCAGCAGCGGCGTGCGTCTGGCCGCGGCGGCTCGCAGCAAAACCTGCGTCTCGTGAAAACTCGATTCCAATACGTTCAACGCGGATTTTACCACCAGTTCGACGCCAACGGTCGCCGCCAGATGAAAAATGAATTCCGCGTTCGCGGCCAGTTTCGGCAGTTCGCGACACGCGGAAATTTTGGATTGGACCACGCGCAGATGCGGATGCGATTTGACCGCGCGCAGATTTTCCAGGCTGCCAGTGGAAAGATCGTCAATGACGACCACCCTTTTGCCCTCGGCCAGCAAACGCTCGACGAGGTGCGACCCGATGAAACCCGCGCCGCCGGTGACGAGAATGTGCGAGGATGGAGTCCGCCTTCGCTTTGCTTCCGCCTTCGTCCGACTTCGGCGAGACGAGTCGGCGCGACGAGGATGGAGGATGGAGGATGGCATCTTACTTCAGCGCTTGCGCAACGGCTTCCGCGAGTTTCTGCCGGAACTCAGGACTTTCGATCGTTTTTGCCTCGTGCGGATTTGACAGATAACCGCCTTCAATCAAAATCGCCGGGCGATTTTGTCCGCGCAAAACCGTGTCGAACCGCGAATGACGGACGCCGCGATCTTCAATGCCCGTCGCGCGCAACAATGCGCTGTGGACACGGACAGCGAGTTGGAGATTTTGCGCATCAAAGGCGTTATTCGGCAAATGTTCCGACCACGGGTCGGCAAAACCGCGCGTCAAAGTCGAAGGCATTCCTGTCGGCGTAATGCAATAGGTTTCAAGACCGCTGGTTTTTTTATCTTGGTCCAAAGTCGAATTAAAATGCAGGCTGATAAACACATCCGCATGATGCGCCTCGGCGAAAACGACACGGTCTGAATTCGACACGGTTACGTCGCTCGTCCGCGTCAGAAAAACCCGCCAGCCATTCGTCGCCAGCAGCGGCGCGAGCCGCAGCGCCCAGTCGAGTGTGAATTCCTTTTCAAACCGCCCGTCCAGAACACTGTGGGTGCCGACGTTGGAGCCACCATGACCCGGATCAATCACGATGACGCGATTGCCAAACGTCAACGGCGGCCCGAACAACAGTGTTTCGAGATTTTTCTGCAAATCGAGGCCGTGGACGAAAACCTGGTCGTCAATGTATTCCGGGGCGAAGCCGAGATTGATTTCCGTGCCATTCCAGCTCACTTCGCGGCTGCCGATGTCCAAAACCATCGTGCCGTTCGCCGAACCCACCGCATACGTGGCTACGGGGGTGCGGGAGATCAAATGCGGTTGACCGATTTTGTTTTCGGCCGCCCAGCGATCCAGCGAAGTCCACGTCGTCACCGGCGCAGCGAACGATGGTTTGGTTCTGGCGGTTGGCGTCACCGGCCTGAATGACCGCGCCGCGGGGAATCGTTTAACGACGTTGGTGTCCGACCAGTTCAATGAAGAGGCTTCATTGGACATGATCGGCGGCGACGAAATAATTTCTTCGGGCGGGGTTGATGTGGTTGCACACCCCGCCAAAAAAATTAACGCGACGAAAAGGACAGCCCATGGCTTGGACACGCAGCCATTGTGCGGATGATGAAACCGGACTCAAGCTGTTTTGATAAATTCCCAATCGTCCTCGTCGTCGTCCTCGTTCTCGTAATTGTATCGCCGGTTTCGAGAACGAGGACGATTCTCGCGCGCGGCTTGTCCGCGACGGTGGATTCGTTCATAATTTGCCAGCGACAAACACCTTTGCTTGAAAATACTCGTTGCCATCACCGGAGCCAGCGGCGCGCTTTACGCGCAGCGGTTGCTCGATAATTTGGATCCTCGCGCGCATGAAATCCACGTCGTGATGAGTAATTACGCGCCGCAGGTCATCGCCGAAGAACTGCCCGGCGGCCTGCGCCTGCCCGCCAGCGTGAAAACACACAATGTCAAAAGCATGAACGCGCCGTTCGCCAGCGGCTCGAACCCGCCGGACGCGATGGTGGTCATCCCCTGCACGATGGGCACGATGGGCCGCATCGCGCACGGTTACAGCGAGGACGTTTTGCTGCGCGCGGCGGACGTGGTGCTGAAGGAGAGGAAAAAACTGATTCTCGTCCCGCGCGAAACGCCGCTCAGTCTGGTGCATGTCAAAAACATGGAACTGCTGTTGCTGGCGGGCGCGGTGATTCTGCCGGCAAACCCGGGTTTTTATGCCGGCCCGAAAACAATTCAGGAAGTGGTGGACACCGTCGTCGCGCGCGTGCTCGATCATCTCGGCGTGCCGAACCAACTCGCGCCGCGCTGGGCGGAGGAAAAGGAGTAACCACGGATGAACACAGATAAACACGGATTTATTGGTAGGGCGGGCAGTCCTCTGCCCGCCGCCCGTCAAAACACCAAGCACGGCGCGCATGGAGTGACGCGCCCTACCAACTGATAATTTTCCCATATCCGTGTCCATCTGTGTTCATTCGTGGTTGAAAAAATGTTTTCCTTGATAAAAAAATGGGCTTCCTTCGTGCGCTTTTCGCACACCGTCTTCGCCCTGCCTTTCGCGCTGGCGGCCATGGCCGTCGCCGCACGCGATAATCGCGGCTGGCCCGGTTGGCGGACGTTTGGACTGATCCTCGCAGCGATGGTCTGCGCGCGGACGTGCGCGATGGCATTCAACCGCATCGTGGACCGCAAGTCCGACGCGCTGAATCCGCGCACGGCCAACCGCCATTTGCCCACCGGACAAATTTCACTGGCGGGGGCAATTGCACTTTGTGTTTTGTCAGGGGCAGGATTGGTTGCCACCAGCTATTTTCTCAATCCGCTGTGTTTTTATCTCTCGCCGGTCGCGCTCGTGGTGATTTGTTTTTATTCGCTCACCAAACGGTTCACGGATTACACGCACGTTTTTCTCGGCCTCGCGCTCGCGCTTGCGCCCGTCGGCGCGTGGCTGGCGGTAAAAGGAGAATTCGGCTTTGCGTCACCCGCAGGCATGTTCTCGTCACCCGAGTCCTTTTGGGCTTGGGAACAGGCAGCGCGTGTTGGCATGCAGCCGATCGTACTGGCGTTGGCCGTCGTGTTGTGGCTCGTCGGCTTCGACGTCATTTACTCGCTTCAGGATTACGAGTTCGACAAGTCGCACGGGCTGCACTCACTCGTTGTGGCGTGGGGACAAAAAAACGCGCTGCAAGCGGCGTTCCTCGCGCACATGGTGATGTGCGGGCTGCTCCTCGCGTTCGGCCTGCTCTGCCGGTTTCGTATCGCCTACCTCGTTGGCTGGATGATCATCGTCGGCTGCCTGGTGTTGGAACATTGGATTGCGCGCCGCCGCAGTCTCGACTGGATCAACCTCGCGTTCTTCCGGCTCAACGCCGTCGTAAGTGCGGTTTTTTTAATCGTGACGGTGGCGGAAGTGGTGTTTCAGGGCGGGTTTCGGCTGCGGTGAAACATCGAATCTCCAACACTCAACATCCAACATCGAATCAAAAGTCAGCGGGTTCATTCGAGGTTGGGCGTTCGATGCCCGCTCGTGATTTATCGGAGTTGAATGTTGAATGTTTCTAAAATTTTTTCCGTAACATCCATCGTGATTTGCTTCTGAGTTGAGTGTATGAGTGGCACCAAAGTGACCCCGTCAGACATCCCGAAATGTCCGCAATGCGGCACGCCGCTGCCGGCCGGCGCGCTGGCCGGACTCTGCCCCGCCTGCCTGCTGAAACAGGGCACCGCCGCCGAAACCGCCACGGGCGGGCAGGCACCCCCGTTCCAGCCGCCGCCGGTGGCTGAACTCGCGCCGTTGTTCCCGCAGCTCGAAATCCTTGAACTCATCGGCAAGGGCGGCATGGGCGCGGTTTACAAGGCGCGGCAAAAACAATTGGACCGCCTCGTCGCGCTCAAAATTCTTCCGCCCGGCATCGGCTGCGACGCCGCCTTCGCCGGACGCTTCGCGCGCGAAGCCAAGGCGCTCGCAAAGCTGAATCATCCCGGCATCGTCACACTTTACGAATTTGGCCACGTTCAAAGTAGCGCCGGCGTCTCACCTGCGTTTGGCGAAAGGGAAAATGGCAAGGCAGCAGGCGGGACGCCTGCGCTACTTTACTTCTTCCTGATGGAATTCGTGAATGGCGTGAATTTGCGGCAATTGCTGCACGCGGGTCGCATCGCGCCGCGGGAGGCGCTGGCCATTGTTCCGCAAATCTGTGACGCGCTCCAGTTCGCGCACGACCAAGGCATCGTCCACCGCGACATCAAGCCGGAAAACATTTTGCTGGATCGCCGCGGACGCGTGAAGGTGGCGGATTTTGGCCTGGCCAAGTTGGTGGGTGAGTCAGGTAGGGCGGGCAGTCCTCTGCCCGGCGCTGGTATGCAGGTGGACGACGGCGCGCATCCCGCCATCGCGGGACGCCCAACCGATGCGCTGACCGACGCGGGCAAGGTCATGGGCACGCCGAATTACATGGCGCCGGAACAGGTCGAACATCCCGCTGAGGTGGACCATCGCGCGGACATTTACGCGCTGGGCGTGGTGTTTTACCAGATGCTCACCGGCGAACTGCCCGGCAAACGCCTCGAACCGCCGTCGTCGAAAGTTCAAATTGACGTGCGGCTTGATGAAGTGGTTTTGCGCGCGCTGGAGAAGAAACCCGAACTTCGCTACCAGCAAGTCAGTGAAGTCAAGACGATGGTGGAAACGATTGCGACGACGCCCCGTGCGTCCGACGAATCCGCGCCGACGTCGGACAGCCTGCCGAAGGTTTCCCTGTGCTACGTCAGCACGCCCGAACACCTGCGCACCTTCCTGGGCCGCCTCCTTTACAACTTCCAAGCGAAGGGCGAATTGCGCTTGGACAGAGAAACGCTCAGCTTCGACAGCGGTTGGTCGGTGGTGAAGATTCCCCTGTCGTCCATTTGCGCATTGGCTGCAGGTTGCTATCCCGTGTCGTTCATCAAGATGCTAATAATGCCGGGCAATTACATAGCGGTGACCTTCACCGAGCACGGTGCTTCACGCACACTGTTGTTCACTCCAACACCGCCGCTCAATACGGTCCGGACTTGGGTGAGGTACCATTTGACGAATCCCAAGAAGAAAATCTGGGAGAACGCGATAGTCTTAAACGAATGGTCTTTTGCGCTGCAGGAGGCCATTCGAGCCCGCACCGGAAGCAGGCTTCCGTTGGGTCATCACTCCGAGGCAAAGACTCCGTCCAGGCGGAATCAGGCACTGTGGTTTTTTCTATGTGTGGCATTTATCGCAATGCTCGGCAAGCGACCGTTGCTGGACACGTTGAGCGGACTGTTGCCTGGCCCCATCACGACTGCGCTTGCCTTTGTCAACTCACTCCCCGGCATGGCCCGAGTTGTGGCGGGGATTGCCATATCCATCATTGACGCTGGTTTGTATCTGTTCCTCATAATATTCCTCGTCAATCTCCTCACCAAGCTGGCCGTGACCGTGGGACCCCTCTCGCGTAAAAAATCGATCCAATTTGCAAATTCATTTCCCGCCCAGCCCACCGATGATAAATCCTGGCTGGCAATCGTGGACAGCGGGAAATATGCGGAAAGCTGGGAGATGGCGGCGGATTCCTTTCAGCGCACCATCAGCAAAGAGGAATGGGTGGGCCGGCTGGAAAAAGTCCGGCGACCACTGGGTAAAGTCATTTCCCGCAAGTTGCGTTCCCTGAAGTTTCCCTGCAAGTTGCGTTCCCTGAAGGACGCCGCCGTTGGGACGCGCGTGGAACAGAAATTTAACACGACGTTCGACGGCCTGCCCGCGGCAGTGGAAACCAGTACCTGCTCCAAGCAGCCGGATGGCAGTTGGCGAATCACCGGCTATCTCATCCGCCCGGCTGGCAATGCCGCGCTGGCTTGGATCGCATTATTTTTCGCCGGTTTGAGCGGCGTTTTGGGGATCGTGACTTTTTGCCTTTTCCCGAACCCTCCGGCAGGTTTGGTCGGGTCAATTCCCGTGGCGGCGTTGCTTGGAATTTTTCTTGGAATTCCAGCGCGTGCGAATCGTCACGGCAAACGTGCCATCGCCATCGGCGGCGTCAACCTGGCGATCTGGCTGATTATTCTGGCCGCCATCCATTACCATTCGGAAAAGTCCTTTTACATCGGTCAAACCTATTTCCCCAAAGGTGATTCCTTTGAAATCACCTCCGTGGAGCGATCCACCAACCGGATGGTCGTCAAAGGTCATTACAACCTGGTCAGCGCCGACTGCGCGCAACTGGCGCTCTATATCACCGCAACGAATCGTGCCGCCGGCATGAACGTTCCCACCGGCTGGGAACAGTGGATGGAGATTTCCAGGGGACGGGGGAATTTTGAACTGACTCACACCAATCTGGCTCCGGGGCTTCCCCATGTGTGGATGTATACCGATGGCGAAACACTCGCCAATCTCTATTTTGGAACCAAGGCCGAAGCCCTTGAAGAGAACAAGGCAAACTGGATCACCAATGCCACGCCTGCCTCCGCCAAACGTCATTTGCGCAAAGAAGACACTTACACCATCACCTCCGTTATCCAGGTTCTTGAACCCGTCAATCCTGCCGACATGAACGATGATTTTCAGGACGCGCGCGTGCTGGCACAGGACAAAGACTCCTGCACGGTTGAGGTGACCTATTATCCGTTCTACCGACCGGCCATTGGCGAGAACCCCAATTGGCGCACGGACGACGCTGGAATGACCCAGTACCTCAACCCAACGGCCACCGAGAACTGGGACGAAGTCATGCGGCGTGATCTCATTGCGGAACTCCGTCAGGCGAACATTGACCCGGATCGCCTGACGGACAAGCAACTCGTCGAACAGGTCTCAGCGTGGGCCATAAACCGTGCCCATTCGACACATGCCTTCTCCGTCTGGGGCGTCTATTTCCCGGATGGCAAGCCCGCAGTCTATCCTCCATTGCGGGACGCGTTCGATCGGGAGAAACCTGATCCGACTTGGACCGATCAGCAAATGTTCGAGCAGGAGGTGCTTGGCCGGTCCATGTTCTACAATAAAGTGCATGGCTCTTGCACCTCGTCTGCGGTTTACCTGGCCACGATCTTCCGCGCATTGGGCATCCCGACCCGCATCATCTTCTGTATTCCACCATTCGACCCGAACGATGATGCTAAGGCCCGGATGTTTTATGACAATATTCATCACAATCAGGCGCGCGAAACCGTCCGGGCTGCACTCGACGGCACCAGCGGCTTTGAAAACCATCTGTTCAACGAGGTCTATGTTGACCATCACTGGGCACGGCTCAATTACAAAACCCTGGGACAGCCGAGCCTGGATGCGCATTATTTTGGACTCTTAACTCACATTTACACCTGCTCCGACCTCAGCCAGGTGCCGCTGGCGCAGACCTGGGGAATGCGTTACTTCAAATATCCGGCAGACCAGCCAAAACTCTCCTCGGTAAACCCGTATCGCCTGATCTCCGTGCATGACCATTTTGGTGCCAACGCACACCTGGACAACCCGCCGGCTCCGCTGGCCGAACTGCGGACGGTCACGATCATCGGGCTGTACCCCAAGGGTTCTCCGGCGATTCCAGCGTGGGTCAAGGAGGAGACATGGCAGAAAACTGGGACGGATTTTCTTATTGCCGGTCAGGAATGGGTTCCCGGTGGTTCTTATCACCAGATGAGCGCATTCGAGAAACGGGCTGGGCAGGAGTTCCTGCTTGCTGCACCGGAGCATCCAACCGTTAAGGCGCACTTGAATCGCCTTACCCTGAGTAGTGGCGACGGCAGTTTCCAGGCGTACGCCGCACAGTTCGCCACCGAAGACAAGGCCAGGCTGGTCCCCGGAGTCGCCTACAACATTCAACCGATAAACACTAGCGAGATCTACCGGTGGGTCGTAGCGCCGGACATCACGCTGCTTATGTTGAAAAACGACAAGCTGGCGCAAAATGAAAATGCCCTTGAGAAAACTGCGAATTCCCCGGCTTCGACCAACTCGATAGCCCCCGATTTGAAAAATAATACCGGGGCGGCCGATGCCGCGGCGCAAAAATGGCTGGCGCTCATTGATGCCGGGAATTATTCCGAAAGCTGGAAAGAGGCTTCGGCGATTGTTCAAGGCGCAGCGACGGAACAGAGTTTTGCAAATTCGATGAATACTTTCCGCAAGCCGCTCGGTGATCTGGTGTCACGCAAATTAAAATCGGTGGAACACATGACGGAAATGCCCGGCGCGCCGGACGGACAATACGTTTTGATACAGTTCGAGACTTCATTCGCCAACAAGAAATCCGCGGTGGAAACCGTCACGTTCATGCTGGAAAAAGATGGCCAATGGCGGGCGGCGGGGTATTACATCAAATGACTTGACCAACCCAAACCATCAACCAACGAACTCATATGAAAGGTCCTTTGCTTGTCTTGCTTGTCATCGTAATCGTCCTCCTGGCGATCTGGGACGGGATATGGAAACTGATTGCCATGTGGAAGAGCGCGCGCCACAACCAATTGGCGTGGTTCATCTGCCTCGCCATCTTCAGCACCGTGGGCATTTTGCCCATTCTCTACATCCTGTGTTTCCAAAAAACCGCGCCACCCGCGTCAACCAAAATGTGAGCCATGCCGGAAAACTTCGCCCCGAATCTGGAATAACCATTTAAGAACGGGCCTGATGAAAAAAAACGCGGTTCCATTCATCGTGCTCGGACTTGTTTGCGCGGGCTATCTGATCTTCATCGCCGGGTCAGCCTCGCTGCTGCCGGAGCGGGTGGCGACTCATTTTGGTGGCGGCGGCGAGGCAAACGGTTGGATGAGCCGTTCCACGGACCTGGTCTTTTTTGGCGGGTTGGGTGTGGGCCTGCCTTTGTTTTTTATTGTTCTTTCTCTTGCGGCCGGATTGCTGCCGGCGCGGTTTGTGAACCTCCCGCATCGCGAGTATTGGCTGTCGCTGGAACGCCGGGCGCAGACCCTCGCCTACATCTCGCGCCAGATGATTTGGATGAGTTGCCTGATGGTCTTGTTTCTGGCGGGAATCCATTGTTTGACGATCCTGGCCAACCGCGTAACGCCTCCGCATCTGCCAATGGGTTTGTTACTGGCGCTAACCGGCGGTTTTCTGTCCGGAGTTGTGGCATGGAGCATCGTTTTCACACGCCATTTTCTAAAAACCCCGTGACTTCAGGACATTTCAACCAACATCCGGATGCGTATTCTCATGTAAGAGACGAGGTAACGAGTCTCAAACCACAGTTGAAAGTTAGAGACTCCTCACGTCGTCTCCTACAATTTCTGACATGACCTCCGAGCACTCAACCCCAGTCACGAGTACTCCCGGCGACATCTTCGCCACGACGCACTGGACGGTCGTGCTCGCGGCGGGCAAACGCTCCACGCCGCAATCCGATCGCGCGCTGGAGGAACTATGCCGCACCTACTGGTTCCCGCTCTACGCCTACGTCCGCCGCCGCGGCCACACGAAGGAAGACGCCGAGGACCTGACGCAAGCCTTCTTCGCGCGCTTTCTTGAGAAAAATTATCTCGAAGGTCTGAGCGCCGAACGCGGCCGTTTCCGCGCCTTCCTGCTCGCGTCCTTGAAAAATTTTCTGGCCAACGAATGGGACAAATCACGCCGCCAGAAACGCGGCGGTGGTGTGACGCCGCTGTCCCTCGACTGGCAGACCGCCGACACGCAATTTCAAATCGCCGCCACCGCCGAGCCCAGTCCCGACAAGGCGTTCGACCGTGAGTGGGCCGTGACCCTGCTCGCCAAGGTCATCAAACGGCTGCAGGCTGAGTGCGAGGCGGATGGTCGGGATAAACAGTTCGCGGAGTTGAAAATATTCCTCACCGCCGGCAAAGGTGAGTTATCCCATGCCGACGCTGCCAAAGCGCTGGGCATGGACGAAGGCGCCGTCCGCGTGGCGGTGCATCGGTTGCGGAAGCGTTACCGGCAACTGCTGCGCGATGAAATTGCGCAAACCCTGGCTGATGCCGCCGATGTGGACGAGGAAATGCGCGCGTTGTTCGGGGCGTTTTCAGCGTAGGACGGGCTTCCAGCCTGTCTCTGACCCACGACAACCTGCCGCCGATTCCCACAGAAACATGAAAACCGGCAAGAGGCCTTTCCTGCGCGGGAAAATATCCGCTTGACAAGCATTGCAATGCTAGGCATAGTATTGCCATGCTTTCAAAAGAACTGGTAGCCGCCTCGACTGTGCCGCTGGTGCTCTCCGTGTTGACGCAGGGCGAGAGTTACGGTTACGAACTCATCCAGCGGGTGCGGGAATTGTCCGGCAACCGGATCGAATGGACCGAGGGCATGCTTTACCCCGTGTTGCACTGGATGGAAGATGAGGATTTGATCGAGGCCGAGTGGCGCGAAGCCGAGACCGGCCGGAAAAGGAAATACTACCGGCTGCGCAAGGAAGGCCGCAAGGCGCTGCAGGACGAACAACAACAGTGGCTGACCGTCCACGAAACATTGACAAAACTATGGAAACCACAACCTCGTTTGATCTGAACCGCGCAGTCCAACAGTGGCGCGAAAACCTTGGTCAATCGCCTGCCTTCCGCGGCGAAAACCTCAACGAGCTTGAGTCTCACCTCTGCGACTCCATTGCCACATGGCAAACCCGCGGGCTGTCCGCCGAGGAAGCCTTCATGGTCGCGGCGAACCGGATCGGCAAAGGCAACGCGCTGGAGCCGGAGTTTGGCAAGGTGAACGGGCAGGCCATCTGGATCGACCGGCTGTTCTGGATGTTGATCGGCTATCAGGTCTGGGGCTTTGTTTCAGGCGCCATCGGGCTCGTCACTGGCAACGCGTTGCTCCTCGGGTTGCACGGCGTGGGCTATGACTTCAAATCACATGGCCATACCATTCTCGTGGCCTTGTTTACGCTGGTGCCTCTGGCCGGATTTGCCGGCAGCCTGGCGCTTTGCTGGTGGTTGTTCTGCCGGAAAGGACAACGATTTGGCCGGTGGTTGAACCGGCTGTTGTATCGCCGGGCAACCTGGGTTCTGGCGTTCGTCACGCTCTACCTGCTTTCACTCTCTATCCCACTGATCAGTGGGGGGACGCTGACTTTATTGTTCACAGCCGTTGGCCGGGAAACTGTCGGTGAGATCGCCCTTCCGCAAAGTTATTCCTCAATTATCATGCGCCTCACCACGCCCGTTGTATTTATCGGGCTCACATTGTTTCTGGCCCGCAAGCGCCTCCGCTTGAACTAGGCGTAATAAGCTTCCCACGCTCGTCCAACCAGGCATGGGAACGCCGCCGCCGATCCGGCGTGCTACAATCGGTTGCGGATTCGAGCCGGGTCGGAGACCGGCGCTCCACTTGCAGATCTCCCGCGTTTGCTTTGGCGTGCGAAAGCTGCTTTACTTTGCGGAAGAACGAATTGACCCGTCTGACAAATGGGAACACAGCTCAAATGCCCAAAGTGCGGGTCGCTGGTTTACAGCCGGCGACATCCCGTCTGCGGTCGCTGTGGGGAAAAATTGCCGGAATCTCTCATGTTTAATCCGGTAGTCCGCAAGAAGGTCGAGGAAATGATTGAACAGGACAAAAAACGCGAGGAATGGGGAAGCAAATTCCCAGGCCACGACACGGGCAGTGCGGGCATTATTGGCGGAATTTAATAAAACGATGGAACAATGAATTTCTTCGTTCAACACAGCGAATTGCGCGACCTCTACGACAAGGTAGCCGCCGGCGAACGCATTTCCGAGGCCGATGCGCTCCGGCTGTTTGAATCGAAGGATTTGAACGCCGTCGGCGCCATCGCCGATCTCGCGTGCCAGAAAAAGGTCGGCAACCGCGCCAGCTACATCATCAACCGCTACATCAACTACTCGAATTACTGCATCCTGTCGTGCCAGTTCTGCTCGTTTGCGCGCAAGAAACGCGACGCTGACGGCTTTGAGTTGAGCACGGAACAAATCGTCGAGAAGGCGCGGGAAGCCTTGAAGCTCGGCATCACTGAATTGCACATCGTCGGCGGACTGCATCCGTCCCTGCCGTTCAGTTATTACACGGATATGCTCAAGGCATTGCGCGCGCTCAACGATGAAATGGTAGGGCGGGCAGTCCCCTGCCCGCCGAGCGGCGCGCAGGGGACTGCGCGCCCTACCCCCAAGCTGCATCTTAAATGTTTCACGGCCATTGAAATTCTGCACCTCGCCTGGCTTGCCAAAAAATCCGTCGAACAAACCTTGATTGAACTGAAGGCTGCCGGTTTGGATTCGCTCACCGGCGGCGGCGCGGAAATCTTCCGAAAAGAAGTCCGCTCCGCCATCGCCAAAGGCAAGGAATCCGCCGCGGAATATCTGGACGTGCATCGCACATGGCACAAGCTGGGCGGGCGCAGCACCTGCACGATGCTCTACGGCCACGTCGAATCGCTGGCCGACCGCGTGGATCATCTGCGGCAATTGCGCGCGTTGCAGGACGAGACGCATGGGTTTGTGGGTTTCGTGCCGTTGCCGTATCAGCCGGAGGACAACGACATCCCGGTGGAAAAGCCGCCGACCGGTTTCGACGCATTGCGCACCATTGCTGTGAGCCGCATCTACCTCGACAACTTCGACCACATCACGGCGTATTGGGTGGGCATGGGGTTGAAACTTGCGCAGGTGGCGTTGAGCTACGGCGCGGACGACCTGCACGGCACCATCATCGAGGAACACATATTCCACATGGCCGGCGCGACCTCGCCGCAATTGCAGACCGAGGCGGAAATGATCAAAGCCATCCGCGAAGCCGGCCGCACACCGGTGCAACGCAACACGTTCTACGAACCGATCAAGGTTTTGGAAAACCCACCGGAGCCTGCCGCAACGGAAAATTCAGCGCGCTCGAAAGTGCTTGAAGACAATCTGGCAACGGCGTGAACAAACAGCCACGGGCTATGAATGAACAAAGTGACCAACTGCCAGTGCGCTAACAATGTCAAGCCGGGACAGCAAGTCAAATGTTGGCTAGCTCGTCATCGTCTGCAAATCGCGGTCAAAATTTTGGCCATTTTTTCGAGATGGTTTTTCTTTCCTAGAAAAGAGTGGATGACTGTTATCAGGGCTATTTCGCACTGCCACGCTGCATGTAAAAAGATTGCTGCGATTGTTGTTAAGACGAAAATTACGGCCACAATCAGTCGTAATTTTCGTTCTGGAGTTAATTTCATGTCTTTGCCTGTTTGTTTCTATTTCAGGCCGTATGCGTGGCCTTTTCGCAGAATGACAATCGCCATTCTGACAAAGGCATGGAGTCAACTTAGAAACGTAATCTGAACTGGACCCCTTGCTTGGGGTGCAAGAGGTCACGGCTCAAACCTTGACGCAAAGCCCTGTTTTTATTGAAGAATTGAAAGATTCAAGGAATTGGGAAACCCCCGCTTATTAAAATCTTATTGCGATTTTATAGCCTGCCCCACCTTTCCGCCGTCCCTCGCGGGACGAATTTTATTTTGTTCGCCGACACCAGCCACTTCGTAGCTGGCTAATTTCCATCCGTCGCTCCGCGACTTGGCGGCTTTGCGTTTTTGCGTTAAAGTCTGCGCGTCATGTCATCCGATGGCACAAAATTCCGCATCGGTTCGGTGCAATATTTGAACGCCGTGCCGCTTACCCGCGGCATCGAGGGCGAAGTTATTTTTGCCACGCCCGCCCAGCTCGCCGAAATGCTCCGCCGCGATGAACTCGACGCCGCGCTCGTCAGTATCACCGAGGTTTTGCTCAATGACCGCTACGACATTCTCGACGGCCTTGCCATCGCATCGCTGGGCGAGGTTTACAGCGTGCTCCTCGCGCATCGCCGTCCGCTGGAAAGCATCACGGAGGTTTTCTGCCACACCGCGTCGCTGTCGGGCCTGAACCTCTTGAAGGTCCTGCTGGCCGAACGCGGGTTGAAGCCGGAGTTCAAGCCGCTGCCTGACCATTTAAAAGCGGCGGAGCACGACGCGGTTCTAATCATCGGTGATCCGGCGATTGATTTTCAACGCGCACCGCACGAGCACGAAATTTTCGATCTCGGCACAGCGTGGTATGAACTGACGAATCTGCCGTTCGTTTATGCCGTGTGGGCGTTGCGGCGCGGCATCGAAAACAAGGAACTGTGCCGCGAACTGCGCGAGACGAAGGATTTTGGGATGGAAACGCTGGATTACCTCATCGAAACCCGCGAGGAATACGACGAGGATTTCCGCCGGGATTACCTCGGCTGGCATGTCCACTACCACCTGGCCGAGGACGAGAAACGCGGCATCTTGAAGTTCGCCGAACTGCTGCAAAAACATGGACTCGGGCCGGTGTACGAGCCGAAGTTTGTGTCGTAGCCGCGGATGTAAATCCGCGGATTTTGTCGGGGCAAACCGCCGATTCACATCGGCGGCTACGATTCTCCTTCCAACCTCGCCAGGGTTTCCGGGTCGCGCACGTCCACCCAGCGGCCCGGGATTTCCAGTCCTGCCAGCTTTTGCCCTGCGGCAATCATCGCGCTGACGGCGTCGGTCAATTCGTATTCGCCGCGCGGTGATTTTTGCAGACGCGCCGTGAAGCCGAACAGCGGCGGGCGGAAAATGTAAATGCCCGCGTTGTACCAGACCGGGTCGCCGGGCTTCAGCCAGCCGTCGCGACGCAATTGCCCCAACTGTTCCGGCGACGGTTTTTCCACCAGCCGTTTCAGGCAAAATTGTTCGTCGAAAAAATTCAGCCCGCCCTTGGTCGCGTCCTCGCCGCGGGTGACGGTGATGACGCCGGCAAAATCGCCTTCGCCGAAGCGCCGCAGCATTTGCGGATACGTTTCGAGCGGAACCAGAATGTCGCCGTAAGTCAGCAAAAACGGCGAGTCGCCGATAAAATCCTTTGCCAGCTCCGGCGCCTTGCCCGTGCCGTCCTGCACGACCTGCCGGCCGAATGCGATGCGCGCGTTCCATTTTTTGCCGTCGCCGAAATGATTTTCGACAACCTCAGCGCGCCAGCCGGTGACGATGAAAATCTCGCGGATACCCGCCGCGACGATGCCCGCGACAATGTGTTCGAGGATCGGTTTGCCCTGCACGCGGAGCATGGGCTTGGGCAACTCGTTGGTGAGTTCCCGCATGCGCGTGCCCTTGCCGGCGGCCAGAATGACGGCTTTCACGGACAGAATTTAACCACGGACCCGTCCTTTGTAGCAATACTGCGCCCGTCTTCCGTAGCAGCACTGCGGTGGAGCGGGTGGATGAACACGGCGTAAAGCCGCGTGGCGGACACGCCGCTATACGCGGATGAACACGGATTTTTCACGCCAGACGCTTAAATACAAACTGCGTAATCGGCGGCTAGAACCGCGTCTGCTTTTTCAGTTCCTTCACGCGGCGGTCAATGTCGGCGCGTTTGATTTTGGTGGTGCGCGTCAGGCCGAAACCTTCGCAGCAGAACGATGCCGTGACGCTGCCGTAAACCATCGCGCGCCGGATATTCGAATCGATCGAGCCTTTCGCGGTGGCGAGATAACCCATCATGCCCCCGACGAATGAATCGCCCGCGCCGGTCGGGTCTTCG
>Ga0116127_1000988_pt1 | contig 19932 bp, 16 predicted proteins | sample June2015DPH_16_1_FD_89731 | JGI IMG/M metagenome (GOLD analysis project Ga0116127, IMG submission 89731) | Peatland microbial communities from SPRUCE experiment site at the Marcell Experimental Forest, Minnesota, USA - June2015DPH_16_100 | ecosystem: Environmental > Terrestrial > Soil > Wetlands... | reverse complement strand
GCGGATTGGTCGGCGTGCATTGTGGACACCCGCAATGCGATGGCAGGGGTGAAGGCAAAACCCCGTCAGGTTTGGAAGGCATAGGCAGTCGCAGGACGCGAATTCGGGTTTCATCATGATCTTGTTGCTGGGATCAAGCGGTTACGTGGGTCAGGCCTTTGCGACCGAATTGCGCAGGCGTGGACATGGTTTTATTCCCCTCACGCGCAAGGCGATCAATTATGCAGATTTCACGCTTTTGTTTGATTATGTGCGGAAAGTAAAACCGGAGTTCATCATTAATGCGGCCGGATACCGGGGCAAGCCGAATGTGGATGCCTGCGAACTGGCTCGCGAAGAAACTTTGTTTGCCAACACCCTGCTTCCCCAGACCGTTGCCCGCGTTTGTTCGATGACCGGCACCGTCTGGGGTCATGTCTCTTCCGGTTGCATTTATCGCGGAGCAAAGTTGATTCTTAATGGAAATAGCCAAAACGTGGAGGGGGCGGAACTGCGGCGATTGTTTGCGGAGCACCCGGAAAGAATTTGCGGCTATACTGAATGGGACGAACCCAACTTTGCCTTCCGCCACGCACCGTGCAATTTTTACAGCGGAACCAAGGCACTGGCGGAAGAGGCCATTCGCAGGCTGGGCAGGGTTTATATCTGGCGTCCGGGAATGCCATTCAACGAACGGAGCGAGCCGGGAAATTTTCTCTGGCGATTGCAAAACTACGCCAGGGTTTACGACGGCGTGAACTCGATCTCGCACCTCGAAGACTTTGTCCGGGCCTGTCTGGACCTCTGGGAAATACAGGCGCCAGTTGGAATTTATAATGTCACCAATCCCGGCGCGGTGGCGACACGGCAGGTCATCGAAATGATTCAGCGGATTCTCAAACCGAACCGCCGTTTTGAATTTTGGAAGGATGACGAGGAGTTTTATCTTCTCAGCACCAGGGCGCTGCGTTCCAATTGTGTTCTGGATGTTTCAAAATTGCTGGCCACCGGCGTGAAAATCCGGCCCGTGGAAAAGGCTTTGGAAGATTCGCTGCGACATTGGACAGTATCGATCGGCGAATTGGTGCATCATTAAACCTTTCCTTGTTCTCCATTTGAAATATAAAACAGCCGGAACAACGCTTGATCATGAAATCAAAAAAAACCGTTCTTTCGCATTTCAACAACAAAAATGCCCGCGCACTGGTTAAAGCGTTGCTGCTTGGCCTGTTCGCGTTGAATCGCAATGTAAAAGCCCAGAACGTATTGGCGCCTTCGCCGCAATCGCCCGACCAGACCCCGACGGCGGTGCAACAAACCAGTGAAATGGACGTGTTTGTCTCCAATCAAACTCAAACCGGGTCACAGCCATTCCAATGGGAAGCACTGACCTTGCGGCCCCATCCTTTCTACCAGTTTCTTTACGGGGATGGGATTCAAAATGGTCCCGGCACGTCATTTAACACAACCATTCAGGAAATTTCATTGGGAGCTCTCCTGGAGATGGGCAGTCATTGGACTTTGGATTACTCGCCCCTCTGGACGGTTTATTCAAACAATCATTTCCAAAACACCTTCGGGCAGGCGGTCAAGCTGGTGGGGGGAACTGCGTATAACGACTGGGTTTTCGGAATCTCACAAGGTTACACCGACTCATCTTCACCCGCGGTTGAAACGGCCACCCAAACCCGCCAGAAAACCTACGACACCGCCGTCAACGCTGCCTACACCATGAACAGCAAAATGTCGCTGAACCTGGCGGTAAATCAGAACTTCGTTTCGGCCGATCAATTTTCAAGTTACAAGGAATGGTCAACGCTGGACTGGTTGAATTATCAATTCTGGCCGCGATTGAACGCCGCTGTTGGCGTGGGCGGTGGTTATGATAATGAGGATGCCAGCCCCGACATGACCTTCGAACAATTGCAAGGACGGGTCAATTGGCGCGCGACCGACAAGATCAGTTTTCAACTCCACGGCGGCGTGGAAGACCGGCAGTTTTTGAGCGGGGGCGCCGCTGACCTCATCAATCCGGTCTTTGACGCCGTGATTCAATACCAGCCCTTTGAACAAACGAAAATTTCCCTGACCGGCGAGCGGATTGTGGCGGCTTCCTATTTGCAAGGCAATCAGGTCACTGAAAGCACCGGGGTCAGTGCCGGCCTGAACCAACGGCTGGTGAAAAAGCTTTTTCTGGATTTGAGTGGCGGCTACCAGACGGTGAAATATATTTCTTCGGGCTCTTCCGTTTCCAACCGCAAGGACGACTACGACTACCTCAATGCGCAATTGAGTTGTGCTTTTCTCAAACGTGGCACCATCGCGGTGTTTTACCAAATCAGCCAGGATGCCTCTTCCCAGGCAGGTTACAGCTTTACCAGCCACCAGGTCGGATTCTCAATCGGATACCGCTACTAAAGTCCGATCCCAAAAGCACACTTTCCCGCGCGAATCTCAGAACCAGGAGAATCTTTCCGGCACAATGACGATGTCGCCGGGTTTCAGGTAGAACAACTCGCTCGATTTCCCGTCCACGACCCGCTTCAGGTTCACGATGTAATTCCGGGTGCTGTTTCCTTCGTGCCGGATTATCGTGACCCCCTTCAGGTTGGCCTTCGTGTAATCATATCCCCCTGCCTCCATTACCGCTTCAAGGGCCGTAATGGGATGATCGGACATGACCTTTCCCGGGCGGAGCACTGACCCGCTGACATAGACCGGAAAGGAAGAACTCTGCACTTCCACCGTAACTTCCTTCGACACCAACTGCGTCGAGTAAAGGTCCAACAGGTCCTTCTCCAGTTCCTTCGGCGTCTTGCCTGCGGCCTTCACTTCGCCGACCCAATCCAGCGAGATCATGCCGTCCCGGCGGATGGGCTGCGTCTTGTTCAGGTTCGCATTGCCCGGGAAGGAAATTTTCAGCACGTCACCCTCCCGCAGGGTGATGATTTCCGTGGTGTTGGTGCCTTGCAGGGCGGCGGGGGGCAGGGAAGGTTGCGTCTGGCAACCGGCGGCCAGGGCCAGCACCACAAGCCCCGGTGCAAGCTGCTTCAGCCAGCGAACAAAACGACCACTGCCTCCAATTATTTTGGTGATGAAATTTTTTGTCATAGTTAATTCCCTCGGTTCAGAATGATGCTCCCTCTTTGAACAGAAAAACCCGGCCGCGTCAAGCCCAACTTGCCCCTCCCGGCCGCAACCGGACCCGTCATCGTTCGGTTTCCCAGCTTTAGGCGGTCCATGTGGTGCAACCTGTGTTCTTCCCCTTCCTGGCAGCGCCGGCGTCCCGCCGGCTTGGGGCGTTGGAACCATGCTCCCCCGTCACCCGGGACAAACAACTCCAAAACCCTTGAAGGCCCGGAAAAATAACAAATCAATTTTTTTTGATTCATTAATGTAATAAAATACGGGACTTGAATTCAAAAACTGTCAAGGTTTCACCAAAACATGGTTGGTTTATTTCCTGACTTTCGACAATCTTTCTGCTTGTAATACCAATTCCCAGAGACAATCGGTGCAATGGGTAGGGCGGCGCTGCTGCGCCGCCGGGTTTGATGGCCGCGCAGCCGCGCGGCCCTACCGTCTGGAATAGGTGCTGATTATTATCGGGAAATGGTATAAGGCGCAAAACAGCGCCGGCCATGCACCAACCAACATCGAAACAAACAATGAAAAAATTAATTCTGATTACAGCAACATTCGGTTTCGCCGCCGCAATAACTGCTTCCGCAGCGGACGGAAAGACAAACTGGGATTCGCTCTGCGCCAAGTGCCATGGCGCGGATGGCAAAGGCCAGACCAAAATGGGCCAGAAACTGGGCGTCAAGGATTTCACGGATGCCAAGGTTCAGGCGGAATTGAAGGATGACGCGGCCGCCAAGACGATCAAAGAAGGGATGAAGGACAAGGATGGCAAGACCTTGATGAAACCTTTCGATACCTTGTCGGATGAAGAAATCAAGGCGTTGGTCCAATACGTCCGCAGTTTGAAGACGTAGCACGGTTTGCGGACGAGGGCTGCCGGATCGGCAATTTGAGAAGGGAGCCCTCGTTCCTCTGAAAGGCAAAAACCAAGCCCGGCATTATGCGCCGCTTCAAGTTGCCACCACAAATTCTGCGTTTGGTCCTGCTGACGCTGGCGATTGTTGGCTCCTACCTGATTGCGCGCATCTTTCTGACGCCGGCGTCATTCGGAGAATTTGGCTGGTATCGGGGCGAGGCGCTGGTGGAACTGCGTTCGCGCACGCCGGTTTACGCGGGCAAGCAGGCGTGCGATGAATGTCATTCCGACGAACTGCGGAAACTCGCCAGGTTTGAACACCAAACACTCTCCTGCGAAGCCTGCCACGGTGTGAGCCGCGATCACGCGGACAATCCCGATGTCCTGCCCGTCAAGCTGACCGGCAGCCATTGCATCCGTTGCCACGAAGCCAATCCATCCCGGCCCAAGTGGTTCAAACAAATCGTCGTCAAAGATCATTACAGCGGGAAGTGCACCGAATGTCACGTGCCCCATCAACCCAGCCAGACCCCATGAAGACTCAATTCAGCCGGCGCGGTGCATTGTCGAGACTGGGCGGCGCCATCGCCGGCCTGCTCACTCTTTCCGCCGCGCGTACCGTCAAAGCGGCGGTGCAAAAAGTGTTTGTCTCCTCCGGCGCGCCGAAGGATTACGATCCGACGAAGCACAAATGGCTCATGTGCATTGACGTGAACCGGTGCATCGGCTGCGGGCTGTGCGTGGAGGCGTGCAAGAAGGAAAATGGCGTGCCGGAAGGCCCGTATTTCCGGACGTGGATCGAACGCTATGTCATCACCAAACCGGAACCCGGCTCGGGCCAGACGCGCGGGGAAACGCAGGTGGATTCGCCCAATGGTGGAATGCACGGCTTCCCCGAACTGTCCCTGCCGAAGGACAAAATCGAACATTCGTTTTTCGTGCCGAAGCTTTGCAATCTCTGTGAACACTCGCCTTGCGTGCAGGTGTGTCCCGTCGGCGCCACCTTCGATGCGCCCGACGGCGCCGTGCTGATTGATCCGAAATACTGCATCGGCTGCGGCTTTTGCATCCAGGCCTGTCCCTATGGCTGCCGCTTCCTGAGTCCAGTCACCAAAACCGCCGAGAAGTGCACGTTGTGCTATCACCGCATCACCCGCGGATTAAAACCGGCGTGCGTTGAAATTTGTCCGACGCAGGCGCGCATCTTCGGCGATTTGAAAAACCCGGTTTCGGACGATCCCGTTCAAAAGTTTTACGAAAACAATCGTGTGCAGGTGCTCAAACCGCATCTGGGCACGGAACCTCGCGTTCTCTACGCCGGCCTGGACAAGGAGGTCAGATAAAATGACGGGCGAAATAACCAACGTGGTGGTCGAGGTCCTGCCGAGGTTTGAAGGATACGTGTATCCCAACGAAGCCAGCCTGCATCCGCTGTGGGGCTTCCTGATTGTTCTTTATCCCTACATCACCGGCCTGGTTGCGGGCGCCTTCATCATGGCATCGCTGGTGCGCGTGTTCAAAGTCAAGGCGCTGGAACCGGTGTATCGGCTCTCGCTGTTGACGTCGTTCTCGTTCCTGCTTTGCGCCACGTTGCCGCTGCTGTTCCACCTGGGACATCCGGAACGCTGCTTTGAAATCATGATGACTCCACATCTGACTTCGCCGATGGCGATTTTCGGTTTCGTTTATGCCTGGTACTTGATGGCGGTTCTGTTGTTGGAACTTTGGTTTGATTACCGCCATGACCTGGTGCAATGGGCAAAAGTGACGCCGGGATTCCAGGGCATTATCTACCGTGCCTTCACCGTCGGCGTGACCGACGAATCGCCACCGGCTGTGGCACTGGACATGAAGATGGGGCGGATTCTGTCCGTGGTCGGCATCCCCTCGGCGTTTCTGCTGCACGGCTACGTCGGTTTCATTTTCGGCTCGATCAAGGCCAATCCCTGGTGGGGCAACGGATTGATGCCGATCATCTTTATCCTGTCCGCCATCGTGTCGGGCATCGCGCTTTGCGTGTTCAACTACATGGTTCTGACCTGGATCCGGCGCCACACCGTTGATATGCGTTGCCTGGACACGATGGCGATGTTTCTCTTTTACGCGCTGGTGGTGGATGCCGCCGTTGAAGGGCTGGACTGGCTCCATCGCGGCTACGCGGCGGAGGAAGGTTTCTCGGTGATGCAGATCATGATCCGCGAGAAACTCTTTTACACGCTGAATCTCGGCCAGGTTACCATCGGCACGTTGCTGCCGCTGTTGCTGCTGGGACCGCTCCAACTCCTGCGCCGGCGCGTGCCGGAGCTGGTCCGCCGGCGGATGATTTTCAGCAGCGCAGTCATGGTCCTGATCGGCGTGCTGGCGATGCGCTGGAACGTTGTCATCGGCGGGCAGCTCTTTTCCAAGAGCCTGCGCGGGGTGATGGGTTACAAACTGGAATTCACCGGCGTGGAAGGCTGGTTGATGGGCGTTGTGCTCCTCAGCCTGCCGTTCATCATCCTGACCGTGCTGGTGAAACTGTTCCTGTCTGAACGGCTGCCGTCCGGCGGGCACACGCCGCGCGACAGCGCCGCAGGGGAAGGGTAGACAATAATCGCGAACCAACCGACAAAACCGGATACCGAAATGCGAAACTTCCGACAAAACCGGGCGGCCAGGGAGAAGGTGACGCGCTCACGCGCGCCGGTGACCCAATGAACTCTCAAACCAGGACAACGTTGGCTCTGACCGGGTTGATCCTGGCTTTCCTGGCACTGACAACGCTGTTTCTCTCGAATCTGTCGGGGCGGCCCGTACGCCTGCCGCCGATTCCGCCGGTTGACACCAATTTCCTGGACACCGCGACCGTGCGGCGGTCGTATGCGGACCTCGTGCGCGCGGGTGAGGACCTGTCGGACTTTGACTGTTACGCCTGCCACGAAAAGGGGAAGCCGCCGCCGCTGCGATATGACACGAACCAGAACCTGATTGTGCCGAAGGAACATTCGGACATCGTCATGGGTCATGGCCGCCATGGCCGCAACAACAACTGCTTCAACTGCCACAACGAAACCAACCTGGAGTTGCTGCAAACCCGTGACGGCCATGAGGTGAAATTCGCAGACAGCCCGGTTTTGTGCGGCAGTTGCCACGGCCCGACGTATCGTGACTGGGAAGCCGGCGCGCACGGCCGCATCAGCGGCTATTGGGACCGCGGCCTGGGTGCTGCCGAACGGAAGGCGTGCGTGAACTGTCACAATCCCCATTCGCCTCATTTTCCGTCGCGCCAACCCGCGCCCGGCCCGCACCCGCTGCGGCCGATGGACGCCTCTGTTGAACCCGAACCGAATCACTGACATGCCGCCTCCCGCACCCAGGCCAAATCCGAACCCCGCGCCGCCCGACGCGGGCGTAAGCCGCCGGAACTTCCTGCGCACTTCCGCGGTGCTGACGACCGGCCTGGCCGCCCTGGCCGCCAGCCTGAAGCCGCTGCTCGAGATGAACGACTTCCCGACCATGGAGCGGTTTCTGCAAAAGTATTACAAGGAGATGACGCCGGAAGACATGGAGAAGGTCCTCAAACGCATCGAGGCCGAAGTGGAAAAGCAGTATGGCATCCGCCCCCATGTTCGCGACTTGAAGCCCATGGACGGCGTGGAGTTTGTCTATTGCCTCAACCTGACGCGCTGCATCGGGTGCCGCAAATGCGTTCACGCCTGCGTGGCGGAAAATAACCAGTCGCGCAATCCGGAAATCCAGTACATCCGCGTGTTGCGCCTCCCGCACGGCTCGCTGGACATAGAAAAGGCCGAGCACTTTTACGCGCCCGAATCGGTCCCGGAAAAGGGCTATTTCTACATGCCGGTGCAGTGCCAGCAGTGCAAAAACCCGCCGTGCGTCAAGGTCTGCCCCGTCCACGCCACCTGGCAGGAAACCGACGGGATCACGGTGATTGACTACGACTGGTGCATCGGCTGCCGCTACTGTGAAGCCGCGTGTCCCTACTGGGCCCGGCGCTTCAACTTCACCAAACCCTCGATTCCCAAGGAACGCCTGAACCCGGACATGGCCTATCTCGGCAACCGCCCGCGGCGTCAGGGCGTCATGGAAAAATGCCACTTCTGCATCCAGCGCACGCGGGTGGGCCGGTACCCGGCGTGCTTGGAAGTCTGCCCCACCGGCGCGCGAAAATTCGGCAACATTCTCGACCCGAACAGCGAAGTCTCCTACATCCTCAAAAACAAGCGGGTGTTCATCCAGTTGAAGGAGGAACTGGGGACCTCGCCCCGGTTCTTTTACTACTTTGACGTATGAGACGCGCGATTCGGGATTATTTTGTTTTTTTATGGCGTTGTGCGCGCATTGCGTTCGTGGGCGACTGGCGCTACTACGCGTGGATGGGGGCACTGACGGTCTTTTGCCTGCTGGGACTGCATGCTTACGCCCGGCAATTTGCGCAGGGCCTCATTGTCACCGGCATGAGCGACGAGGTTTCGTGGGGTGTTTATATCGCGAACTTCACGTTCCTGGTTGGCGTGGCCGCGGCGGCGGTGATGATGGTGATTCCCGTTTACATTTACAACAACGAGGAACTGCACGACCTGGTCATCTTCGGCGAGTTGCTCGCGGTGGCGGCGATTCTCATGTGTCTGGCATTTGTGACGGTGGATCTGGGCCGCCCGGATCGTTTCTGGCACCTCATTCCCGGCATCGGGCAGTTTAACTTTCCTGCTTCCATGTTGAGTTGGGACGTCATCGTCCTGAACGGCTACCTGCTGCTGAATGTTTATATCTGCGGTTACCTGCTTTATTGCCGCTATCAAAAGAAGAAAGCGGCGAAGTGGTTTTACATCCCGTTCGTTTTTATTGCCATCGTCTGGGCCATTTCGATTCACACGGTCACCGCGTTTCTTTACGTTGGCTTGGGCGGACGACCGTTTTGGAACTCGGCCATCGTCGGCCCGCGCTTCATCGCTTCGGCTTTCGCCGCCGGCCCGGCCCTGATTATCCTGGCGCTGCAAGTGGTCCGCCGGGTCACTGCCTCCGCTCCCGCGGGCGAAACCGCCCGGCTGCGGGAAGGCGCGGTCGTGCCGGGAGCAGCGATGTGCCGCGCGGCCACCCTCGACGACCTGGAGCTGCTGGCCCGTCACCTGCCCGAACTGACATCGGTTTCGGCAGAGGCCCGCCAGAACAGCCTGCCCGGCGCGATGGTCCTGGAAGTGGGTCCGGGCGATGCCCTGTTGCACCAGGGAGCAAAAGACACCGAGGCGTTCTTTGTCCTGAAAGGACGCGTGGAGGTGTTCCGGGAGGAAAGCGGGCGTTTCCGGATCACCCGCAGCGTCGGCCCGGGCGAACAGTTCGGCGAGATCTCCGCCCTCGCCGGAACCCCGCGCGTGGCCACGGCCATCGCCGAGGAGCCCACCCGGGTCCTGCGCCTGCCGGCAGACTCTTTGCGCAAGCTCATGCGGAACCCCCAGATGAACCGGATTATCCGGTCAAGGATGAGGGAGCGGCTCATGATCACGGATCGCGGCCTGCTCACCCTGCGCAGCATCGTGCAAGTTTCGATGCTCATTAACGTTTTTCTGCTGATCAACGAAGTCTTCAAAGAGTTTTATTCCGGCAATCTCCACGTCGCCTCCGCCAAATACCTGTTTCTTGGTTTGCATGGTTACCACGCGCTCGTTCCCTGGATCTGGACGGCCATCGTGTTCAACCTGGTCGCGATGGTGCTGCTCGTGCTGCCGTTGAGCCGCAGTTTGAAGTGGCTCAACATCACGTGTGTGCTGTGCATTGTCGGCATCTGGATTGAAAAAGGGATGGGATTGGTCATCCCCGGGTTCATTCCCACGCCCCTGGGTGAAATGATGGAGTACACGCCGTCGCTCAACGAAACGCTGGTTTGCTTTGGCATCTGGGCTTTCGGCCTGTTGTGCTACACGGTTTTCCTTCGCATGGCGGTGCCGATTCTCCAGGGCAAACTTTCCAAAGCGAACGAGGGACAACCCGAACCCGCCACCGGCGCCCCCTCTTTGAGCGCCGCGGTCAAACCTTGAGAACCGTCACTTTATGGCAATCCAACTCACCGCCGAAGACGCCCGACAGTCGCTGAACGCGCATGTCGCCGCCCGGGGCGCGGAACTCCGCGCGCAATACGGCCCGCACATCGGCTGGCCGGAGCTGCGGCAAATCCTCGAAGACCGCACCCAGGTGCGGTATCCGTGCGAAATCGTTTTCGATGCCGGACCGTTGAATCCGGGCGAGTTCGCGCATCCCGCCGCCAAAGGAGAACGTCCGGAGGAAGGCTTTACGATGTTCGTCCATCCGGTTTTCCTGACGCAATTGCAACAGGTGCCTTGCCTGGTTCTCTACCAGTTGGTCCTGGTCAACTACGGCGAATTCGCCTCGGCGGATGACGCCGAAACTTTCGGCGCCGCCGCCCTGGGTCTTTCCCGGGACGAATATTACCGCACCCTTTGTGAAATGGCCGGCCGGGTTTGCGGCCCGGCCGCCTGACCATTAGCCCGGCAGAAGCCATCAGTTGCACTTTTTAACAACGTTAACCCATGTTTAGACCTTGCGAACCGGGGTCTCGCCATCTACCGTTGCCGCCGCGAAACTTGAATCGTGGATTGATGCGGGCGTTCACCCGGCCGGTCATTCGGCGGGCTGCCGCTCAAGCCACAATTTAAAGAAAACCCGCACTGAATTGATCCATAACCGGTAACTTGAAACGTATATGAAAAAACTGCTCGCAATCGGACTGACTGTGTTCGTGGCCTCCGCCGTGTCCGCCCTCGCCGGCGACGCCAAGGCCAACTACGAAAGCAACTGCGCCAAATGCCACGGCGCGGACGGCAAGGGCCAGACCAAGATGGGCCAGAAACTCGCCATCAAGGATTACACGGACCCCAAAGTCCAGGAGGCGTTGAAGGATGACGTCGCGTTCAAGTCCATCAAGGAAGGTTTGAAAGACGCCGACGGCAAGACCCTCATGAAGCCGGTCGAGGGCCTGTCGGACGACGACATCAAGGCGCTCGTCGCTTACATGCGGACGTTCAAGAAGTAAGCGACCCGGCAGTCCTTGCGGGATCGCCGGGTTTGGCTGCCGGGGAAATTGCCCGGCTGCAAAACGCGGCGGCAAAGGCTGATGGCTTTGAAAATGACCGGAGCGGATCCGGTTGCCCGGACGGAAAATGTCCGTGCCACCGGGAGGGGATTTTTCGTCTGCTGGAAAACTGACAAACACAAGGCCGGGTGAATTCCGGCAATGGCCGCTTGACCGATATGAACACCGAGATCACGGGGAAACCGTCTTACCGGCCATCCCTGTTGCGAAACTGGATGAGTTTGACCGGGCTGGTCGTTGTGATCGGCAGCCTGTTCTCATTTTTTCTGCTGTTCATGCTGGATGCGGTGGCGCACTTCTCCAATCCGTACATCGGCATCCTCACCTACATCATCGCGCCGGGTTTTCTGATCTCCGGACTTCTGCTGACCTTGGTTGGGGTGCTGCGCGAGCGGCACAAACGGGGCGGGGCCGTCGGGCTTTTCCCGGTGATGCAGGTTGACCTTTCCCGTCCCCGCGACCGTCGGAGGATGGCGGTCTTTCTCGTCTGTACCCTATTTTTCCTCTTTCTTTCGGCGGTGGGCAGCTACAACACCTACAATTTTACCGAGTCGGTCCAGTTCTGCGGCGAAACCTGTCACACGGTCATGAAACCCGAGCTGGTGACCTTCGAACATGGACCCCATGCGCGGGTTGCCTGCGCGAATTGTCATATCGGGCCGGGGGCCACCTGGTTTGTCCGGTCCAAACTCTCCGGCACCTACCAGGTTTATGCCACCGCCTTTGACAAATATCCGCGGCCCATTCCAACGCCGATCCGGAACCTGCGTCCCGCCCAGGAAACCTGCGAGGAATGCCACTGGCCGAAAAAGTTCGTCGGCAACCTGGACCGGAGCTTCAACTATTTCCAAAGCGATGAAACCAACACGCCCTACACCATCCGGCTGCTGATCAAAGTGGGCGGCGGCGACCCGACCCACGGACCCGTGGGCGGCATCCACTGGCACATGATCGGCGGCAACACGGTCGAATACATCGCCACCGACCCGGCCCGGCAGAAAATTCCCTGGGTGCGGATGACCGATGCCCAGGGCGTCGTCACCGTCTTCCGTGATCCAAAGTTCACCAACGACATCAGCCGGTATGAAATCCGCAATATGGACTGCATGGACTGTCACAACCGCCCCGCCCACCGGTACATGTCGCCGGACAGCGCGATCAATCTGGCCCTGTCGCTCCGGGAAATAGACCCGGCCATGCCCTGGATCAAAACCAACGCAGTCTATGTTCTGACCCGCCATTATCAGACGGACGAGGAAGCCCGGGACGGCATCGCCACCTTGCTCGCTGAACGTTATCCCAACGACCCGCGTATCCGTCAGGCCATTCCAGTGGTCCAGCAAATTTACCGGGATAATTTTTTCCCGGAAATGAAGGCCAATTGGAGCGTTTATCCGGACAATATCGGCCACATGATCTGGCCCGGCTGCTTCCGCTGCCATGATGGCAAACACAAGTCCGAAGACGGCACACGGACCATCAAAGCCAACGACTGCAACGCCTGCCACACCATCCTGGTGCAGGGCGGCGGTGACGAGTTGCTGCAACTCTCGCCCGGCGGCCAGCCATTCAAGCATCCCGGCGGGGACTACGACCTGACCTGTTATGACTGCCATAATGGAGGACTGTAGGCTGCCGGCTCCCATCGGACCCGTCCGCCGTAGCAGTACTGCGAAGGCTGGATGGGAGAGATTTCACGAAATTGAGGATTTGCGATTTGTGTCCTTGAATAGTAGCCAACGACGTGAGTCGGCGCTGATCCTCCTCGGGGAAAGAATGCGCGGACTGATCCCGCCATGCGGGACGGCTACGAAGTTCATGGAAAGCGTGGTCCACACAAGGCAGGACCGGGTGAGGGCTGTCTTCGCCTGCCTCCTCGTCCTGTTCTGCCTGCCACTCGCATCGTCTGCTTTTGCCGCCACCAACGCCGTCGAAAAACTCGCAAGCTCCGACTGCCTGGATTGCCACACCGACCCTTCCAACAGCCGGAAGGTGAATGGCAAAACCGTCCCGCTCGGCATCTTTCCCACCAACAGCTTCGCCCGGTCCGTCCATTCCATGCTCGATTGCACGGACTGCCACAACGGCGTCAAGGAACTCGTCCACGACGCCAAACTGCCGCCGCCCGATTGCTCCGGATGCCATGAAAAGGAGGCGAAAGATTACGCCACGAGCATCCACGGCCTGAGCCACAAGCTGGGAGCTTCCGGCGCCGCCAATTGCTGGGATTGTCACGGCTCGCATGGCATTCTGCCGGTGAAGGACCCGACGTCGCCGGTTTTCAAGCTGAACCTCCCGCAAACCTGCGCCCGGTGCCATAGCAATCCAGGGCTGACGAAGGAATACCAGATGAAGTTTCCGGAGGCCGCGTCGCAATACATGGAAAGTATCCACGGCCGCGCGCTCCTGAAGATGGGATTGATTGTCGCGCCGTCCTGCAACGACTGCCACGGCGTGCACGACATCAAGCGCGGGGTGGATCGCGACTCGCCCATCAACCACGCCAACGTCGCCAAAACCTGCGGCAAGTGCCACGTCGGCATCGAGGAAACCTACCTTCAGAGTGTGCACGGTCGGCTGCTGGCCGTGGGCGACCAGCGCGGCCCGGTCTGCACGGATTGCCACACGGCGCACCAGATTGAGAAGCCGGAGGGGAACAACTTCAAGGCCATCAGCGACCAGCGTTGCGGCAAATGCCATGAGGACCGGCTGGCGCACTACCGGGACACCTACCACGGCAAGGCCATGGCGCTCGGCAAGCCGAACGCGGCCCCGGCCGTGGCCGCCTGCTACGACTGTCACGGTCATCACGACGTGCTGCCGCCGTCCAATCCGGCATCGCACCTGTCGAAAACCAACATCCTCGCCACCTGCCGGCAATGTCACCCGGACGCCAACGTCGGTTTCACCGAATACAAGCCGCACGCCAATCCGCTCGATGCGAAGCATTACCCGCTGCTCCACGCCGTTTTCCTGGGCATGACCGGCCTGTTGGTGGGCACGTTCGCCTTCTTCGGACTGCACACATTTTTGTGGCTGGTGCGCGCCGTCTGGCTGTATTTGCACGACTCGAAGAAATTCCGCGAGGCCAAGATCAAGACCCAAGTGGACGACGAATGGTTCACGCGGTTCGTGCCGTTTGAGCGGTTCCTGCATTTCCTCGTCGTCACCAGCTTCCTCCTGCTGGTCATCACCGGCATGCCGCTCAAGTTTTATTACACCAACTGGGCCAAGGTGCTCTTTGCCATCATCGGCGGCGCGGACACGGCTCGCACGTTGCACCGGTTCGGCGCGCTGGTCACCTTCCTTTACTTCGGCCTGCATGTTGCGTCACTCATCGGCAAGGCATGGAAGGGCAGGGGGACCCTCCGCAACCCGGTGGACGGCAAATTCTATTTCAAGCGGCTGTGGCGCGTGTTGTTCGGGCCGGACTCGATGATGCCGACGTGGCAGGACTGGAAGGATTTCGTGGACCACAACAAATGGTTTTTCGGCAAAGGCCCAAAACCGCAGTTCGATCGCTGGACCTACTGGGAGAAATTCGACTACTTCGCCGTGTTCTGGGGCGTGGCCATCATCGGGGCGTCGGGGCTGGTCATGTGGTTCCCGGAATTTTTCACCCGCTTCCTGCCGGGCTGGATCATCAACGTGGCGCTGATCATCCATTCGGACGAGGCGCTGCTAGCCGCCGGCTTCATCTTCTCGATCCATTTCTTCAACACGCATTTCCGGATCGAGAAGTTCCCGATGGACACTGTCATCTTCTCCGGTCGCGTTTCGAAGGGCGAGCTGCTTCACGAGCGCAAACGCTGGTACGACCGCCTGGTGGCGGAGGGCCGGCTGGACCAGCATCGGGTGCGGGACGAATGGCTGCGCTGGCGGAACATTGCGCGGGCCTTCGGCTATTTCTTCTTCGGTCTGGGCCTCTTCCTGCTGCTGTTAATCATCTATGCCATGATCACGCGCCTGGCGCACTGATGTTGTTGATTGAGGGTTAAGCCGCCTCCATTTATTCCGGCGCGCCGAGGAGTTGAATGCCGGCTCGCGACGCAAGTCGGAGTTGAATGTTGGATGTTTGGCATAACCTCGGCGACGGCAGAAAATCGCGAAATCTTCTTTTAAAACGGTGTTCGTATGTTTGGCTTGGTTCGCGGTTAAACTTCCGGCATGGACAAACCCGGCGCCATCGGGGAATATCAAAAGCAACCGACCCCATGCCTATGAACGAACAAAATCCAGTAGCCGCGCCTGTTGAATCAACTCCGTTGCCCATGCCTTACAAGGACCGTTCGACGGGTCTGATCGTCTTCGGCGTTCTGACGATATTGCTGGGCTGTCTGGCCGGACTATTTGTCCCCTTGATGCTGTTCGGACAGGTGGCGTCTGCCAAAGCCACGGGTGCGCCGGCCACCTTTTCGACCATCCTGCCCGCCGTGTTCATCTACGGCGTTTTGGCGGTGGCGTTGGTGTGGCTGGGAATTGGCTCCATCATGGCCCGACGCTGGGCAAGGGCGTTATTGCTCATCTTTTCCTGGAGCTGGCTCGTCATGGGACTGTTTGTCGTGGTTATCATGGCGTTCGTCATACCGAAAGTGCTGGCGAACTTGCCCTCCAGTGGAACGGCCGGCCATCCGGCGATGCCTTCGGCAGCGATAGCCGGGATGATGATCGGCATGTTCCTGGTGTTCGGCGTTCTGTTCGTCATTTTGCCGGCGGTCTGGACGTTTTTCTATAACAGCCGGCAGGTGAAGGCCACGTGTGAAGCGCGCGACCCTGTAACGCGTTGGACCGATGCCTGTCCGTTGCCGGTGCTGGGCTGTTGTTTGTGGCTGGCGGTTTCCGTGCCGACAATGCTTATCATGCCCATTGCGGGCCATGGCGTGATGCCATTTTTTGGAATTTTTCTCAAGGGTGTGCCGGGCACGATGCTATGTCTGGCCATCGCCGCCATCTGGAGTTATGCCGCCTGGTCGTTGTATAAACTCGAGTCGCGGGGTTGGTGGCTGATCTTGATCGCTTTGTGCGTGGTAATGGCGTCCGTCCTCCTGACGTATGCACGGCATGATGTGACAGAAATGTATCGCCTGATGGGCTATCCCGAGGCGCAAATCGAACAGATACAAAAGTCCGGTTTGCTGATTGGGAACCGCATGACGTGGCTGATGGCGTTTTTCATGTTGCCGTTCCTGGGCTATCTCCTCTTCATAAGAAAATTCCTCCGCCGCAAATCATAACTCGTCCCTTGCCTCGCCGACTTGCCGCGTTGTAATTCAGTGAAGACGGGAGTGTGGCGAAGGCAACTCGACTTCTCGTCGCACCAAAGCGGATTTAAAACAACAAAGTCTCAAAGACACAGAGGCAAGAATCGAGACCCCAGACGTCAGCCCTCAACCCTCAACTCCTTGCCGGGTCAAAGCGAAGCGACGACTGGTCAACACTCAACCAGCTTGGCATTGCCGCCGCCTCTCCGGCGCACACTCAAAGCCACCATGCCAGCCGGATTTCGGCCGATTCGCCCGCAATTAATGCGTTGGCTGGGTTTTAGGTTCGAACCGGCTTTCGGTCAAAAGAGCCGTGGCGAAAACTTGTAATCCTTTGCCAGAAGTTCGCGAACGATTTCCACCGACCATTCTTCCGCAATCTTTCCGTCATCCACGTCCCGGGCCAAATCCTTTAGCGGCACAAAAGTGCCGCTCAATGCCGTGCCTCGTCTATCGAAAAATTCCCCACCGCTCAAAACGGTTGCGACGGCGTCAGTTTTTGCTTTCCATTCGTAAACGACGGCTACGCGCTTATGAGTTCCTTTGCCACCGGGTTCGGAATAAACAGCTCCCCGCAATTTTAGTTCGTGCGGCTCAAGGCCAAGGCGCAATCCCTCTAGAATCTCTCTCAAGGCACATTGTAAAACCGGGTCTCCGTTGGCTTCGTCTTCCTTTCGCACGGGTCCGCCTGTCCAGATGACAGTCTTCTCGTTCAGAATGTTTTTGTCGGTCCGTTCTTTCCTGCGGAGGCGCAACACCCGGCCGCTTTTATTGCGGACAACAACCACGGGTAGTGCCTGAACACGGGTTCTATCCGCCTCCACCTCTTCCCTGGGCTTGAAATTGCCTGATTTGACAAACAACTCAACCAAGGCGGCAGCTTCCGAAGAATTCAAACACTTCCTGCCGGCAAACGTCCGGATGACGTCCTCTCCCGGTAATGAGAGAACATCCTCGCGAAGGTGTTCCTCAATGACATTCAGCGCCAGATTCGCCACTGCTTCAGCAATCTGTTTGGCACCGCCCTTTCGTTCGGCTGAGGTATCAATTTCGAAAATCCGGAATTCGTTCTTCAAGCTTTTGGATGTCTCCCGGGTCGTGTTCAACATCTGGGCCAGAACCTTTTCATTCATAGTCGAGCCTTCCTTGTGCTCGACTGGTAAAAGTCCCTTTTCCCGCTGCATCGCATCTTCGGGTGACGCCATCATTACGAAGACCGCCGAAATATGCCTGCGCCAATCCGCCATCCTCAGAAAACTCTCAATCACTTGGCGTTCCTTCGGGCGAATCCGCCCCAGACGCTCCATCAGCCTGAGCCAGCAAAGAGCATCAATCAGGCCCTGGTCCAAAATCAATATGTCAGGGTCGTCAAATCCCGGTGGGTTTTGTGTTTTTTTCAGAATTTGCGCCAGCGTTGTGCAAGCCGTCCAAACATTGAAATTTGAGTTCGCCTTGTCCCGGATCGGGCATAAGAAAGCTCGATCAATGACGGTTTCAACCCGGAACCCGCACCTCTTCAAGAAAGCTTGAAGCGCGTTCGACGTCGATGTTTTGCCGGCTTTTGGAACTCCGGCAAATTCAAATACGACCGGTTTGCGAGCGCCGTAAAAGCGTTCGGCAACGTTTTCTGCACGAATCTGCAATTCTGTTTTCATCCGGGAAAATCCATGTGCTCTTCAGCCTGACGATTTAAGTCATGAATGTCAATGAACGGATAAAATCCAAGGCGATTCGAATGGGGAAGCAAAAACAACCGCCATCCGGTTTGCGCCAGATGGCGGTCGAAGAGAAGCTTTCGAGGATTAGTCCGCCGCACGACGATACCTCCCGCCAACTGAATTCGCTTCGACTCAAACCAAACTGCCGATTCGCTGCAGCCGAAGGAACGGCTCGCCCAAGGCGCGGGATTGGGCCAAATCCACTTCGAATTCCGCCACCCAGTCGTTGTCTTCCTCCGGGTCAACCAGCATCTGCTGAACTCGCCAGTTTTTCTGGTCGTCTGTAGGAGTTACATAAGTGTGCCGCGCGTTCCGCGCGTTCGGGTCGAGGCAGATGCGCTCGTGTTCGAGTTCGTAAGCTTCCACCGCCGCGCGCAAACGGTCAGCCGTCCAGGGCTGGCCATCGGCATCCTTCGGAGGGGCGAGCTCCGCGAGTCCCTGACTTTGCGTGACGGAATCTATTTCAGGGGCTTGTGGAACCCGCCCCTCCGAAAGCGATTTCAGCGCCGCTTCGTAATCGGCAATCACCAGCCCGCGCAGGAAGATAAAAATCCGGTTCCGAATCGCCGCCGTGAAGGCCTTGGTGTCGCGGGTGATGTCCTGGGTGGCTTCTTCCGCACCGGGCGGACGCACTTCCTTCGTTTCGGCGCGCTGGAAATTCGGGTCGCGCATTTTCTCCCATTCGTCGAGCAGGCTCGAGTCCACCTGCCGGATCATCGAGCCCAGGTAAAGTTCCATCTCGCGGATCTGGTCGTTCTTGGCCGCATCGGGAACGTTCTGGGCGAGGACCTTGTAAACCCGGTTCAAGTGCCGGAGCAGAACGCCTTCGGCGCGCTGCAACTCGTAATCCCGGATGTAATCGGAAAACGAGCGGAACGATTCGAACATCTCTCGCGCGATGGATTTCGGACGGATGTTTTCCTGACCCACCCACGGATGCCGGTCGGCAAAAGCATTGAACGTGGAATAGATGATTTCCTGGTTCGGCTTCGGGTATTCGAGCTTCTCCAGCTCTTCCATCCGCTGGTCGTATTCGATTCCTTCCATTTTCATCTCGGCCATCTTTTCGTCCTTCACCCGGTCGAGTTGTTTGCGCAGGATGATGTCGGGGTCTTCGAGGATGGATTCCACGAGGGTCAGCAGGATGAGCGCATAATCCGGCTGTTGCGGGTCCACCAGCGGAATCGTATCGAGCAGATACAGGGACAGCGCCTGGTCCATCGAGAAATCTTCCTGCAACTCAATGTTTACGCGCAAATACCGGCCATCTTCGGTCTTGGGGATGAACTCGACGATCTTCCGGTCCAGCAGCGAGCGGAACAATTGCCAGGCGCGTTTGATGTGCGCCTGCTTCTGCCGCGGTGTCTCATGACAGCGGGCAATGAGCTGTTGCATCGCCCGGCACCCGTCGCCTTTGCGGCTCAGCACATTCAGCAACATCCCGTGTGTGACCTGGAAACGCGAGGTGAGGCGCTCCGGCGGCGCCGCAATCAGGCGCGTGAAGGTGTTCTTGTCCCAGTTGACAAAGTTCTTTTCCGGCGGCTGGCGCTTCACGGTTTTCTTTCCGTCGCGCGCGGTTTTTTCCGCGAGCTTCAGGTTTTCGATCACATGCTCCGGCGCCTGCGCCACCACCCAACCACGATCATCGAAACCCTTGCGCCCGGCCCGGCCGGCAATCTGGTGAAAGTCGCGCGCGCTCAGGATGCCGGTCTTTTGTCCGTCGTATTTGCACAGCCGCGTGAACAGCACGGTGCGGATTGGCACGTTGATGCCCACCCCGAGGGTGTCCGTGCCGCAGATGATTTTCAGCAAACCCTTCTGCGCGAGCTGCTCGATCAGCACACGATACTTCGGCAGCAACCCGGC
>Ga0116127_1000984_pt1 | contig 19987 bp, 21 predicted proteins | sample June2015DPH_16_1_FD_89731 | JGI IMG/M metagenome (GOLD analysis project Ga0116127, IMG submission 89731) | Peatland microbial communities from SPRUCE experiment site at the Marcell Experimental Forest, Minnesota, USA - June2015DPH_16_100 | ecosystem: Environmental > Terrestrial > Soil > Wetlands... | reverse complement strand
GATGACGCCCGTAGTAATGGCGAACTCGCCCCTGCAATACCGGCTGGTGGATTCTCAGATGCTCCCGCGTTATCCATCGCAAATGATGTCATGCAGAACATGCTCGCGGGCGGGCCTAATGGTCAGCCCTTCAACTGGAAGTGGAATCGTGCTGTGGAAACGCCGTTCTTCATCAACAGTTGGCAGCAAGACTATTTTATTCCGAATCAGGTGAACGTCGGCTGGTTAGAGAGTTGCACGGCTGTAAACTATAGCTGTACACAATTTCCTAAGCCCGTGTATCCTGTCATTGTCAAGCGTGACTTATTGATTACGTTCAACCTCTCCACAAACAACGATGCTCGCATCTGTTGGATGCAGAACGATACCATGCAAGCGGGTACGTGGGGCGCAACTACCCAGTTGACTCCGACGGGACAAGCACAACCCGGACCCGGAGTGACCTATACGAATCCGGCCACTGCAATCGCGCAGCCTATCAATCCAACTACGTGCATCAAAGACTCCTTCGGGAATCTGTGGGTGTTGACGCAGTACGGAACATGCGGTAGCGTAAACCCTTTTCTCACAAATCTAAATCCGGTCTATCCAACTGTTCAGAATCAGAGTATTGTGTCTACGGTTGTGACGGATGGAACTGTGCAGTGGACCGCGGTTAATCCGAAGGGACAAGGATATAGGATCAATCCGTTGCCGTGCCAGACTGGCCCAGTGTGGTTGATCCAGCCCGTAGGCCAGATGAAGGTGCCGTTTATCACGTCATTGAGCAGCTATCTAAACCCGATTCCCGATGACTTTTACACCTTCTTCAAACAGGGATTTTTCGCGCAGTGCTATCGACGCTCGCCGCTCAAAGAAGTGCGGGCCAAGTTCGAGATGGAATACAATCTCTGGCAGAGGGCATTGACCAACGCGATGATGTTTGGCGCGAACCAAGAAGACGATTGGGGATTTGTGCCTCAGTCAAACGTGATGGATACAGGGTACAGTTACAATCCTATCTCACCGAGTCAGCCATATGGTCCCTGGAATTACTGATTTAGAATCAACGACTTAGGGATAGTATGGATGAGCAAAAGGAGAATACGATTCCTCTTGACATTGCTGGGTGAATTGGGTTATGATTAGGTCATGGACAAATATTGCAGACATGGTCACGAATATACCCCAGAAAATTCTTACGCACATAATGGCGTTGTGCAATGTAAGGAGTGTCGTCGAGTCAATCGTAACAAGTCGTATCGCAGATATCACCAACCTGTTCCACCCGAAGTACGATGGCCAAAGCATTCTCATTGTGCTAAGGGCCACCCGTTAGTTGGTAAGAATCGTATGGCTTTCAGTGGTGGAACAAAATGTCGAACATGCAGTAACGAGGCCCAACGTCTTCGATCCTTGGAAGATAAAAATGGAACATATTATCGAGGGCGAGCGAATCATCAGATGCGTAAACGGTACGGTCCTGATTATGATCTTCCCGCCCGTGACGCTCTGTTGATTGAGCAGGGCAGTGCTTGCCCTATCTGTGGGAGTACTGGATTGGTTTGGGGCAAAGGCTACAACGATACGTGGCACACGGATCATGAGCACGGCAAAGAAGGCACCCATCGCGGAATTCTCTGTGCTCGTTGCAACACCGCTTTAGGTCGGCTCGAACCGAACATCATTAAAGTCATCCAGTATCTTGTCAAGTGGAACAAGACGGAGTTGATCGACTATCTTGAAAAATGGAGGAAACTACATGAGCAAGGTTGCGGACATTGATTGCACATTACACACTTCATCGCTCTTGAGGAAGCATCAATTGCTCGTTCTTCAAGAGGGCTGGGGAGACGAAGCGACATTCTCTTACGTTGATTGGATTACTCATAAACCTGCCAGTCGAAAGAGAATCGCCGCATTCGAGCAAGAAGACAATAAGTAATTCATCCACCACGCGTGGAAGGAACTGGGCCTGCGATACTCGCGGGCCTTTTCTATTTGAAAAAGGACAGAATATGGCGTTGAGTTCAGTGACGGTGTATGACACGATGGAGTGGGCGAAGAAACTAACCTTCAATCGTAATTCTGCAATTGGTAATAACCTAGAACCTGCACTCACCGCAGCGAATATGGTCGTGCAGACCATACTCGCGCCCCCCTTCGAATGGTGGTGGAACACGCAGGAACTTGGTTTTACAACTTCATCTACTGCATACTCTGCGCCGATTACCAATGTCTCTGTGACTGCTGGAATTGCCACGATTACGACTGCTAACACTTTTGCCGTTGGGAATCTGGTAATCCCCTCGGGGGTAACATCAGCTACTTTCCTGAATGGGCAATTGCTGATTGTGTTAACGGCATCCCCTACACAGATTACCGCTGCGGTCACAACTGCGACATATGCTTCCCATGCAGACACCGGCACGCTGACGAATGCGACGACACAGGACTACACGATTGCAGCGCCCGCGTTTTCTCATATCGAGCATGCGTCAGTTTTGGATATCACCAAGACCCCTCCGAATTGGATTGAATTGAAAGTCCAAAATAATCTGGCTCTTGATTCGCGGAATGCCCGACCTACTTTCGTAGGCCCGGAAGTCGAAGATGGTAACGGTAATGTGACATTCAGAGTCCAGCCGTCCCCGAATGCGGTATACCCGGTCGCTGTACACGTACAACTTGCGGCTCCGCTCATCACCAGTGTCAATCAGACATGGTCACCAATGCCTGACTTTATGCGATACATCTACAGTTGGGGGTTCCTCGCCCTCATCTGGGCATTTGCTGATGACGCACGATTCCAAATCGCCAACGCGAAATTTACCGCGGGCCTGCTCGCACGAGCGGAGGGATTGACCGAAGAGGAGCGCAACATTTTTATGAACAATTGGAATAATATGACCGCCCAAGCTAGCGGTAAGATGCAACAGGGTGGTCAGGCTCGCCAGACATAGGAGTATTATGGCTACCATACTCATATCTGGTGGGAATTTCCAAGATGCTGCGGGGAATCCTCTCGCTTTTGGCTATGTAACTTTTCGACTCAACATGGACGCCATGGCAGGAGATTCCCAGATTTCCGCAGGTAGGTTAGTAACCATTCCGCTCGATGCCAATGGGAATCTCACAAGCCAAATATGGCCAAATGACGCTATGCTACCTAACAACACTGTATACTTCGCCAAAGCATATACCGCGGAAGGACAGTTGGTTTGGGAAGCAGAACTTTACATTACCACCCCGAGTTGGGTTTTAGGAGAAGTCTAATATCTCATCGCCTCATGAACGATGAGCGAGGGGCGGCTGATCCCGCCCCTTACCTTTGATCAGAAAGGAACACATGTTTTACACCTATTTATGGTTGCGTGAAGATGGTAGGCCGTACTATGTAGGTAAAGGTACGGGTGATAGAGCTTTTCGGGGCCATAGGCATGGTGTTTTATCTGCCCCACCGTTGGATCGAATTATACTCCAAGAATGGTTGATTGAATCCGAAGCATTCAAAGCTGAGAAATTCTTGATTGAATATTATGGTCGAGCCGATCTAAAACTTGGTTGCCTACGAAATCTAACTGATGGTGGAGAAGGGCCGTCTAACCCTTCGATAATAACGCGAAACAAGATTCGTAAAGCGATGATGGGTAACTCCCGTACTTTAGGGCGTAAGCATTCCGAAGAGTCCATACGCAGGATGCGTGTTGTAAAGAAAATACCACATCCTTGGCATGCGAAATTATCTTTTGATCAAGTCCGAGAAATCAGAAACCAAGCAGTTTTAGGGGATTCTATAGCCCGCTTGGCGAGACGGTTTGATCTGCATTGGAAAAGTATACAGAAGATTTTAGATCGCAAATCATACGCGTATGTAGAATAGGAAAAATATGGCTGTGTCTAAGGTGCAACTCACTGGCGGTGCGTTTCAAGACCCACAAGGGAATGTTTTGGCGAACGGCTATCTAAAGATGGTACTATCTTCTGACGAAGAAGTTAATGATAGCCTAATTTGTAGTGGAATTGAAATAATCATAAACCTCGACGAGAACGGCAACGTGGTTGCAAGCCCCGCCCAGTATGTGTGGGGCAATGATGTAATGTTCCCCGTAAATTCTTATTATCGAGTCACGGGATATACGACAGAAGGTCAAATTGGGTTTGGCCCCAATAACCAGCAAGTAGTGGGCGGTCCAACATTTGATACCGGCACATGGGTACCGAACAGCGTAATTAGCTGGGTTCCGTCACCGCAATCAGTTGCTTTCGAAGTCGCGGGTTCGCCACTCAGTTCTCAAACAGTCGTCGATTATGTGAACACGGGAAACGTGACTTTTGCAGATAATGGTTCCGGCCAGATTTCCGCCAGCGTAGTTATTCCTCCAGTCCCTCCGGTGATTCCTTCTCTTCCGCAACCGGACGTAGCACGTTATGCCATGTGGATTCCCAACTCGGCTTTTGGTGGATGGGAACAAGTTAATGACAACCAGAACACTGTGGGTGGTAATGGCACTTGGAATCCCCCGGACGCTGCTGATGGTGCGTATTACAGCACTGGAGCCTTTACGTCGAGTAATAGCCCTCTGGGATGGAATGGTACTCGCCAGTTCTGGCCGGGAAGATTACTCAATTTCAAAACCACCATGAAAATGTCCTCCTTAGCCGCAGGGGGTAACCTGCTTATAGGATTGAGCGAAGCATTATGTGGTAATAACGTAGACCCCTCGACCATGGATTGTTTGTTGTTTCAAATGACCGGAGCGGGAGTGCTCAATCTAGTTGTAGGCACCGGAGGCACAAATACAGCCGTTCCCCTTGGAATAACAGCCGTATCGGGAACAAGATATCAGTTACAACTGACTCTTTCCGCAGGTGTGGTTAACGCCTATGTCAACGGGTTATTGGCAGCGACATGCTCTACTAACGTCCCGACATCTAACACCATGGCTATAAACTACTGGCTCAAGGTTTCTGGCGGCGGGACATTCACGGATATCACTGAGTACATGTACGCTGACACCGCAACGCCATAAAGGACTTATGACTATGTTAGGGTATATCATGTTTTATGCTCTTGTTCTCGGTATTGGTTTTTGGTTACTGGAAACATCTCCTGATATTGGAGAGTAAAGGAGATTATCGTGAGCCAGATACAAGGAGCCGGGGGCCAACCACAGAAACAACCGAAGTATGCCTCTATCTACACTGGACGTGTGTTCAACGGGCTGTATACCAATCGTTCCCCGCTTCGTGGGTCTTTACCCAGCATGTACGAACAGTTCTACAAGTTGAGTTATGGTGATGTAATGATCGCTGGCTCAAATGTGGAAGTTTCTAACCGGCTGACCTTAATTCGTAGACCGGGTAACAGTCTGTTCACTTCTAGTACTTATTCGAATGTGCAGGCATTCTTCGAATTCATTGTCAACAAGGCGTCTGAGGATGCATTCGGTATAACACTGGAAGAAATTTTCACCATGATCGCTACTCCGGGGACTCTGTACGCAGAGAACAACGGGGTATCTCAGGAAGTTTTTACCGACCCCGCCGCAACCGGGCAGACTTACCGGCAAGCCATCGGGAATGAATTATACTTCTCCAATGGTATTGACAATAAGAAATGGTTGCAATCTCTCATCACTTGGGCACCGAACTTCAAACTCGAAGGCAGTTTGGGAACGAGCGGGGCATATCCATTCTTCTCAACATATTTGCTTACGGGGGCAACATCACCCACGTCCAACACCCAGCAGATTCAGCAGTTCGTAGGTGTCGCATGCGCTGAGATCACGCATGTCGCGGTAGCTGGTGGTGTGGTCACGATTACTATCAGTACATCGTCGGTTCCGACAAATGCGTCCGGGGTGACCTTCCCCGTGATTCCCGCAGTCGCCGTAAACCCCTCTTTCCAATTGTGGGGGTTGAGCACTGCGACTTGGTTGAACGGTGTAATCATCACTGCGACCAATGCAACCACGATCACTATAGGTACGACCACAACGATTACTGCGAATTTTACTGCGCCCGCGGGTGAGACTACTTACCCGACTACGGCTGACACAGGATGGGTCCAGCAAATTGGATTCACCTCGGTTGTTGCCGAAACGGGTACGACTGTACCTAATTGGGGTACAAACGCAGTTGCAAACACGAATGTGTTATGGGGCGCACCTGTAGCAAACGGCGGCAACTTTCTTCTTGACGGAAACCTTCTCTGGGTCAACCGGGGAAGCACCGTGGAAAACTGGGGGATAGTAGCGCCTGATAACGCAGTAACGACTTCGGAAACAAATTCCACCTTCACGAAATGGTCCGCGGGTACCTTTTATTCTGTGACGGGTCTGATCTATAACCCAGTGAATTCGAAATGGTACTGGATCAAGACGCCCGGTACGACAGGAACAACTTTCGGTACGGGTACAGCGGTATTCGAGGAACTAGCAACACAGCCATCGGCATGGGTCGGGCATACCGCTTATAACGATGGCGAATACGCCGGGTCATATCCGTGGGCACCGGGAACGGTCACTATTGACAACGTAGTGTATCAGGTCGGACAGTTTCTTCCGAATAACTACGCGTATGATGATACGACAGTTCCGTATAACGAGCCAGCCCTTGTAGTCCAGACTGCCGGGGGCGTGCCGTGTTTATTCATGGCACAACGGAACACAAATCAGACCAGCGGCAGCCCCTCTACTGCGGTCCCTCTCTCGACTACTTATGGTGGTTCGCTTAGCGGGCAAACGGGTCGATGGATTGGTGCCGCCGTCGAAAATGAAGGATGGGCAGCAGCTTTATTTAACCGTTGCGGGTTCACTAACACCGGTGGGATGATCAATTTGAAATATGGCGGCGGACCCGGACTTCCCTTAGATTACACTGCGGGGACGCCGGTATCACCGAACGCATGTACATCGGGATTGACTTCTTTACTGTGGAACTTCACGGCTAATAATTCTCCGATGAATCTGCAAACGGTGAATCCCGCGGGCGAGATCACCGGATCAACGGTACCTTTTCCTACCATGCCCGGAGACCAGTACGAATTCCTGCAATGGGGGAAAGTTAGAATCCCAGAAGGCGGCATGAATGTCACCTTCACAATCACTGCCGCAGATGCATGTTATTTCGGGGCGGACCCCGCCTCGGGAGCAACTTTTGTATCAGGTACATCGACTGTCTATCAAGCGGAACCCGGAAGTGTAGCGCCGACGAGCCCTAGCTTCGGTGGTCAAACACAGACTCCATGGATGGGATATACGATCCTTGGTGGGTGGAACGGGCCAAACAATGCCCAGACCATGACTATCACGGTCAACTTTCCTACCGCGGGAGTCTGGGGGATGGAATGGTGCTTCGGAAAAAATAACAACTACGGTACTGGAGATTTCTTCCAGCAAATCATGACGGTCTCTGCCAATGCTTCCACTAATGGCGGCGGCTTAATCGTTCCTGAATCTGCTGCAACTCAGCCGTGGTTTGAGAGCACCGCTACTCTGCCGGTGTTCCAAGGATTCAGCACCGCACCCGCAGCAAACAATACTTATCCGATAACGATTGAGAACAGCGCAAATACTGTAACTGGTCGATTCGGGTATCCATCTACCGGAAATCAAGGAACGACATTGGAATGGCTGAATCTCGGCCCTGTCAGTGCCTTTACTTGGGCTTCTGGAACTTCTTGGAATGTTACCGCGGGCGAAGTGTCCATCATCGCAGATGGGGATGAATTCTTCCCTTATGAACCGGGGTTGTCTGGGGTAACCGAGCCTACATTCAATGGTGGGTTGTACTCGATCACGCCGGATATACCGCCGCTTCAATGGATCAATGAAGGAACCATACCGCCAATTACCCCCGCCACAGGTGCTATTCTTGCGACATCTACACAAGGATGGTTGTATTGGATCGCTCTTGTCAACACGCTGGATAACACCGTATCAAACCTGAGTCCAGTGAGTATTGGAACGGGCCCCGTAAATGGTAATGTTACGATTCCTGCCGGGTCAGGACTTATCCTCGCGGATATAGACCCACAAGCAGATTATGTCGCAATTTTCAGGTCTACAGATGGTGGATCGATACCGTTGTTGAATCCGGGTCTAGGCAATACTTATTGGACCCTCCCTTTGACAACGTACTTGCAAGATGGATTCGTTGATTCCACGTCCGACGCAGATTTGGACGAATTGATTACCGGCGCACAAGCGGGCGAGAATACCCCTCCGCTACCGGGAGTTGGGACACTGACATATCATTTAGGACGGATATTCTATAGCATCGGGAATACTTTGTTCTATACGACAGGTGCTAGTTCCGTCGCTGGAAACGGCACTGGGGCGAACCCGTCGAACTATGATACGTTGCCATCGCAGATCATTCGGTTAGTACCGACGGCAATCGGTCTGCTGGTTTTTACCCTTTCGGGCACCTACATTGTTGCGGGCAATGGGACTGCAAATAGTCCTCTACTCCCGGCAGTGCCATATTTGACGGGTATAGGTCTTGCAAACTACAACGCGCTGGACATAAACGGTTCGCTAATCGGATTCTTCACGACCGATAAGCAGTTCCTGATCATGGACCCTAGCTCTGGTGTCAGTTACGCTGGTTATCCAATTGGTGACCAGTTCCGCCAGAACACTGGGCAACCGGGCACATCATGGAATACGAAAACCGTGTATGTTGCTTGGTATACTTTTGGCGAAGACCAAGGGTGGTTCGTTGGTGACGGTCAATTTGGTTGGTATAAACTTATCAATACCCCGTCGCCCGAGAGCGGAATGTGTTGGAGTCCTTTTGCCACAATTCAAGGTGGTGCGGGAGCTATCGCGTCTGTGCAAACGTCACCGGGCGTTCATTCTCTGTTGATCGCCTCACCTACGGGCGTCATCATGGAACGAAACCTGAATGCAACGACAGACGTAGTATCCCTCAGCAATGGATCAGTTCCTTATCCCGCATATGCGGTATTCGGAAGCTATATCCTCGCAGTGCCGGGTCAGGTAGCGAAGGTAGGATTCATTACCACCGATTCAGTGAATGTAGGCTCCCCGATGATTATCGGACTGCTGATTGACGAGGCATTACCTTATTTCAAAGGTAGCTTTGACATTCTCAAGAATTGGACATATGATCCGCCATGTCTCAAACCAAGTAAGTCGATCCTATCTCAACGATTCTATTTGGCAGAGAACGAGGAAGACGCCGCTTATTGCAGACATTTACAATTAATGTGCCAGTGGCCAGCAGAGGCAGCCCAGAATGAACTCCAGAGTTTTACATTGTGGGGGGCCTACGAGATAGAGCAATAGGGAATAGGGTGGTGTAGCGACATTACCCTATTTTCAGGAAGTGAATTATGCCATCATTGGCGGATGCTTTGAGCAACAAGAGTCCAGAGGGGTATACACCCGCGCCACATCCGGCGCTAACTTTACCTGCTCCAGTAAGTCTACCGGGACAAAGTAATAGCTTCAAGGTGAACCCGAATATCAGGTGCCCGATTCCGCCGACTAGCGCAGGTCCAGATACCCTTCGCCAGTTTAACGACGGAGATCAAAGTATCCCTCGGCGTAGAATCCTTCCCCTCCCGGCCAACACCGGCGTTGGGGGCGGGACGACCACGACGAACACTACGGTAATTAGTTCGTCATCGGGTGGTACAGGTACAGGACTTTCCACCCAGACATTCAATTTCAATTCTCCGCTGATAGGTCCGGGCGGGGTTGTATTTCAGACGCTGAACATTTCGGCCAAGTCCTTTCAGTTAGTCTCGGTCACATCAAATGAACCTTGTGAACTGAGGATGTACGGTAGTTCTACGGCGATGGCAGCGGACTCAGCTAGAGTCTTGGATGCTCCGCTACCCGCCGAACTAGCGAACGGTTTGATCACTGATATCGCTTTGGACACTTCTCCGTACCAATGGTTTTGGGAGAATCGAGTCGGATGCAATTCGGATTCGCCCCAAACAACGAATCTATATTTCTCAGTGAAGAATCTTTTGAATGCCCCAAGCAGTATTCGATTGAACATAGTACTTTTGCCATTGGAGTCACAATGATTAGCAGACCATTAGGAGTCGCTGATCTTCCCATGCTACAACGTGCGTTGGATCAGGACGAATACGAGCATCTAGAAACGAAGAACTTTACGATGGACTATGCATTCTCTGTGGTATATGAGGACGAGCAAGGTCCGATTGGCGTTCTCCGGTATACGAAAGACGATGGCCGGTTGCGGCTGGTCACCGTCTGGTGTGATAACAACGATAGGAGGAGAAACGGTCGATCAGTTATCGTCGCCATAGCTGATACCGTTCAGAGGGCTAGAGCGAGTGGTTACAAGGACATCGTGTTTGCGACGAAATCTCCATCGTTAGCCAAATTTTGTATCGATAGACTCGGCTTCGAAGAAAAAAAGGGTGAATATGTTCTCCATGTATAAGACGCAGGAATTTAATTTCACACCACGGTATATCTGCTATTGCGGAACACATGGTGCGGAGAACGCAGCAGCAGCCCAGCAATCATCGTTTACTAGTTCACTGTTGTCACAAGCCTCTACGGTATTCGGTGCCGATAATAGCGTGTTCAATGCGATGAGCAAAGCGTATAGCGGTATTGTCGCAGCCGGACCAAGTCAAGAGGGGTTCAGTGCAGCCGAACAGAATGCAATTAACTCCCAGATTGTGAACAATGCCGCGGTTTCGAATCGCAATATATCCTCCGCAGTGAACAGCAGAATGTCTGCGGTCGGTGGTGGAAATACTCCTATGGCACCAACGGGTGCAGAAGCGAATCAGAACGCCAGTATTGCTGAGGCAGTTCAAGCTCAGGAGAGCGGTCAACTTACTAACGCCACAATTGCCAATTACGAACAGGGAAATCAGAACTGGCAAGTCGCAGGCGGAATGCTTGCTAAGGCACCGGGAGTATTCAATAACCTTGGGGAGGTTGATAAAGCGGCTCAATCGGGACTTAGCGCGAATATGGCGAACGCAGAGGCCGCGGACGCGGCATCCAATTGGTGGGTCAAGCCAGTTGAAGGTATGGCAGGCGCGGGCTTGAATATGCTCGCACCCGGACTTGGTTCTGGGCTTATGCCGTCCGGTGGCGGAAGTGGCGGAAGTGGCGGTCTCCTTAGCACAGTCGCCGGAATGGTCTCAAACTGGGGCACGAATACTAATAACGGGGGTAATGGAAGCGATAGCTTCTTAGGTAATACGCCGCAATCCCAATTACCAATGGGTGCACCTTTAGCACCGCGAGACTAGGAGATATATGTCTGATCTGAATACACCGCAATCTAACAGCGATATCGCCGCAGCTAACCCTCTCGAACCTTCTACCAGTACAAGTAACGAGATGATAGCATCACCGCAGGACGCGCCTATCAATCAGACGGCGGCTCGGAATCCCGATCAGGCCCAACAGTCCCAGACTGCGTCTTCTGCTATGGCAACGACTGCAACGCAGCCAACGCCCTCGCAAGTCGCGACACAGCAAAAAGCTATTGCGGATAAGACCGCTATTGCCCAGAATCCGGCAACTCAAAATCCGCACGCTTTGCATGGAGCCATTTTCAAGAATGTACTCGGTATGCTCGCAGGCGGGAGTCAGCGTCCTGTCAAGAACCCTGACGGATCGTTTGCAACGAACCCCGATGGATCAGTGAAGATGGCACAGGCAGGAGTGAAAACACTCGGTGCCTCTATTCTTGCGGGCGCGATCTCTGGTATGGTCGCGGGTATGGCTACACCAGATAGACGGACACAATTAGGCGGCGGGCGTTCTATCGCTGACAACAGTGGCGCATTCGCAGCCGGTGCTCAAGCCGGAAGCCAGTATACCCAGCAAGGTCAGCAGAACAAAGCGCAAAGCCAAGTCGATGAAGACAGGGCCCGTGCGTTCGCTATCACAGATCACAACCTGAAACAGCATGCCGCAATCTTGACTAACTTGAAAATGCAAGGCGATATCATGGATGATACGCTAGATACCGCGTCTAAGGTCATCCAAGGAATGCAAGACGAGCAGGACTCGGGGGAAGCTGTAGACGAACAGGGCAATCCGATTGATCTGATCAAGAAACAGAACGTGTCTGAGGAAGAAGCGCAGGCGATGTTAAAAGATAACACGCTGCACGTTACTAGGGATATGATGTTTCCAGATTCAAAGCAATTGGTCACTGATGCCAACGGTGATCAGAAATATGTGTACACTTACACTATTTATGACCCTAAGGGCCTGATCCGCCTGACCGATAAGTTGCGGAATGACCCGGCATTCAAAGACAAGTTGGAGCACGTTCCGAACGGGCAATCCGTTCCTGTCTCTGTTCTCGCAAAGTATGCGACGGAACAGAACGTCATTGGTTCCGCAGCACAGGGAACCAGCGACCAGATGGACGAGTACAACGAGGCTTCGAGCAGCAAGAATAAGTATGACATCAAAGCTGCCATTAAGAATAAACCCGTCATTCGTCAGATTCTGCCCGAGATAGGAAAGTATTCCCATTATCCGTTGGATATCGCTCTAGATAAAATGAGCCAAGACCCTTCGATGAAAGACAAGAAGGTCGCCTTCGATGCGTATTACCAGTCGCTAGGCGTGACCCGTGAAGGGTTACAGTCGATGGTGAACAAGCGTGCCGCAGACTTAAAGCAGGGCGAGAAGGGACAAGAATTCCAACCAGTTCCCTCCGACATAGTCGCAGGCGCCCAGCATGATTTAGCGGTTCGTAATCCTCAGCTTCCTGCTGCCACGGTAGACAGTTATCGCCGCCAACTCGGTCCTAAGCCGACATATGCAGAATATAACCGTGTCATGGAAGAGGCGGGCAAAACAAATGACAGAATCATTGCCCAGAAGAACGCTCTCACTAAACTGGGAGACACTGAACAGAATCAACTCTTCCAGAATGGCAAGTTGCTGAACTCGGACGGCTCTGTAAAAGCTACTCTGAATCTAGAAAATGCTCCTGACGAGATGCTTGTTGATCAGCATACGGGACGACCCATCCCGTGGAAGGCGCTGACCAAGATGGCACCGACGATGCAAGAAACCAATCGTGCAGATTTTGCTGACACAGTGTTGAAGACGGCGAGCACTTTACAAAAGATGAAAGCGGCAGGCCAGTTGCCAAACGGCCCATTGACCGGCGTCACTACCGAGATGCTTGCAAAAGCAGGCATGTCTACGGAAGACGCGGGCAAGGCTCTTGCCGCAATTGGCTTCATGCAGACTGCTGCAACTGGCGCACATGTCGGTGGACGATTCTCTGTGCCGGTCATGGAAAAGATGAACAAATTGGTTGGACTCAATATGAACGATTCACAGTTCATAGGTTCCATGAATGAAATCACCGATGTCATGCAGCATTACAAAGACAAAGGTGGGCGCATCTCTGTTGCTGAATGGTCCGAGATGGACCCTGCTGAACGTAAGCGAATGATGGAAGCTACGTCGCTCGCTGGCGCAAACGCAGGTAGCGGCAACCCGATCACACCGCAAGCAATAACGAAACCCGCGGGAACTACCGGGACATTCACTGCCAATGGTGTAGAGTATTATACTGATGGCAAGAATAATCTAGGACCAGTTAACCCCCAGAAGTAGGAGATTATGGCAGATCAATTACCCGCGGTAGATATGAGCACCTTCAAACCGACAGAAGCAGAGCCCGCTAACCCAAATGCGGGCCTGCCTGCGTTTGATCCTTCGACTTTCAAACCAAACACGCCTGCCACGGCAACGCCATCCCCGCAAGCACCCGCCCCGGCAGGGACTTCTGACATCAAAGAAGGTGAAGCGGAGATTCCGGGCACGACAGGATTCGAGAATACGTCTGCCTCTACATCCAGTGGTAGAGGCTTGCCGACAGCCCCAAAAGAAGCCGTGAATGAGGGATTGAAGCGCGAGGCGTCTGTAGGTGCCGCGGTAGCTGCCCTTCCCTTCGCTCCAATCATTACCGCAGGTATCGCAGCAGCGGGCGGGGGTGCACTGTCCCAAGCTGTAGGAACGGGCGGTGGTATGGGATTCTTGAACTCCGTTGCAGAGGATATCGCCAGAGGTGAGAACCCGACAGAATTTCATCACTTGAATAAGACTGCTCAACAGACAGTTCTTGGTATGGTGTTAGGTGGTCTATTCCATGGCGCAGGCGCAGCGTACAGTGCAGTCACAACGCCCGCCGAAGGTGAGGCTCCAAACTTCGTACAGAAGGTTCTCGGTGGTTCAAAAGTCGCGCAGGCTCCCGCGAAATCCGCAATGGCTTCTCGTGCAGCCGCAGCGAACACCGGCGCAGGTGCCGCAGCAGACACCAACGCGGGGAAACTTGCGACAAGTAATCCCGATTGGGCGTATCGCGTTCGTGATGCAGCAGACGAGGCAGAGAATGTCGGTATTCCAAAAGCCCACCCAGAGTCCCATGGTCAGGTATCCGCGAATGAGCATCCCGAATGGGCTGATCCGAAAACGGGGCGGGGTAATGTCGAAGACAAACTCCATCCGAATAACCGTGGCTACGGACCCGGCGTGAATCGTCCACAACAGCAAGTTCGCGTAGACATGAATCAAGTACGCGAACACGGTATCCCTGTCGAAGTCAACAAGACAGTGAAGACTCCTCCGGGGGTCCAGCCCGAATTGCGGCACGACTTTCCGAAGGGTCTTCCTGAGGCATATGTACATGTCATGCCTGAAGGGGGATGGCCTGCGGCTGCTCCTGCCGAACCCGCAGGAGTTCCTGAACCACCTACCTTAGAGCCAACGCAGGGCGCAAAACCCGCACCAGTCGCGAAACCTGCACCCGCCGCCGCAAGGGAAGCCTTAGGCCCCGCCATCACTGACGCGGGCAAAGCCGCAGATGCATCTTACGCCAAAATCGATGAAGTTGCAGGAACGGACTTCAAGAAAACAGCACAGGATATTCGAGACTATAATAAGAAGATATTCCAAGCGCATAACCCTACGGACGCTGCCGCGTGGGCGAAGAAGCGCGACGACGCAGAACTCTTGCTAGACACAGCCAAGAACTATGCAAAGGCAGCGGGCGTAGGCCCGGAGGTTCTCGAAGAGGCTTCATCGCAATTCAAGCGCATGTCGGCTCTGCGAGACGTTGAGCGATTCGTATACAAGAACTCTTCCGTCATCGATCCAACTACGGGAGAAGTTAACGTCAAGGCAGCGGTACGCCAACTCCAAAAACTTCAGGACAATGTGAAGTATGGCGGACCACGGCTCGAACAAGCGGGTATGGGCGAGTTGCTTGAAGATATGAAGGCCGCGCAAAGACTCGGCATTGACGCTCTGAACAAACAGCAATGGGCGAAAATGATGGGCCGTATAGCCTTTTATACGGCGGTGGGGACTGGCGCAGCCCACGAAGTAGCTCGGGCGGTTACGCGGCAATAAAGAAAGGGCTTGACAAGTGTCGGCCCTTTCTGCTATGATCAAGATAGTCGAGGAGACCCGTGCTTAAGATTGAAGAAATTCAGAAGACAAAACTGGTCGAGATTGGCTGGTCTTTCGGGCAATCGTATGGCGGCGGGCATCTTGCCGGTCAAATGATCATGCACGTAATCGCCAACCGCGTTCGCTGCGGATGGGGAACGTGGTTGGATGTCATAACCAAGGTTCCTTATTTCATGGCGGAAAATCAACTCCCGCCTCTGGAATTCCCCAGCGTTTGGAATGGCTCATTTGTAAAGCTTCTCCATGTCGTAGACGGGGTGTTCGACGGCTCTGTGCCGGACATTTCCAAAGGTGCGCTGTATTGGGCGGACCTTACTCGAATCGAGCGTCCATGGTTTCAAGCGAAGATTATCGACCCAATTAAAGAAGACGGGCCACAAGCGGGCCAGAGACAGCATGCCATCGTCGCCAATATGAACAGTCTATCGTTCTTTCGGTAGAGGAGATTATGAAAAAGGTACTTGTACAATCTTTAGAAAACACTATTGCAACACAGCAGGCAATCATCGAGGAATTAACCGAAGTCATCCAAGCTTTGAGAGACGCGATTGCGAGCCTTCGCGCCCAGACCTGTAACGTTGGACAGCAGGAGCAGAACCGATGAAACAGAAAATCCTCGCATATATCCTGTCTATCTTCTCAGAATCAGATGGTTCCGGTAGTGCATCCCGAGTATTGGCAGGAGTAAGTGTTCTGTCTACAATAGTTTGGGTATCATACTTGACTTTCACCACGCGTCACCTTCCTGATCTGGGCGGGGCGTCTCTATTTCTTACGTCGGCTTTTTCGGGCTATAGCGTGAACAAGATCAGTTCTTGCTTCAAGAAAGAAGAAACGACCATCACCAAAGAATAATCTTGACAGGGTACAGTGACTATGGTAATCTTGATTCTAGCAGGAGAAGGTGTAGTCGAAAGGAAAAATGAGTGAAATCTCAACGCCCAAGATTTTGATGTTGGACATTGAAACGTTCCCGAATATCGGATACGTCTGGGGAAAATATGACCAGAATGTAATCCGGTATACCCAGCAAAGCTGCATTGCGACATTTGTTGCGAAATGGCTAGGCGAGAAAAAGATCATTGCAAAAGCACTGCCGGACTATCCGGGCTATGCCGCTGGCTCATATGACGACAAGGAAATAGTTGCTGATCTCTGGAAACTTTTTGATGAGGCGGACGTGATCATTGCCCATAATGGTGACCAGTTCGATATCAAGGTTGTCGTTGGTCGCTTCTTGATTCACGGTTTGCTTCCACCCAGCCCTTTCACGACGGTGGATACCAAGAAAGTTGTTAAGGAAGTCGCTCGATATAATTCGAATTCTCTGGATGATCTCTGTGGTCAACTATTCGGATCGCACAAAATCAAGACCGATTTCGATCTCTGGGAAGGTTGTATCAACGGCGACATGACCTGCTGGAACAAGATGGTCAAGTACAACCGGATGGATGTTCTTCTGCTGGAGAAACTTTATCTGCGTCTACTTCCTTTTGCAAAGACTCATCCAAATTTGACTTTCTGGACTCGCGGAGAATGCCCGAAGTGCGGCTCACATGACGTACAGTACCGCGGAGTTGCCCGTTGCATCACTCGCCAGTATCAGAGATTCCAATGTAATGCGTGCGGTAGTTGGGGTCGAGTTGTTAAGAGTGACAAAGCCGGAAACGTAAGTACGGTGAATGCGAGTTAAATTCTCTGGGAGGAGGAAGATATGGCTTGCGAAGACGGAAAGTGTGATGGCAGTTGTGGTGCTCTCAAGATGGATGGCTCGGGCGGCGTGGGCGACCTCGCTCGTCTGACCATCTTTCGGACGGATGATATTCAGGGAGAAATCGAAGAGACCTTTGTCTTTCCGTATATCCTAATCAATTTTCAGGCGCTACAAATGTTCCAGACGTTACGTCAGATTCAGGGGTATACGCTCAAACGTCTGCCGAAACAGGCGGAATAGATGATAGTAGTCTGCAATCAATGTGGTATCGAGTTTGATAGGCCCCTCTCTCATGTGATGAGAGTGAGGGCGGTATTCTGTTCAAAAACATGCCACAATGCTTCGCAGAACCGTCGTATACGATTGGTGTGTCCTATTTGTTCTGAACCTTACAACATACGTCCATGTGAAGTTAAGAAATATCATACGTGCTCGATGCGGTGTGCTCGACAATACCGTCGAGGAAAAAATAACCCCAATTGGCAAGGGGGTATGTCCCAATCCCGCCGTTTTGAGATGTCAACCGCCATATATAAAAATTGGCGGAAAGCCGTATTCAAACGGGATAACTATACTTGTATAGACTGCGGAAAGCGGGGCGGTCCTCTCGAAGCAGATCATTCAAAAACTTGGGCAAAATATCCTGACCTTCGGTACGAAGTTTCTAACGGGGTAACAAGATGTAAAAAATGCCATGTACAGAGGCATACCAAGCATGAGGGGAGATATATCGCTGTCGATTTTGACGGAACTCTAGCGACATGGGGTTGCCCTTGGCCTGATGATTATCGAGCTACAGGAGAACCTATCCCTGCGATGGTAGAACGTGTCAAACGTTGGATCGCGGAAGGGGAAGATGTACGAATCTTTACTGCGCGGATGGATGGGTACCATCCGATAGACGGTCCTGTACCTGTACACTTGGTCAGAAAAGTCGTAGAAGATTGGTGCCAGAAACATATCGGGGCAATTCTTCCCGTGACTAACCGAAAGGATTACTGGTGTAAGGCGATATATGATGATCGCGCCTATCAAGTAGAACGTGACACAGGCAGGATAATCGGGGAGGAACCTCGGCGATGAAGTATAGTTTGATGACTACTGAACAGAAGAAGGCGTACAAGTTGCGGGTAAAAGCTTATAGAATTGCTCACCCGGATAAAGTCGCCAAATGGACGAAAGATTATCGTCAGACTGAAAAGTATAAAGAATATTCTCGAAAACAAGCGAGAAAGAATAAGCTTCTTCATCCTGAAAGGACTTTGGATATCGCATTAAAGAGTAGCCGAAAGAGATTACTGCCTGCGCCAACCCGCCCCTGTCCAGACAGATGTGAATTGTGTGGGGGTTTGCCGGATGGTCGGGTTTTAAACCTAGACCACGATCATAAAACGGGGGAGTTTCGAGGTTGGTTATGTAAGAAGTGTAATCTCAATCTTGGGAAATTTGGGGATGGCGTAGCGGGATTACAACAGGCTATTCTATATTTGAAGCGGAATTCTAAATCTCTTTTACCCACGGATGCCGCTGAACGTAAGAAAATTCCGTTGTCGAGTGGTGTGCTAGATTATTTCCCTGCGGCTCTTGTAGAAGTGGCAAAAGTTTCCTACATGGGTAACCAACAGCATAATGCTGGGCAACCATTACATTGGAGTCGAGGAAAATCTGCTGACCATTCCGATACTTTACAGAGACACCTTGCGGAACGAGGTTCTATTGATACTGATGGCATGCGGCATTCAGCAAAAGCAGCATGGAGATGTTTAGCAATTTTGCAACTTGAAATGGAAGAAGCGGGTGCACCTTTGGCCCGTGGTGCAAAGTAGGTTTCGGGCTAACGCCTGAACATGAACGTCCGGTCGGTGGACTAAAACCATCGTTATACACCCGTTCGAGCACGACCTCAGGCCGGGACAGGTCGAGCAGATTTGGAATCTATGACATATCTGGCGTCACTCGCATTCACACTCGCAGTCGCGTTAGGCATGTATTGGTCACGATGCCAAAGAGAACGAGCAGCAAAAGATACGCAAGAAAAGTTGGGGAGAGAAAGAAGTCTAGATGCCTGACGATATTGTGCTCGGAGCGAAACAATTAAAAAATCCGAAAGGACTTAAACCCCAACTCGATACCGACTCGCCAGCGAAGCCTCGTAATTCCGGTATGAGTACCTCTCCCTATTATAAGGGAGATTCTGGTATGGATACCAGTAACCCCGGTCCTACCAATATCGAACCGCGAAAGAAAGACGATTCTGATCTTTTCACTATGCATGGGATTTCCCGTAATGCCCCAAGACATCAACTGGGACATATGGTTCCGAAGAATCACCCGGCTATTCAGATATCGGAGAACTAACATGTCTTATACCTTAATGGAGCAGTTACGTTGGTGGTTGCCGATTATCTCTGCCTTCGGTATTGTCATCAAGGCTTATACAGGCGCAAAGAAAAATGTGTCAGATTTTTGTGACAAACTTCTTTCAAATCATTTGGCTCATATCGAAGTAGCCACTGTTTCCAATGCAGAGGAAGCGAAGCAGACAAACGTGTTGTTAAGAGACCACTCTGGGAAATTGGAGCTAGTGCAGAATACTCTTGCAGACCATCAAGAAAAGAATCTGATCGTCTGGCAGGGAGTACTTGAAAGTTTAACCGTTCTCAAAGAGCGGACTCGGGCGTGTACACGTACACCTAGTACCCCGAAGAGAAGGAAGCGCAATGGCTAACGGAGCAGGCAAGGCAGAGCGTTCGACACTCCATGGAATGTCAACGCCGGAACATACGAAGATCGTTTCCCGTACGCGGGGAGT
>Ga0116127_1000983_pt1 | contig 20015 bp, 12 predicted proteins | sample June2015DPH_16_1_FD_89731 | JGI IMG/M metagenome (GOLD analysis project Ga0116127, IMG submission 89731) | Peatland microbial communities from SPRUCE experiment site at the Marcell Experimental Forest, Minnesota, USA - June2015DPH_16_100 | ecosystem: Environmental > Terrestrial > Soil > Wetlands... | reverse complement strand
GTGGGCATCCACAAATCGCGCTCGGCGCGGGCATAACGCAACGCAGCCTCGTGGCTGAAGCGGGCGCTGGAGAGATCCGGGCGATCTTGGAGGGCCTGCACGATCAAGTCGGTGGGGTCAGCGAGTGGCGTGGGGGGCATGGGCTCCTCGGCGAGGTCGAACGGTTGAGGATTGGCGAGTCCGAGAGCATCGGCCAGTTCCGCGTAAGCCGCCTTCTCGTTGTTTTGCGCTTGCACGAGCAGCAACTGCGCCTGCGCCAAATCCACCTCGGCGAAGCTTACATCCAAGAGAGACCTCAGCTTGTTCTTCTCGAGTGTGGTGATCTGATCGGCGAGAATCTGGCGCGCTTTCACCGTTTCCTCAGCAACCTTGAGTACGGCCTCGGCGCGCAGGACGCCGAAGTAGGCGCGATTGACGGCGAGCAGCACGTCCTGTGCGGTTTGCTGCGCGCTCTCGGAAGCGGCCTTTGCTCCCAGCCGAGCCGAGCCCACCAAGTTGGACGTGCGGCCGAAATCGGTAATGAGCTGGTTAATTTCCAGACCGTTCGAATAACGGTTGTAGATGGTCGGGTTGTTGAGATAGCCCGCGGCAATGCGGCTGTCGGGTATTGCCCCTGCCCCCGTGAGACTTCCTACGGCGGTGGGGTAATAGGCCGATTTCTGTTCGCGGGTGACTTGGTTGGCCGCTTCCGCCTCGAAGGTGGCAGCCTGCAACAAGGGATGGCTGCGCAGCGCCAGCGCCTCGGCGTCTTTCAAGGTGAGCTTGGGCGTCTGTTGCGGCGCCGCCGCAGCCGGGACCATCGCCAGCAGCCCGAGTGCCAAGCCCAGTACTCGGAGCACGCCGCTGTAAAAGAATGGGCGGTGCATCGGCGGTGTCTCTGTGTCCTCCGTGCCCAGCAAAGCCTTGACACGGAGAGCACAGAGACGCTCCGTGCCCTCTGTGTTGAGGCTTCTAAAAGCACAGAGGTCACGGAGATCGTGCTTTGGGTGGCGGACGCTGAGCCGCGACGTGTTCGTCCTATTTGAGGATACTTCTCCACCACCCCGCGAAGACGCAAACAACGTGAGAAAAGGCTTCATTCCCCAACCTCCTTAGGTCCGCCCCGCCTCTCGCCTACTGCCCACTGGCTACTGCCCTTCCGCCGGCCGTGCACCAGCAGATACGCCGCGGGAACAATGAAAATCGTCAAGAGCACTGATGAGGCGAGGCCGCCGATGATGGCGCGCGCCATGGGTGTGTACTGCTCGGCGCCCGTCCCCAATTTCATCGCCATGGGAGTCATGCCGATGATCGTGGCGAGCGAAGTCATCAGGATGGGCCGCAGCCGCACGCGGCACGCTTGAATCACGGCATCGGCGGGCGCGAGGCCTTGCGTCTCCAGGTTATGCGCGAAATCCACAATCAGGATGCTGTTGGAGTCGGCAATCCCCACCAGCATCAGCACCCCCATTAACGACATCACGTTCAGCGTGCTGTGAGTGAGCGGCAGGATTATGAGTACCCCCACAACCCCCATGGGAATCGCCAGCATAATCAAGAAGGGATCGACGAACGAACGAAACTGCGTCACCAGGATGAGATACAGCAGCATAAAAGAGAGCATGAAGCCCAGCCCGAAACTCTTGAAAGAGGCTTGCATGCCATTCACCATCCCACGCAGATTGACCCGCACATTGGGGGGGATACTGGTCTTGCTCAGAATGCCTTGTATGGCCTTGGTGAGTTTCCCCAGATCCTCTCCGACCGGGGTCACATACACATCTGAAACCCTCTGAATTTGGTAATGGTCCACTTCGGTGGGCGACTGAAGGCTGGTGAGTTTTACCACGCTGTCAAGCGTCGTGGGCTGGCGCAAGTTAGGCGCTCGTAGCGGAATGTTCTTCAGATCCGTTGGATTGTGAATCGCCGATGGACCGTTCTCGAAGTATTGAACGGTCAGGAAGTAGTCATTGCCTGTTTCCCGGTCCACCCAGTAGTTGGGCGCAATCATTAAGTTCGAATTCAGGGCCGTGATGACATTGTTGACCACGTCCTTCTGGCTCAGCCCCAGCTCCCCCGCATGCACCCGGTCTACATCCAAGCGCAGCGCCGGATAGTTCATGTCTTGCGGAATGTAGACTTGCCCCACGCCGTGCAAGCCCCGAATCTGGCTTGCCAGGTCCTGCGCGATCCCGTAGCTCTGCTCCAGTTTCGAACTGCTCACCTGCACATCGATGGGCGCCGGCATCCCCATGTTCAAGATCGCGTCCACCATGGAGCCGCTATGGAAGAAAGTCCGAATCTCCGGATCCTGCTTGCTGATCTCATCCTGCACCTGCTGCATATAATCGAAACTGCTGCGCCGGTGGTCATCCTGTAACTGCACTTGCACGGTGGCCGTGTATTCCCCGGCGTTGGTGGTGTACAGAGAGGAGAAATCCGGTACCACCCCAATGTTGGAAACCACCAGCTTGAAGTCTTTGGGATCAACGGTCTGCCGGATCAGGTTCTCCACCTTCGCCACGTATTGTTCAGTCACTTCAATGCGCGTGCCGGTGGGCGCCTTGAGGTTGATGGTGAATTGCCCGGCGTCCGTGCGCGGGAAGAAGGCCAAGCCCAGAAAGGGGTAAATGATCAGGCTGGCCAAAAACAGCCCTGCCAAGAGCGCGACGGTGAGCCCCGGCCGCACCAACGCCCTGCGCACCCAGTACTCGTAGAAATCCAGCAGCTTGTTGAAGTGCCGGTTGAACCCAGCATTAAACCTGTCCCACCAGGAACGGTCGGCCGGCTTTGTCGGCTCAATTTCGTACTCGCCTTCTTTCTCTCCGTGCCCTTCAGTGTGCGGCACGGGCACTTGCTTGAGGTACCGCGAGCAGAACAGCGGAATCACCGTCATCGCTACAACAAAAGACGCCAGGAGGGAGAGGCAGAAAGCCAAGGCCAGCGCGGAGAAAAGAAATTTGCTCACGCCATAGAGAAACACCACCGGGAGAAAGTCCACGACGTCCACGAGGGTCGCAGCGAGCACGGCCAAATTCACTTCCGCCCCTCCCACTTCCGCTGCGATCCGGGGCAAGGCGCCCATCTCCAGGTGACGATAGATGTTTTCGAGCGAGATCACTGAATTATCGATCACCCGGGAAAAGGCCAGCGCCAGCCCTCCCAGAATCATGGTGTTCACGGTGCCACCCAGCAGATTCAGCGCGACAAACATGGTCAAGGCGGAAAGCGGAATGGAAAGCAGAACGGCCGAGGTGGCGCGAAAGCTGCCGAGAAAGAGCAGAATCATGATGCTGGTGAGAAGGAGTCCGAGGAGGCCCTCATGCAGCACCGTGTGGATCGCTTCCTTGACGTACACCGATTGATCGAATACCAAGCTGGCCGTCATCTGCTTGGGGATGTCAAACAGGTGGCCGATCAAGTCCCGCACCCCGTCGACCACCTCAAGGGTGTTGGTATCGCCCCCTTGCTTCATGATGGGGATGTAACTCGATCGCTGGCCGTCTACCCGCACCACGTTGTACTGGATTTGATTGGCGTCTTCGGCCTTTCCCACGTCTCCCACCGTAACCCACGAGGTCCCCACCGTCTTGATCGGGATATCGTTCAAGTCCTTCACTTGGTCCACCAGGCTATTGGAATAGACGTAGTAATCGTCGGGGCCCATCTTCACATCCCCGGCGGGCAGGATCAGGTTAGATTGGTTCACCGCGTCCACCACGTCCATGGGAGTCATCTGACGCGAAAAGAGCTTGTAGGGGTCCACGTACACCATGGCCTGCCGGTACTTCCCGCCAAACGGCGGCGGGATCTCCGCCCCCTTCACCACCGCAATCTGGTTGCGGATGGCAAACTGGGCATAGTCGTGAAGTTGCGTTTCGGTGAGCCCCGGTCCTTTCACCGTCACCAAGCAAACCGGCAGGCTGGAGGCATCAAACTTCAGCACCACGGGCGGCAAGGTGCCGGGCGGCAAGCGCTTCAAGTCCGCGAGGGCGAGGTTCGAGAGTTCCGTCACATCCGCGTCGGCGTTCGTCCCCGGCTGGAAATAGACCTTGATAATGCTGACTCCCAACATCGAGCGCGACTCCATGTGATCGATACCGCTGGCCAGGGTGAAGAAGCGTTCGAGCGGGTTGGTGATGTCGATTTCGATATCCTGGGGAGGCATACCGGAGTAAAACGTCGCCACCACCACTTCCGGCAGATTAATAGGTGGGAAAAGGTCCACCGGCATACGCACCACGCTGGTCACCCCAAGGAGCAGCAGCACCAGACAGCAGACGATGATGAAGTACGGGTTACGGATTGAAAAACGCGGCATAGGTCTCCCCCTTCAAGCGGTCGCGCCAATCATCGATGGCTATTGCTGACCTGCTCCGTGGTATTGCAGCATCTGGACGAGTTGCGGATTCACTTCTTCGCCCGGCTTAAGACCGCTGCGGTCGCTTACGATCACCGATTCGCCTTCCGCGAGGCCCGAAACAACTTCCGTGTCGGTGGAGGTTTCGAGACCCATCGTTACCACCCGAGCCTCGACCTTGCCGGTGGAACTCGCGACATAAACGGTGGTTTGGTTGCCCGCATGGTCCAACGCCTCCAAAGGAACAGTCAGAACGTTATCTTTCGCTTCCAGGGTAAGCGTGGTCTCCGCATACATTCCCGGCATCAAAAGCCGGCCGGGGTTGGGAACGTCGACCTCGGTGTGCATGGTGCGCGTGCCCTCCTGCACGTCCAAGGAAAAGCGGGCCACTTTGCCTGGGAAAGACCGGTTGAGAGCCGGCACACGGACCTCGACAGGATCGCCGACCCGGATGTAGCGCACTGAGGACTCGGGAACCGGAATCACCAAACGATACAGATCATCCTGGGATAACTTGACGAGCGGCATAGCCTGCGTGCTGGAGCTCGTGCCCGCCTGCATCAAGGTTCCCAGGTTGGCGTAACGTTGGGTCACCACGCCGGCGAACGGCGCCGTGATGCGCGAGTAGGCGAACAGCGCCTGGTCGTGAACAAGTCTGGCATTATTTACCAGGAGCTCGCTCCGTGCGGCATCGAGCGCTGACTCACCCACATCCACCTGCGACGCTGCCGCCATGTCTTTGCCTTGTGCGTCATCAACTTCCTGCTGCGCCACCAAGCCGGGTTGGCTTTCGAAGACGCCATTCAAGCGGGTATATTCGAGGTGGAGAGCCTTGTACTGCGCCTGATAACGTTGCAGTTGGTGCTGGGCGCGGGAAACTTCGTTGGTCGCGTTCTTGATGGCGGCTTCATCCTCTTGCATTTGCGCCTCGAGCTCCGGAATTTCCAGGATTGCCATCAATTGACCCGCTTGCACACGGCTGCCATAGTCGACGTACAACTTTTTAACGAAACCCGACTCTTTCGCGTAAACGTCGATTTGCTGGAAGGGGACGAGCTCAGAGGAAAGCGTAATTTGCCTCTGTAGAGTTTTCCGGGTCACTTTCGTCACCCCAACAGTTACGGCCGCCGGGGAGTCACTCTTGCCCCGCACCTTCCCGCAGGAAGGAAGCAGCACGATCAAAATGGCGGTGAGGCCGACCCCGGCCGCAGTCGCAAGTAAATCCCTGCCGGATGTTTGCTTGTTCATCGTTTCCACTGATTTGCTCCGTCACGAAGGGAATCCGGGTTAAAGTCGAACAAATCCTTGAGCCCCCGGCTGAGTTCCTCATGGGAGGTTCCGGGTTTCCTGGACAAATCGATCAAGTGCTGATTCTTCTCCCCAATCACGCGCGCCACCGCGGGCAGTTCCAGCGCCAGTTCTTGCGGAACGGTCAGGATGCCATGCCGGTCCCCGTGGATTAAGTTGCCGGGTTGAATCGTCAGGTTGCCGACCTCCACTGGCCCGCCATATTCAACCACGTGGATATAGGCTCGCGAAATGGCGAGGCGGCCCGCAAACACCTGAAAGCCGCTTGTTTCGATTCCAGGCAACTCGCGCGCGGTTCCGTTGGTTATCGCTCCCACGCAACCCAAGGCCATCAAGATGTTGACGTGAACCTTGCCGAGGAAAGCCCCGGTGCCGGGTGGGTCATCAATGTCCTGCATTACCAAAACGCGCGGAGCTGGAACGCTGCCGATGTGCCTCCACCAGTCGGTACGTTCCACGTAGCGGCTTCCCACCATGGGTGGATCAGCCGATCGAACTTTGCAAGTCGCGGCATACCCAACCATGGGAGGAAGACTTTTGAAGAGACAGCGAAAGCCGGCCGTTGCGAACCCTTCATTTCGCAACCTGAGACCGAAAGTTTCAATCGCATCTGATATCACACACGTGTCGAAGGACCGGAGCTGGTTGATCTGGTCGGACGATAATGGAGTTTGCAAAATCTATCCCTCCTAGCGAAGATTCTGGGCTTGCGAGATGCAGAGAAGACCCCAAACGGATTTGAAATTCTCCGCCCTCGTGAGGCAGTCGAGAGTCGAAAGTCGAAAGTCGAAAAGGACATTCCTCACCACACCATATCCGAGGGGTTGAAATCGGTAATCTCTTCATTGCCGTCCTCCCCCCTTGAGTTCCCGTGGACTAATGGAGCGATGACTGCGACGTTATAATAAATTGAGCAATATCTGATTGGTGCCTCACCAGATGAGTCAACCGAAGCAGGTGATAAATGCGAGAGGTTTACTCGAGAACAGGCGGCGATCGGAAGTGATGTCTCGAGAAGGTTATCGGAAGAGTTACGGGGAGCGTTTCTTCGTGGGGAACATAACGCCGGGGTGAGGCTTTGGGCTCTGCCCCAACAACCTCATCGGATTCAGCCGCATTGATGACGGAACTTTCAAGCTGCTCCGATTCGGTCATGTGGCCGGCTTTGTAAGTGTGCCACGGCCCGCTGCTGACTTGAAGACACGGCCTCCTGGTGGCGGTCGAAAGAGCGACCACGCCAACCAGCAGGAACATGATGCTAGCCACAGAAACGGCCCGATAGCGGGCGATGATTCCCTTCATGCTTTTGTAAAAGCGTCCCAAAGCAGTCCTTAAAATATCCAACATGACTATAATGCCGTCCGACTTGCCGCATGGCAAGATGTTTCGGCGTGAAAGCCTAGCCAAACGGATTTGAAATTCTCCGCCCTCCTGAGGCAGTCGAGGGTCGAGAGTGGAAAGTCGAAAAGGGCGATACCGCAAAAATGTGTGCGACAACCTGCGCAGAGTTTGGCGGTAAGAATCTAAAGATTAGCCCCACCTGGAAGACAGGCTCTCTTCTTCTAACCGTCGCGAGAGCCTGCAGTTGGTTTCGAAGCAAATTAAGCCGAAGAGGATGCCTGGGGAGAGCCCCCAGGGAGGCGGGTTCCTGGCCCGCGCCGCCGTTCCCCAAATGCAGTCGGTAGAAGGCAGAAAGCAGAAGGCAGAAGGCAGAAAGCAATCGGCAGTAAGCAGATGTTCTTCATTCTGACTCCTGACTCCTGACTCCTGACTCCTGGAACCTGCTCTTCCCCACCTACCAACTACCTTTAGTTTCAGCAACATTCCCGCCTTCAACGCGTAACTACCTTTTTTTTCTGTAACATTCCCGCTTCACCCTGGGCTGCTGAAAGCAGGTCCTTTGTTTTCATAGACATCCCCGCATTGCTCCGTCAATTTTTGAAGTTACTAGTTTTTTATTTCATTGTCGGAGGCGACATCTTGTCCAGGACTGGATGCCTGCGAAGAACCCTCTCCATCCCGCCTCCCTCAAGTGCAGTAGGCAGTCGGCAGAAGGCAGAAAGCAGAAGGCAGAAAGCAGATGTTCTTCATTCTGACTCCTGACTCCTGACTCCTGACTCTTGGAACCTGCTCTTCCCCACCTACCACCTACCACCTACCTTTAGTTTCAGCAAGATTCCCGCCTTCAACGCGTAACTACCTTTGTTTTCTTTAACATTCCCGCTTCACCCTGGGCTGCTGAAAGCCGGTCCTTTGTTTTCATAGACATCCCCGCTTAGTTCCTTCACTTTTTAAAGTTACTAGTTTTTTATTTCATTGTCGGAGGCGACATCTTGTCCAGGGCTGGATGCCTGCGAAGAACCCTCCCCATCCCGCCACCCCCAAATGCAGTCGGCAGTCGGCAGAAGGCAGAAAGCAGAAGGCGGGAAGCACATGCTCTTCATTCTCACTCCTGACTCTCGACTTCTGACTTCTGACTTCTGACTCCTGACTTCTGACTCCCGACTTCTGACTCCTGACTTCTGGCTCCTGCCTCCTGGAACCTGCTTTTCCCCAACTACCGCCTACGACGTACCTCCTACCATACTCACAATTCACAATTCAGCATTGCCCCTGAGTCCTGTCCCTTCCACAACCCCACTTACTAGCCTAGCCTATCGTGTGCTCTCTGTCAAGAGACACAGAGTCCGTTTCGGTCCTGCAAGGGAGGCACGCGCGCCTGCCCCAGGGGTCATTCCCGCCCTGCGGGTGAAGCACCTCGGCGTTATTTTTTGCACTGATTGCACCGTCAAATGCGGGGATTCTTCGTCCGCTGCCGCGGACTCTCCAGAAACTCGATGACCTACTCGTTTTTTAAACAAGGCAGCCTCGTGGAGCGCCCGGCGTTTTTGGGGGCCCTGGGGCCCCCTCGAACGCCCCGTGAGCCCGTCTTTCAGTCGCCGCATCGCGAGTGCGGCGAAGCGGCATACCGTGAGTGGTCCCGCCTTGCGGGATGAAACCTACGGAAAGGGAAGCCACGAGGTCGTTCCGGCCCCGGAGGGGCTGGACGTTCGTAGGGTCAGCCCCGTCGGGGCTGGGCGGGCGGGTGGACTTTGCTATCCGCAGGTTCAAACCTGCGGCTACTCACGGTTGGCCCCTGCCGGGGCCTGCCACGGTCCCATCAAGCTCCCTTTCAGTACGCGTTTCTGACATCACGGAAAGCTGTTTTCCGCTATGAACGCCCAGAATGACACACGGTGGGGTTATCCTCAACGAATGACGGACGGTGCGTACTCAGGAAGGCCACGGCCACCGCTCGTGCTGGAAGCGGGCTGGATCGACAAACCGAAGACCAATTCGAGTAAATCTGAAGCTTGCGCCCTCGCAGAAAAGACTCTGATTCCGAGGGTGCAGCGAGATGGGTCAATGTGAGATCGTCGATCCGGCGGCATCCTGGAAGCTGATTTTCGCGATCCAGCCCCACGACCGCCCGGGAACGACACTAAATTCGTTCGGGAGGTGTCTCAAAATCATTGACACGTTCCGCTAAATGGCGGAAGCAACGGTAACTTCCCTGATCGGGACTCCGGGAGAAGTGAGCTGATCGACATAGTTTCTTCGTTTCCGCTCCGATACTTCATGCTGCTGGTTTGAAGCAGAGGATGATTGCAGGCACACTGGCATTGTTATGAACTATTCTTCAGGCTTGGACCTCCCCAGCCTGGAAGGTGTCAATAGGCCATTTCTACTTTGCTCAAATAGGACATTATCACTTTGCGCCGACATTGAGATTCTGATTGACAATCGGATGCGAAAGTGCCAATTTTGGGAGGGCCGGGAGATGGTATTCCCGTCCGAGACCGTGTGTTAGGGAGGAAATATGGATAAACCTGAAAGCGCCGCCAGTGCGTTCGGACCAATACATGACCGGATAGGACCGATCGCCGATCCCGCCTTTCTTCAGATGCTCAACGAGGGGCAGATCAAGAGCATCGTGCTGACCGTCGCCAGGGCCGAATACACTGCGGTGCTGGCGCAGGCAAAAGCCCTCGAAGATGTAGTGAAAATCGTGGAGGGAGTGGAAGTCCAGTCGGAGGGCACGTAGCTCAGATTGTCCTCGAGAGCCGGCCTCGCGAGGGGTCCGTGTCGACTGCGCAAAGGACAGACGCGATTCTCGTCGGCTGGGAGCGTCAGGAGAACCTCGGCCTCCGCCATATCCTTTCCTACCTAGAGGGCGAGGGTTACCGCGTCCGGCTGGTTCCGTACGCGCCCGGCGCCGAGGATAAAGTGGTTCGGGCGGTGTGCGAGGCGGACGCCCGGCTAGTCGGATTCTCTGTCATTTTCCAATACAACCTGCGGGATTACGGGGAGTTGATGAAGGCCCTCCGGAAGGCCGGGGTGGAGTCGCACTTCACCGCCGGGGGGCATTACCCCAGCCTCCGTCCCGAGAATACGCTCCGTGAAATCCCGGAACTCGACACAGTGGTGCGCTTCGAAGGAGAGTTGACGGCGCGCGAGTTGCTCGAGCGGCTGGACCGGCCCGAAACGTGGGGCGAAATTCAGGGCCTGACTTTCCGCCGCGACGGCGAGGTAGTCGTCAACCCGGCCCGTCCCTTGATCGAGGATCTCGACCGGCTACCCTGGCCGGCCCGGGGGGAGCAAGTGCAATCGGTGCGGGGAATTCCGATGGCTCCCATGCTGGCCAGCCGCGGTTGCCTCTTCGATTGCTCGTTTTGCAGCATCCGGCAGTTTTATGGACAAGCGCCGGGCCCGCTGCGGCGGACGCGGTCGCCGGAGGACGTCGCCCGGGAGATGCGATACCTGTTCGATGCCCGGGGTGTCCGGCTCTTTCTGTTCCAGGACGACGACTTCGCCGCGAAAACCGAAAACCAGCGCGACTGGGTGGGCCGGTTCCTGCTCGCGCTCGACCGGGAACGGCTGACCGGCCGGATCGGCTGGAAGATCTCATGCCGCGTCGACGACATCGAGCCGGAAATCATGACTCGCTGCCGCGACCGCGGCCTGTTGACTGTTTACCTCGGCGTCGAGTCGGGCAGCGCGAGCGGGCTCAAGACCCTGAATAAGCACGCCACCGTCGAGCAGAACCTGCGGTCGATGCGGATCCTGAAAGAGACGGGCGTGGACGCGGACATGGGTTTCATGCTGCTCGACCCGGGCAGCACGCTCGAAAGCGTCCGCGAGAACGTCGCGTTCCTGCGCGAAGTGGCCGACCTGGGGGGCCCGCCGATCTGCTTCGTCAAGACCCTGCCGCTCGCCGGGACCGCGATGGAAAAACAACTGGCCGAGGAGGGCCGGCTGACGGGCGACCCGCTGCGGCCCGACTATCGCTTCCTCGATCCGCGGCTGGATCACTACGCGCTGTGGATCACGCTCCGCTTCAGCCATCGCAACTCGGCGCCGAACGGGCTGGTGGAGACCCTTCGGATCGCCCACTTCGATCAGCTCGTGGCCCGGGCATTCGAGCCCGAGCCCTGGACCGAAGAGTACGGCGCCAAACTCCGGCGCCTGATCAACCACGCCAACGAGAGTGCGATTTCGACGCTCGAGCGCACGCTCGAGATCGTCGATGAATGTCCGGACGCAGACAGTGTCGCCCTGGCTTGGCGATACCTGGACCGGATTTCGGCCGAGGATGCGGCGGCGCAGGCGAGGATTTTCCGGGAGCTGGATTGGGTTCTCGAACGCTACAGCCCGACGCTCTGCGGCGCGATACGCCAATTGGACCCGGTTTCGGCCTGAAACGGGCAACCAGGTCGCCTTCGAAGGCATAGTCGGGCGCGGGCGGCCTAGCCAAGCCGGACCGATTGGCAAAAACTGTATGCTAAGCGCCCAAAAGATGCTGGCGTGGTCGATGGCTCACTCCCAGTAGTGGCTACGCTGGTCGGATGTCAGCCGCACAACAGCTATCCCACCGTCAAAGAGAGCATCTGCTGAAAGGCCAGCCATGGCCTCGCAGCCGGTGGCGTTTCTGATCGCCCGGCGCGCAATTACCAGAATGCACAGCCGGCCTCACGTGTCCAACCACAATCCGTTTTCGGAGTCCCTGTTCAAGACCTAGAAAGACCGCCCCGAGTCTCCAACCCGGCCTTTGGCCGCAACCCAAGAAGGATTTCATCCCGCGCCTGCGGGACCACAGAGGTCACGGAGAAGAGATGCAGGCAAAGACTGTAGGTCAACAAACAAGGGACCGTAACCTTGTAACCCCTGCTCGCGCGAGCAGAAGTACTTTTCTCTGTGGTCTCTGTAGTACTAGTTCCCGGGATCTTGTTGTGGCGCGATGATTTTGCGCGTCGCGTAGGGGCGAGCGGCGCTCGCCCCAGGGCCGAACGCCGTTCGGCCCTACGTGTTGGTTGCGGCTATGCCGCGGTGGGCGCTCTGTGGTGAATTTTTTCTTCGCGGCAGGGGAAGAAGATGGCCCCTAATGCTCCAGCGCGATTCGGTTCCATCGAGGATGCGACCGCGTTCTGCCGGAGGTTTTTCTCCTGGTCCAACCATGACCACCGTCACAGCGGCCTCGGGCTGATGACTCCGGCGATGGTCCATGGCGGCGAAGTGGAAGCTGTCACGCAGGTACGCAAGCTAACCTTGCCGGCAGCCTTCGAGGCTCGCCCGGAGCGTTTTGTCCGGGGAACACCACGGCCACCAGTCGCGCCGGGAGCGGCCTGGATCAACCAACCGAAGACCAATTCGAGTGTATCTGAAGCTTGCGCCCTCGCAGAAAACACTCTAATTCCCAGGGTGCAGGGAGATGGGTCAATGCGAGATCGTCGCCCCTGCGGCATCCTGGAAGCTGATTTTCTCGATCCAGCCCCACGACCGCCCCGGAACGACACTAAATTCGTTCGGGGGGTGTCTCAAAATCATTGACACGTTCCGGGATGCGATGCACACTCACTGGTATCTAGGATTCCCAACCGAGGATCGCAGCTGGTTGCATCTATGGCGCAGTACTAGCGCCGCTTACTGTCACTGGAGGGGGAAATCGGGCCATGATTCAGAAGATCATCACGATTCGCCACGTTGGCCTCTTCGAGAATGCCACACCCAATGGTGCCGTAAAGCTGGCCCAGGCCACAGGGATATTCGCCGACAACGGCAGGGGGAAAACCACTCTCGCAGCCATCTTGCGTGCATGCTCGTCATCTAACGCTGGACGAGTCGATGCCAGGAAAACAATTGACTCGCAGGGCTCACCCGAAATCTCATTGCTAGTTCAGAGCGGAAACCAACCCGCTGTGCTGAAATTTGAGAACAACGCTTGGGTGGGCTCCGCGCCTACGATCGTTGTATTCGATTGCGAATTCGTCGATCAAAACGTTTATTCAGGTCTTGAGGTACGCGCCGATCAACGCCAGTCGCTTCTCGAATTTGCCTTGGGCGATCAAACGGTAAGACTCAAACAGAAAGTTGATCAACTTACCGAGGATATGGAAGTCCAGACTAGGCTCCGGAAACAGGCGGAGAAGGTGTTGGGCGCTGTGGCGGCCCCGTACTCGGTCGCACAGTTTATCCCTCTACAACTAGTTCCCGATGCTCAACAGCAAATCGAAGCGTTGCGTAGACGCGTCGAAGCCGCCAACAACGCCAAACAGCTAGTGTCCCGTCAGGATCCGTCGCCCCTGCCTATGGTCGAGTTCGACGTTCCAGCGGTTGCCAACACCCTGCGCAAGCAGTTGCAAGACGTGGAGGAGTCCGCAGAGACAGTGGTCCGGGAGCACTTGGCTAAGCACGACGGCCTCGCACTGGAGGATTGGGTTAGCAGAGGTCAACAGTACTTGAAATTGGACAACTGCCCATTCTGCGGCCAACCTCTGGCTGGCCTTGGATTGATTCGAGCATACCGCGCCTATTTCAGTAAAGCGTACGAAGACCTAAAGCGCGACGTGTCTGCGCTGGAGAGCACAGTGCCGGCCGGGCTAGCTGACAGCAGAATTGAGGCGCTAAAGGGAGCCGCAGCGACCAATGCGGCCCGGATCGAGGCTTGGAAAGACCAGCTTGAATTGAGTGTGCCTGCAATACCAACCGACAAGCTGCTGGCGGCGCTCAGTAAAGGACGGGAAGAACTGGTAGCCCTGGTTAAAAGGAAACAACAAGCACCGCTGGAGTCGGTCGGCTCGCAGCCACAGGTCGATGAAATCACCAGTGCCGTCGCCTCAATCAACGAGGCGACCATCGCTTACAATTCTGCAATCGTCTCACAGACCGCCAAGATCACTGAGTTCAAGAGAAACCTGGGAGCCGAAGATACCGAGACACTGCGGGCGCAAGTTACCAAGCTGGAGGCCATACAGAGGCGTGCACGCCCCGACGTCATCGCTGCGATTAGAGAATATCAGGCCGCAGATGCCGAGCACACGCGGCTCGAAGGAGAGAAAGCCGCAGCGCGTAAGAAGGCTGATAGCCAGATGCAGACGACACTTCAGCAGTACCAGGATGCCATCAATCGGCTGCTCAAGTCATTTGGCGCAGATTTTTCGATTGAACAACTTAAATCGAGTTACGTCGGGGGCAATCCGCGAACTGATTACGGTCTTAAGATTCGTAACAAGGTCGTCAAGCTCGGTAGCCGAGCGGACGCCTCGACGACACATTCCTTTGCCACAGCTCTAGGCGATGGCGACAAGAGAACGCTTGCACTTGCGTTTTTCGTCGCGCGATTGGAGACCGACCCACAGTTGGCCGACAAAGTGGTTGTACTCGACGATCCCGTGTCGAGCCTCGATCGTAACCGGAGACAAGAAAGCCTTCGCATCATTGGTCTTCTGACGGCCAAGTGCCGCCAGATGATCGTGCTTTCTCATGACCGATTCTTCATTCGTGATTTTCGCAACCTGGTACTCGACTCGAAGCCGACGGCGATACCCATTGAGATCCTAACCATCAAGAGGGTGCAGAACGGATACTCCGCGTTCACGCCTTGCGACATAGACGACGTATGCTCATCGGAGTATTATCGGCATCACCGTCTGGTGAGCGACTACGTGGATGGCAAGTCGACCGCGGACGCTCGCGACGTTGCCAAGGCCATCCGGCCGATGCTGGAGGGTTACTACCACCGACGCTTCCCTGGCCGAATTCCGCATCGAACGGTGTTCGGACAGATAATACGCCAAGCTCAGCAAGCTCAACCAGGGAACCCACTGGCAAACCTGAGGCCGCTTATCCAGGAGCTGGCTGCAATAAATGACTATGCGGGGCAATTTCTTCACGATACAAATTTGGCCGCCGACAATGTAATTGTCGTTGAAGGGGAGCTACATAACTTTGCCGGGCGGGCGCTTGACCTGATTTACCAAAACGGGTGACCGGATGGCAGAGCGATGAATCTCAAGATATAAAAGCGTGGAGCATAAGACAGATATGCTGAGGCTTCTCCATACGTCTGACGTTCATCTCGGTAAAGCATTCGAGCAGTTCGGAGCATTTGGTCAGAAACTGCGAGCGCAGATCAGAGGAACGTTCGCAAAGGTCTTTGAACTTGCTGCGGAGCGGCGGGTTGACGCAGTACTCCTGTCCGGCGATGTCTTCGATTCCGAAAAGATTTCGCCGGCAGACATTAAGTTCTTCATGGAAACGGTGAGTTCAATTCAGCCGACTCCTGTGTTCTTTCTCCCCGGCACATGGACCCACGATAGCATCAATCAAAAAGCCATTTTCCGATCCCGCCATTTCCAGGTAAACAAACCGGAGAACCTCCAGATATTCACAAAGGAGACAGCCGAGACGACTAAACTGGCTTCGGGTCGGTTGGCTATTCACGGTCGTGCGGTATTGCCAGACTCCGATAACCCGCTAGAGGGGCTCACGCCTGACCCGCGTGCCGACTTCAATGTTCTTCTTCTGCACACAGGCATCGCGCTGCCTCATATTCCAGAGGAGACTCACGGATGCCTTTTGAATAGGGAACATGTGGAACACTGCGGTTTTACGTATCTCGCGATGGGAGACCGGCACACATTCAAGCTCTGTTTCGACGGCACAAAGACGATCGTTCAATACCCCGGCTCGCCAGAAACGCTCCAGTTCAAGGACGGGGAAGAGTCTGGATTTGTGGCAATGGTGAGCCTGGGCGAAAGTGGGGTCAGCGTTGAGAAAATCCCCACAGGCCACTATCGATGGACTGAACTGGACCTTTCATGGGAGAAAGTCGGTTCGGTGGATGCGCTGAAAAAGAAGGTCGAAAGCATGGCTGACCCGGGGCGAGTGCTGAGGGTTAAGCTGGCAGGAACGATCTCCAACAACGAATCCGTTGACGCGGAGCGCCTTGCCGAAGAGCTTGCCCCAGGATTCGCCTATCTCGACATTGACACGCAGACCTTGCAGTATGAAATCGCTCTACGGGAACTTGAGCAGGATTACCGGGAGAAGACCGTGGAACACGCCTTCGTTAGCTTAGTGCGGGCGGAACTTGAAGCCACGGCTGACACAGAGGCCAAGCAACGACTCAGCGAGGTACTGCGTCGTGGGCACGCTCTCTTTCAGGGGTTCGAAGGGGTGACAGAGTGAAGATTTTGTCGTTAGCAACTCGAAATTTCCGAAACCTGACAGACCGTGAATGGAAATTCGATGCGAGATTTCAGGTAGTCAAGGGCCCAAACGAAGCCGGCAAATCGAGCCTTCTGGAGGCAGTTCTGGCCGCCCTCTATGGGGACGCTACGTCGACCGACAAGAGGTATGAGGGCTACCGCCGCTGGAACTCAGCCGAACATATTCATGTGGCGCTCGATCTCGCGCTGAAGGTAGGCCAGGTCAAGCTCGAGCGTGACTTCGAAAACCGCAAGAACCGATACACCTTGGGGGATAAGACAGTTCAAGCAAAGGACAAGGTTCGCAGTTTTTTGGCTGAACACCTCCCTATCGCGGTTGAGGAGTCGTTTCGGCAGACCGCGTGCGTTAGGCAGGATGAGATCAAGAGTGACATCGATCCGAGCCAATTGAAAAGCCAATTGGAAAACCGTTCGCTCAGTTCGACGGGACACGATTTAGCGAACTTGCAGAAGGAACTCGACAGCCACAACTCTGACCTGCGCAGGGGGTTGGTCACCATCGCGCCTAAGAACCCAGGGCCCATCAAGGTGTTGGAGGATGACCTGCAGAGGCTTCGGCACGAGCTTGCGCAGCGAGAGGGCAGTGAAAGGGAAGCAGGGGCCGCAGTGACTGACTTCGAGGTAGCCGACGCCCGGATCGAGAAAATGACACGAGATCTGAGTCAGGGAGAAGAGAGGCAAGACTTAGATAAGAAGTATGTGGAAGCCGAAACCCTTTACAAGCAGAAGGAAAGTGAGATTGGGGATCTCACGGCCAAGAAAGAACGACTGCGTCAGTTACCTCAACTCGCCGTCTCCGCGCAGGAGGACGTGCGGAGTTCCGAGCAGTCACTGAACGAGAAAAGGGCAAAGCGCGACCAAGCCCAAGGCTGGAAAGCAAAAAACGATACCCTGAAGAAGGCTGAGGGGGATCTCGCAAGACTCGCTGCCGACGTTCAGAAACTGGAACAACTGAGCGCCCAGATGAACGCTCTCACAAACCCTTTGTCATCTTTGAATTTTACGCCAGCCGATTTTGCGCGCTTTAATACTCTTGAACAGGAGTTTGGGAAAGGGCAGCGGGAACTCGGTGAGATTGGTGAGAATGAGCTCCGCCTTACCAAGGAAATCGAGGGTGAGCAAGCACGGTCCACATCGCTCGACCAGGAACAGGCTGCCTTGGCACAAACGATCGCGATGCTTGAGGCAGAGCAGACCTTGGCGAAGCAAGCCCACGAGGCCCGAGACAGGCAGCAACAACTGCTGGCCCAGCATCAGAGGGTTTCCGAGAAAGTCGCGCAGATTGTTGCGCTGGCTTCAGACCGGTTCCGCTCCGCGCAGGAACTCGAGGCTTACACGTCTGTAGCAGGGGTTGACCGCAAGCGATTCGAGGACGCCGTTGCATCTGCACAGGCACTTGAAAAGGCAATCCAGGACGAAGGTATTGGATTCGAAATCGAGCCGGAACAAGCCGTGCAGATCACAGTTCAGACAGACAACGGCTCCGAGGCAGAAGTGCTTGTCAGTAGGACTCAAAAGTTCACAGCACGGAGGACTATTCTCGTTCAAGTTCCAGGTCTCGGACGGCTCCGGCTTACCAATGAAAGTTTGATAGCGCTGCAATTGGAGCAGCGGCGGAGCCAAATTGCCGGTATCCTCTCGCAGGCTTCTGCCAGCGGGGTGGATGATATGTTGGCACGGTTCCGCCAGCGTGACGAGCTTGTGGCCCGCTTGAGTCACACGGATGCTACTCTGACAGCGGTGCTCGACTCGCGGACGAAGGAGGGTTGGGAAGAGGACGCGGCAGGACTGGCCGAACGACTTAAAGCTATGTCGAGCGAACTGGAGAAGCTGGGCTCAGCACGTGAACTTCAGACGGTCGACCAGGACCTCTCTCGGCGTCAGAAACGAATGAACCAACTCGAAAAGGGTCGCACCGAGGCTGCCACTCGATTGATGATGCTTACCAAGAGCTTAGGTGAAGCGCAGAAAATTCTGCGATACCGACAACAAGATCTGGCCGGGATAGAGCGGGAGATAGAGGTTCTGCTTCAGAAGGCGAGCCAGCAAGATGCAGCTGGTCTTAAAGCCTTGGAAGGCCAATGCCAGGAATACGCCAGGCTCACTGCGGTAATTCAAGATCAGAGGGCAAGAGTTCTGGATGGTAGACATGAGGCCGACGTGCGCAGCCGGCATGAGGCTGAGAAGGAGAATATTGGAAAACTGACAGCAGAGTTTGAAACTCTCACGGTTTGGGCCCTCAGTGACAGCCAACTCCTCCAACTCGCTAACGAAATCTCGGCTCTGGAGGGAGCACTAAAGAAGAAGAGCGACTACCTTTCCGGCATTCAAAAGGAAAAGGAGCTACTTGAGGCGGAAAGGCTTGATGACAAATACGCGAGAGTCGTCACCCAGGCTGCTGTTGCCGACCAGAACATGAGAGATTTTCGTTCCTACGCATTTAAGACTCCTGGCGAAAGGATCGATTTCGGGCGCGAGATGAAAGCGCTCAAGGATGAACTGGAGAAGTTGCGGAATACCCGAGCGGAGCTCAAGGTCAAGTCTGACTCTGCAGGGCTAAACCAAGAGCGTATTTCCGAACTGAAAGAGGCCATCGCCGAAAACGAACGACGAATGGAAAGGCTCAAGCATCGGCTCGAAATAGACAGCACGGTTCTACGGTACCTCCAAGAAGCCAGGACCAAGGCGCTGGCGGACTTGCTTGCCGCGATTCCCGCCGGAGTCGGAGATCTGCTCAATCGCATCACGGCTGGCCGGTATCAGCGTGTGGATGGGAACGGATTCGACCTCCAGGTCTGGTCTGCCGAGAAAGGTGATAACCTGGAGCAAGATGAGATGTCCAGCGGCTCCTTAGACCAGTTTTACCTCGCTCTGAGGCTTGAGGCAATTCGTTCGATCTTTGCGGACGACCTGCCACCCCTGATACTCGATGACCCACTTGCTTCCTGCGATCCCATGCGCCGGAGCCGGATAATTGAGATTCTCGACGAGCATGCGAACTCGGGCCAGGTGATCTACCTTACTTGTCACGATTGGCCTGAACTCGACAGGTTCGCTTGCCTCCAACTCCCCTAGAAGCTCAATGTGGTTCTGAGCACGTAGCGCAGAGTCTCGTTTTTCAGAGACTCTGCGGCTTTTCCTTCAAATTCGTCCCCGTTCGTCAGCCGGCAGCAGTACACGATCGATGGCCAGAGTGCGATTCGGCCTAAAGGTTGCGCTCAGGCCTCCCATGTAATCGCGCACACCCGACCACTGCCACTCCGCGCCGCGTTTGACGAGGTCGGCCCTCACTGGGTTGAGATGAGTGTATTCCACTTTCTTGTAACACTCCTTAACGGTTCGCAGAGCGCGGTCGAAAAATCGTGCCTGGGGGCTAGGGCAATTCTGAATTGTGAATTCTGAATTGTGAATTGAATAAGTGCAGCGGGCAGAGGACCTGGGCGCTGTGCGCAAAGCAAGTTCTGCATCCCCAATTCGCCATTCACCATTCACTATTCATAATTCTGCTCCTTTCCTGACCCCTGACTTCTGCCTTTCCAATCCCAGGCGGCGCAAGCGGGACATGAAGGGGGACTATACGCCCTATTGCACATGCACGAGCCGCAGAGTCTCTGAAAAGCGAGACTCTGCGCTACCTGCTGCCTTTGCAATCCCAGGCGGCGCAAGCGGGACAGGAAAGGGGACTATACGCGCCATTGCGCATGCACGAGCCGCAGAGTCTCTGAAAAGCGAGACTCTGCGCTGCTCCGACCCCGGTGGCCCGCCCTGCGTAGTGGTGTCATTTGGAATATCATCCCTTACGAAGCGCCGGTCATTCCCGC
>Ga0116127_1000975_pt1 | contig 20143 bp, 29 predicted proteins | sample June2015DPH_16_1_FD_89731 | JGI IMG/M metagenome (GOLD analysis project Ga0116127, IMG submission 89731) | Peatland microbial communities from SPRUCE experiment site at the Marcell Experimental Forest, Minnesota, USA - June2015DPH_16_100 | ecosystem: Environmental > Terrestrial > Soil > Wetlands... | reverse complement strand
TTTGCGGCCTAACAAATCGCTGAAAACAACGGCGAGTATTCCTTGCGCTCAACCGCTGTTTCAAATTCGATGTCCTAGCCACGTTCATTGCTTGGTGTCCTCGCCGTGTTTTAGCTCCCCGTTCTGCTGCGGGGGCGCGGCGATGAAGATTCCGGCAGCGTGGACGCTGATTCTTATTTCGCGCTTCCACGGGCAGACGGTTGCCCATAGCAGCTTCAAACGGTTTCCTTTTATCGGGAGTTGGATTTCCGCTGCGGCGACGTGTGCAGTTCTGACGCCCGCACCAGAACAAGTCCTTGGAGCGCAATCGGCACTGCCCTTTTCCGGTTCGTGGCGTTTCTCTGATTCGAGATAGGCGCGCTGTTGTTCCATGCTCATCGCTCCGATCTTTTTGGCGCGCTCGATTGCTTTGTAAGATTCTCGGCTCATATTGTCGTTCACATTTTCTCACCGTGCCGATGGCTCAAGTCCATCGTTAGCTGGCTTGCGCTTCGGCATCATCAGCTTCACGGTTTCCATGACGTGGAAGCGATGCAGTCCGGGGCTTGTGAGGATTGTCAGGAGCGGCGTCCAGTCCACTTCCGGGTTTTCCTTTTCGATTGGATAGTCCAAGACGCACACCACGCATTTATCGGGTTCGAGTTCCCGCCGGCCATCGTGGTCTGGTATTGGCATTATGATGCCGGAGTATGGCCAGTCTTTCGGGTGCGGCATCTTGCCGCCTTCAAAGTCGCACCAGAATTTTAGATCATCGGCGTAGCACCACGAGCAGCGCGTTCCGGCTTCGAGCTTTCCGCCAGAGAGTCGCTTGAGCGCGGCATCGTATTCAGGCCCGTGCAGCGCCTCGGCTTCGTCGAGCAGTTCTACCAGTCTTTTGAAGTATGCTTTCATAATTTTGACGCCAGCTAACCACCGCATGGAGCGAATGGCGGTTGGCGCGTTTATTTCAATCGTGAGCCTTTAGTCCGCCATCGCTCATGCGGACGTTAGCCGCCTGACGCTTGGCAGCATTTGCTTTTATGGCGCGCTCTGTAAATCGTGGGTTGTTTGTTCCCGCGCCGTTTGGGTGCGTTTCGTGCCACGTCTTTTCGGTGAGCCGGAAGTATTCTTTGCCATCGTCTCGATACTTTTTCATCCGGCGGAGATTCGCACAGCGTTTAGCTTCCTTGAGCTTTTGCTGGTTCGAGAAATTGGATTTCCACGGGTGCGGGCGGCTAACAACGCGCTGCACCGCAACAGCCGGTGTTCCTTCTGCGTTCAATGTCTCACTCATTTTGATTGTCCTTTCTGCGCTCCACCACTGCCGCCCCCGGCTGTGGGTGAGCTTTTTCGTTCACCAAATTGGCAAATCTTTCGGCCCTCGCTTTTTCGGCGGCGGTTGGATTCAACACCCGGCCCGGCCGGTGCCAGCATAAATATAATTCCTCCAATGACGGATCGCGGCGATACACGACCCGGAACGTGTCCACTCGTTTTTCCCAAATTCCAACCGCGCAAATCCACGCCCATTTTTCATTCAACCACCATTTCCCGCGAACCTGCATGCGCCGGAAATCTGGATTTATGGCTTGTTCGTGCAACATCGTTGCTGGCAGAAATTGATACCGCGATACTTCACCGGCCTGGCCTACCGCATCATCCTGGTCCCCACTTTCGACCTGGGACAATGCCGCCAGATGAATGGCGGTGATGATGGAAACCATATTGGTCATGCCGGTAAAAGGTTGATCTGATTCGTTCGGAAACTTGGTGGCGTAAGATTTTGCGCCCGGAACCATGCCCGCGCCGTTTCCAGACGGCCCATTGCCAGCCGATAGACGTTCAACTTTCGACCTTTGGCCTTCGGGTCCGGGGACTTGCGCCGGTCCACCACAACAATCAGCCGCTCGCTAACCAGGGCGCCGCACGCCGCGCCGGCAAGGTGAATATCCCCATTGGCAATCTCCGCCGGCAAATCCGCCGCGGTGAAGTCCAGGCCGTTCACCGCCAGAGCCAGCAACGCCGATTTCACCCGCCGCGCATCGCCCGGCTTGAAATCCGTCATCAGAACAATCGCCCGCAGAAATTGGGGGTCCAAGGTGGTCATTTCAAAACATCCCTTCGCCGCCATAACGCAACCGCATCAGCCGCGCGATTGCCTCCAAACATTGGCGCATCAACTCCCGGTCAGTCAGCGCGTAGAACCGCCTCCAGAGCCTTTCCAGTTCATCGTTCATGCCGTCACCAATCGGCTGATGTCTTGATCGAACGGCTTGTTTTGACGGTATTCGGCCACCGGGTCCGGCGGGTCAATAAACCGTTTTATTTCCAGACTGCGCAAGGCATCCCGGGCCTCGTCAAACATCCGGCACGGCAGAATCAGATTGGCGATGCGCCCGAATTCAGCCTTGAGCGGCTGGGCCTCAAACTCCGCCGCCAGCAGCAGATGCGCCGCGTGATAATCGCCGCCCTCCAGAAAATGCAGGGCAGCCCCGACAGGATTTGTTATTGTTCTCATGGTAGGTTTGTTTTTTTTCATGGTCCGCAAATTCATTGGCAGGCGGCTTCAATTTGGCGCAACGGAAACACCCGGCCCGGAAGCCGCCGGATGTCATGCCGCGCCAGAAATCGGTAAACCGACTTTTTCTTGGCCCGCTCACTGCGCCCGTCGTCCAGACCGAGCATGGCGAACAATTGCCCCTCATTCACCGCCAGATGACCGGGAATGAAATGGACCGGGATGCTTCGTAAGGTGGTTGAGGGTTGAGGGTTGAGGGTTGAGAGTGGGGCAGACATATCCCGGTCTGCCGGCGGGCGCGGTGCCTCACAACCAGCCGGATCGGTATCCGGCACAAAGATGGTTGCAGGGGCTGGATTTGAACCAGCGACCTCCAGGTTATGGGCCTGGCGAGCTACGACTGCTCTACCCTGCAATTTGAAAGCGCGACTCATGATCGGGTCGGTTGGGGTTGTTTTCGCGTCACGAATTTTCGGCGGATGGCCGGCAAGCCCTTTTCAACACACAAATTCGCCGCCTTGCCCACAGTAAGCAAATCATTTCGAGAGTCTTTCACAAGCAAATTCACCGCTTCAGTGTTCAGTTTTGTGAGCCTAATGACTTTCATTTCCAGCAGTTTAACAGATTAAGTAACCATGTCAACAATTTTTCTTGCTTTTTTTTTGTGGCCTATTATTATTGGGAAAATTGACGATGTGCAACGGTTTTGTAAACCGTTGCGCGGTGAGATCAAAACACTTTATTTCAAAGGATAAAAATGGCACCTCCGGAAATTAAATCTACTGCGAGTTATACTGCAAAATGCAGATGCGGTGGCATACGCAGAAAAGGCCAGCGGGATTGCCTGAATTGCCATGCAAAAGCATCTCTAAAATCGCGCGCTAAAAATCCATTATCCAAGCTCCAGCGATTGAAAATGAACGCCCGGGCTTATGCTCACGTTTATGTAAAGCGCGGGCGATTGAAAAAATGTCCATGTTTTGAATGTGGCAACCCGAAAACGGAAATTCATCACCCTGATTACAATCAGCCATTATTGATCATCTGGCTTTGCCGGAAGCACCACTTGGAATACCACCGGCAATGAAAACGAAACGATTCACGAAATCCAAATGGTCCAATCTTTGGTTTTCCATGTGGAACATTTATTATGCTCGCATCACCATTGACAGGCGCGATATATGGCGTTCCCTGAAAACCAGCCATCTTTTAACTGCTCGGCGGAAGATTGGACCAGTTCTTGAACATATCCGCGCCGCCGCCGGCCGGCTGCGTGCTGGAAATCTCACGCTGGCCGAATGCGCGGCGGTGTATCTGGACCGGCGCCATACCCGCAAGGGGAAAGTGCTCAAGCCGCGCTCGCTGGATTATCGAGCGGAGACGGTTGCGGCCGTCCGGGGGACCTGGCCAGGCTTCGACGGCACTATGGCCGCGCTGGTGACTCCGGCCCGGTGCGCGGAATGGGCGCGCAAGGCCCGGCCGCGCTATTCGGCCACACGATTCAATGGCATGGTCGAATCTCTCCGCGGCATCTTCAAGGTTGCCATCGGGACCGGGGCGATTGATAAAAACCCGATGCTGGATCCGGTTATTGATATTCCACGGGCTTCCGTGAGGCTTAAACAGCGGATGCCGGTTGACCGGGATTTGTTTGGACGCATCCTGATGCGGCTGGATGGCCACACGAAAAGACGCCATGCGGCTCTGGCGATCCGCGCGCTGGCTTTTACCGGATTACGGCCAAATGAGGCGCGCAATCTCGCCCCGGCGGATTACGATGCCCAACGCCATACTTTGCGGGCACGGGTGACCAAGAACGGGCTGGAGCGTGAGATTGAACTGATCCCCCAGGCGGTGGAGTTGTTTGAATCCGATCTGGCCGGTGTGCTGGCGGCTTTGAAGAAATCGCCGCGGCGGGCGCTGGCTACCGTCTGCCGGGAATTGAAAATCGCCCGGCTTACACCTTATGATATGCGCGTGATGTTTTCTTCGCGGATGGATGAAGCGGGGGTGACATTGGCGGTGGGCGCCGAGACGCTCGGGCATCAGGACCGTGGCCAGACGCGGCTGAAACATTACATCCGGCACGACCGGGGATTTGTCCGGGGCCAGATGAGCAAGGTGGTGGTCTAAACCACCACCCCGTTCTCACCGGCTCGATGATCAAGGTTCTTTTGGCGGGCCAGTCGTCCGATGGCTGAAGCAATCGTTTCAACATCCGCGTGATCCAACCGCAGCAAGGCATCGAGCAGGGACGCGAACAGCAGACCGTAATCCCCGAATTTCTTGATGTCAATTTCGACGGACATGGAATCAGAAGCGCCAACCAACGTGACCGCCGATGTAATTGCCCTTGTACAAATCGGACTCAACGCGGTTTTGATACAGGATGCCGACTTCAAGGTTCTTGTATCGGTAATCAACATAAGCACCAAGGACATTGACGGGAGAACCGTCGTTCTTCCCGCTTGTGATTGTCCCGGCTTCCTCGTAGCCGCCAAGCGTGAACCATTTCACGGTCGTATTGAGATTCAACCCGCCCGTAAGCTGGTCGGATTCAAAGTCGCTCGAATGACTTGGCGTGAATGCGCGGTCGTATGTCAGAAGGACAGCGGCATTGGTCGTGATGTCCTTAGCGTAGGTGAAGGCAACAATATCCTTGTCGCCCGTCATCCCACGAAAGGCTTCTACGTCAACAGCCGCGTTCGTGGTTATGAAACCGGCGATGCTGTCGCCGATAGATAGTTGCGCCCTCGCGCTGACCGCCAGAGCGAGCAGGCCGATGGTTGCAATTGTACAGAGTTTCAGTGTTTTGTTCATGGTGTTGGTTTGGTTGTTGGTTGTGCCGCAGGCGCGGCGGGTTGAGTTGCTGGCGTTCCGACGAGTAGTCGGAACAGCCACGGGATTACGCCGCCAGTCCGCGCATCACAATAATTCTGCACGGTAGTCCAGTTGACGTGCGTAATGTAAGTGATGAGGATGGCGATGGCCGGCCAGTGCAGTTGAATGGCCGATGGCATTGCGTTACCGATTTGAGTCAGGATTGGTATTGAGTTTGTGTCCATAATTTTCCTACGGATTGAATCCGCTCAGTTTCAGCGGGTAGTTGGTGTACGAAAGCGGTGCCCCTTGAAAGCCTTGTTGCAGGAAAAACTGGAGGTTCGTTGACGGTGCGGTGACCGTTTGAGTGCCCTGTCCACACCCGTTCGTCCCATATACTATGCCCCAAGAAACCCAGTTCGTCGGAGTCGCCGGGGTGATGGTCACGGTTTTAGAATTGTTCGTCCAGTAATAGTAGAAGTTCGTTGGACTTTTGTAGTACTCAAAAAGGAACCCTCCTGTTTTCTTCTCCGGGTTACAGATGATTCCGCCAATGGCGTTGGTCGGACAAGGGTAGATGGTGAAGTCCGCACGAGCCAGCGGCGCGAGCAGGACAAACACAAACATTAAAATGGTAATTTTGTCATAGCGAGGGTCTTCCGCCATTGGCATTCTCACAATGTGACCACATCTATTACAGAATCGGTCAACCATTTTACTTCCAACAACCCACCCACTATCGGTAGGATGCAATGGCCTATGGCTGAAAATCAGGCCGCATAGCCTTCGTTTGATGAGGATGATGAGTGTTTTCATGCTGTGTATATTGTGGTTAGCTCGCGGGGCAGTTTCAAGTCCCGTGGCGAGATTTTGTGAATTGGGTAATCGTCGGCAAAGCATGGGCATTGACCGGCCTTAAGCAAAAGTGCGTCGGTGACAGAGCAAATCAGACCTTTGCTTGGCAGGTCAATTCCGGCGAACGTGAGCAGTCCTTCCCACCCGTAGGGCAATCCGCGAATGCCATTGTTAAACCATGCTTCGGCCAGTGCCTTGTTGAATGACATTGGCCGGCGCACATACATCAAACCATCGAGCCGGAAGTCATATACATTCACGCCCTGAGCACGGGCGGCAATAGACAAGCCGTTGCCCCAATAAATTTCAGCATGGGCAACATCGCTGTCGGTGGCGAAATCAATCACATCATCTGGTAAATCGTGCGGCAGGTTGTAGAGCAGCACATCGCCGAGTAGAAGGTCGTCGGGGAAGTTCATATCGTTGAAGATTCTTCTTTGTCGCGGTCTTCCAATCCAAAACCGCAATGCTTCCCGCGAACACAAGGCAAGCGGTCTATCTTTTTGTCTATTCGGGAGAACTTTTGGTCTAGCCAAATGACAGCAACAGCCGCCGCACTAATCCAGCCAAGGTCTGGCACTCCTATTGCCGTGCCGACAAGCACTACTCCGCCTACCATTAGTGTAATAGATAGTGTTTCCATCTTGTCCATTCACCCTTTCATGCGTTCGTGTAGGTCATGCTGGTTGTCAGCGTGCCCATTTTAATCGTGTTCGTTTTCGGAAACAGCGGGCTGCTCGACCATTGCAAATCGTTTGAATATACACGGACGTAAAACGGATACGGAACGTTCGTGACAGTGAAAATCCCCTTTACCGTAACGTCCACTTCAAATGACTGCACCGTCGGCACCGGCACGGGCCAGTTCGTGACCGAGTGACCATTAACAGTGACGACCGTGCTGCCATTCGTCTCATGCACGACTGTTCGGTTCGTCTTGTTGACGGATGTAGCCTGCGGAATCGGCGGCAAGGTCTGGCCGCTCGCCGTGCAGACCATGAACACAATCGCCGACGCGATGAGCAGCGCGAGACAAGTCCACAGACCTATTTTGTCGCGGCGGTTCATAATTTGTTTGTGATAACACCAGATGACACTTGGATATGATTAGACAGTGATGATGTGTAAAGATTGGTTATTGTTCCTGTCCACGCATTTGGATTGTTCGTCGCCGGCGTGAACCCAAGCCAGCCTTTGAGCAGCGTGTAGGTGATTCCGTTCGTTGCCTGCTGCGCGGCTGTTGTGGCAGTACCGGAAGCGTCATACGCACTTGTGGCCGTTCCCGCCGCTGTCCCTGCGTTCGTGATGGCCGACAGCGGCCACTGCGTCGGCCAGCCGGATGTTGCCACCCCGCCATTGATGACGTTCGTTTGCAGCACGGTGTTTGTGACGTTGAAAATGTTCGTCGTTAGTGTCAGGTTCGTGGTGTAGGTGATGTTCGTCACCGAGTAGAAGTTTGTGGCCAGCGTCGTTGTTGCGTTGGTCGAATAGACCGTTACGGCATTGGTGAGCAGCGTCGTGTTGGTCAGGTTCACCGTCACGATGTTGGTCTGCAAAACGGTGTTGGTGCTGTTGACCGTCACCGTGTTCGTCACGTTCAGCGTTACGGTCTGAGTGAGCGTCGTGATGTTGTTTGAAATCGTGTCTGCAACGAAGTGCACCAGCGTATCCTGCCGGACTGCAACCTCCTGTTGAGCGGTTGCAGTACGTGCAACCAAAAACAAAATGAGGAGCCAGACTTTCATCGGTAGAGCGGCACTTTATAGACCGATGTGCCGTTTGTAATTCCAATCCAAAAGAGCGGAGTGATAGCATTCGTCGGCGCGGAGTTGGTCACAACCGAAATAGACGCCGACGAGACGTTCGTCAGCCCGGAGCCGTTGCCAGAAAAATTTCCACTAAAACTATTGACTGGAAAAACTCCCCCGGCACTGTAAGTTGTCCCTCCGCTCATGTTCGTTACCAGTGTGCCGGGAATGTACCATTGAATTGTGCCGATGAATGTGTTTGTATCCATTCCGGTTTCGTCATCTTGAATCGTCGAAGTGTAGCCACTCGAACTACCAGACGCATGCTGCTGCGTATAAGTCCCGCCGATAAAAGTGAAGTTCCCGCCATAGAGGAAAATTGGATCAGTGCCTCCACCGGGTTCTATAGCGGTATTTGTAGCAGTTAACAAGATGTTATCGTATGCAAAGGTGGAGTTGTAGAATCCCATAGCCAAATCAAAGTACCCGACAACTGTACAGTTTGACACCATGCAAAAATGATATCCGTCTCCCCCTCCACTGGCATCGCCACCATCGGCATACCACGTGTCAATTACATTTGAGTTTTGAATCGAAAGATTCAGCCAGCTTACGTTTGTGGCAGAAGATAACGTCCCCGAAAGATTTGCAGCAAGTGGAGTGAAGAACACCAAATTACTGCACGTAAGATTTTGAAAAGTTTGATTCGTCGTGACCACAATTCCGGTGTCAGCATTGGGGTCATAAGGTGCCCAAAGAACAGTGTTTGCTCCCTCTCCATCCAGAACCATGTTTGCGGGTGCCTGTATCCAATGGGTGAAAGCTCCGTTTGTATAAACCTTAAACATGCCCGGCCCAACATGATAGGCGTAGCCGTTGCCCATGTGCGTCCAAGCCCCGGTAACTGTCAAAAAGGCATTGGTCAAATAACCAGCACCACCATTAGTATCATGCCCATTGGTGGAAACGAACACAATCCCCGGATAATACAGGTTGGTCAATGCGTTCGCCATCAGGAACAAACCGGCATAGGGATTGTTCGTAACGATATTGCCACCAGGAACACCATTCATCGCATTCGTCGCCGTCGGCACGACGCCGGTGACGTTGCTTCCCGTGAGACCCGTCAGGCCGCTCCCGTTGCCAGTGAACGTGCCGCCGAGGTTCACGCCGGTCTGGTTATTCGTCACCAGCCCGGACGGAACGCTCCCGCCCAGTTGCGACATGGGCAGGTTATTAGTTGGAACGATTCCAACGATTTTTGCTGCTGGCACGTTTGACATCCCCGCAGCATTTCCGGCATAGATTGCGCCGGCGCTCAAAGACAATGTGTTGTTGACCGAGTAAAGAATTAAAGCATCACCCGCGCTGTCAACCATTTCGGTCTGCCCGGTATAGCAACCAACAATGTCACCGAGAATATCGCCCATAGACGCATCGCCGGTCGCCAGATTGATCCAGGGGGTTGCGTATGGGCCGCCGGCATAGGGCTGGCCATAAAGACGGTTCACGTTTGTCAACGCTCCGAAGGCAACCAGCGGCTGGTTGTTCGTCACATCATTTGTGGCGGCCGGGCCGGATGGTCCCTGTGGGCCGGTGGCGCCAGTTGGAATTGTGAATTGCAAAACCGGGGCGGTGGACGATCCCAAATTCGTCACCGCCGCCTGACTGCCGGGCGCTCCGGTTATGGTGCTGGCAAGACCGATGGCGTTGGTCTGGTAGGTGTAAATCGTCACGCTGTTGGTGCTCAAACTCAGATAGGTATTGGTGATATTCACCCAATTCGTCACTCCGCCCAGCACCTGCGGATAGAGGCTGACGGAATAAAATATCGTTGGGACCTGATTCGTGATCAATTGCATGAATTGGTAAGTATTCGTATCGTTGGGAATTGACAGGCCCACTGATCCCTGCAACCCGGAGAACGATAGCGTATAAAACCCCGCGGCCAGGTTGGAAACCGTCACGGCATAATTCGTCATCGGAAACAGGCGGGGCCGGTCCCAGCCCAAGCCCTGGCCATTGTAAAACGGCTGGGTATTGCAGGTGATGATCACATTGCGGTTGGTGGGATTGCCTTGCCAGTCGGTAAACCCGCTGAAAATGATGTTGCTGGCGCTCAAATGAGCCGCGGTGGCGGCCAAAATGGCAAAGAGAACGCAGAATTTGAGGAAAAAGCGTGGATTTTTGGTGATCATGCCAATAAATCCGGTAAGTCAAATCAAGGGAATGGGAATTTTCGATTCCACGCATCGCGGCGCACCGAGCATCCGCATGGCCGGCCAAACACCTTCAAATGCCACGCCTTGAATGCCGTGCCGCCAATTGGTCCTACCACACGTTCAATAATATCTCCGAGGCCCGTATCGCCTGGTTGAGCCAGTAATTTCAGGGGCCGTAAAACAAGCGGCCAAGGCGCCGGCGTAACCACAACCGGCCCGGAAATAATTCCGCCGCCGCGCTGGAAGTTGTAAAACGGGGAGTGCATCAACAGTAGAGCACGAAAGTCGCATAATATGCGGCCCATGTACCCGCGCTCCCCATGCAGCCGCAAGCCGCATCATGGAACGTCCACGATGTTGCGCTTCCTGGGCTTGGCGCGTAAGCGGTCTGTGAATCCGCGTTCGTGACCGGGGACGTGAAGCCGATTGTAACACCGGCTGGGAGTGCTGGTGCCGTTTCGTTTTGCGCGGGACCGCCGTTGGCCGGCAATGTGGCGCGGGCCTCAACGACCGGCATGTGCGGGTAAAACGAAGTCGGCGGGGAAGCGGAAGCCGACTTGCAGGAGCCATCATCCATGCTCCAAGTAAAATTTCCGAGCGGCAATCCGGTTATCGGGTCATCCGGCGGCGGCGGATTATGGGGCACCTGCCAAAGCGGGTCGCCCATGCTCGTCATCGGCGCGGCCTGCCAGCGCGTGCCATATTCGGCATCAAAATCGAGAATCGTGGGAAACGGAACGGTAATTCCGTTTGGGAAAACTTCTCCGTTCGGTGAAATACAGATGACCGGCGGGGCGCACGGATTCACCGGCATGCAACCCGCCGTCTGAATGAAACTGTTGTAGGCGCTGAACGGGACAGTCTGGGTGCTGCCCAGAGCCGTGCAGTCCAAGCCCTCCGTGCAGGTCGTGAACGGGCCGCCGGATTTTGAAGCGCACTGCGAAATCAGCGTATTTATCCGCGCTGTTTCCGCGAATGCCCGATAATCGAAACCCCATTCCAAAATGAGATAATCGCCCTTGGGATACTGGTCGTCCCAATAGTAGTGCGTCCCCGGCGTCGTGCCATCGTGCAGAGTGACCGAAACGACAAACATTGCCGCCGCGATTGTCGCATAAGCGGTGGGCACGGTGAAGTCGGTATCGCTCACCCGCGTGATCTGCACGTTCGACGCGAGCACCGTCATGTCCGCCGCGCAGATGTCAACGTATTCCGGGGCCGTCAGATTCACGGCCAGATACGGCGAAGGCTGCAAGGTCAAATGGCATGGCGAGGCGTTGGTAACTGCTGACACGGCCACACGGCCAAGAATGCCGGGACAGGACGGGAAGCGGAGCCGCCCGAATGCAGTGGCAGCGTCGTTGCATCCTGGCGCGGTATTCCATCCGGTTGGCACATTGAAAATCTTTTGGCCGAGCAACACCTGGCTCGTCCCGGCGCTGGTGATGTGGTAGAATCCACCCACTGACTGGCCGCCCCAGATGTCGCCGGAGTTGATGGCAGGCAGACCGGGCGCAAGAGCATTGCCCATGTTGTCGGTGAGAACGATGGTGTCGCCGGTGCCGTGGGCGTAGCCGGACTTTACCTGATAGACCAGACTCGTGCCACCGGAGGTTGTCTCGTCAAAAGTAAATCTGTCCGCACCGGCCGGCCGGGCGCAGTTATATGACTGCCATGTCTCGTCAATCTCAGCCCACTTCTGTAAGACGACAGGCAAGCCGCTTCGCTGTTCCTCCGGGTTGAGCAGAAAATTATACAGCAAATGACCCGCGCCGGGAAAGCGCGTGGCTATATCTTCCCGCGTCCATTGCGGACAATTCGCCGGAAGATAATTCGGCGTCCACGCCCCGTAGCTTTGTACGGCCCAGAAATCGGGGGAATCATCGCCGGGACACGGCCCGTAATTCTCATGGCCAAAATCAAAGATGCCGCCGAATGAACCATCGGAGTTGTAACCGTAGCCGGCCGGATAAGGAGCGCCCACAATGCTTCCGTCGTACTTTGTCGCATTCGGGTCAACCCACCCCGGCGTCAATGACACCGATGTAACCGGCGCAATTTCGCCAGGAACCTCATTGCGCGTTACCAGCGGAGCCATGCCGGTGTTATTGTCGGTTCGCCAAGGGTATTTCAGGTCGTCCGTCAAGTCCCATTGCCCAGCTAGTGTTACAAGATCAGCCCAAAGAGACGCCTTGGAGTTCGGCGCGCCCAAGGTCACAATAACCGACTTGTTCGTCTGATAGTCCGTGTCATACTGGACGAACGAATAGTTGAACTCGGTATCGCTCCACGTCATTGATTCATCGGAATAGACTCCCCAGGCGTAAGTCTGGCCACCGTCAAGCGAGACGTTCCCGTAAAGTTTTCGTTCAATGGAGCCGTTCGCAAAAGAAAGCGTCTCGACAACCTGACCTCCGTTGAATGAAGGTGTCCAGGTCACGGTAAAAACACCATCCGAATATGTCGTCGTGAAATAGTCCTTGTCCGACCAGTCATCAGTCACAAATCCGCCGAAGTATTGATAGAAAGACGCCACCGCGCCATCGGCCAGTGCCATCAAATCGCTCATGTCGGTCGGTCCGATTCCTCCCGACGTGGCCACGGAACCGGCAGCAGTCACAACTCCAGTCAAAGGATTCACAACAACCGACCTGCCTGTAATGCTGCCGGAAAATTCTAACTCAGGGTAAGCTCCCGCCGGCACCGACACCCGCGTATAAGACGCCGAGCCGGACAGTGAACAGTATTTGGTTGACGGCGGACTCAAAGAAAGACTTTCAATTGGAGCAGTGGGAGAAATTCCACCATTGGCATCCGTGCAGGGCAGAACCGTGTCGCCCTGCCCGCCCTGCCCCATGTGAACCGTGAAGCCATATCGTCCGTGCCAGAACCTCGCCGCCTGCACGTTTTTGAATCCAATCTTTTTCGCGGTGCCGAGGTTCACCGTCCCGGCCTGCGCAAAAGTTTGAGCCGGATACGGTAGTGAGTAGGGACCATACGGCGGGTCAGCCTGCGGCCCCGTGCCGCAGGGATTGCTCGCCGGTAAAGTGACCGGCGCATTGCCATTGTAGAGCGTCGTCGAATGGTAGGCCGGAACCGTGTTCTGCGGGTTGCATGGCCCGGTGCGGATGACGTTCGCCGCCGTGCGCTGGCAACCGGCCAGCAGCGATTTGCAGTGCTGACGATATGGAGGATTGTTTCCGCCGTCCATAACTCAGCAGTTGAGAGCACCCCAATAAATCCAATAAATATCCTCGTCATCCAGATCGCCGGACACGGGCGGCCCGGCGTCATAGCCTGTGTCGCCGGGGTATGGGTATTGAGGCACATTATATTTGACAACGCTGCTTATCGTCACCTGCGCCGGCACAGCCTGCGCCGCCTGCCAGAATCCCGGCTGCGCCTTGGTCAATGTGCCGCTAACCAGATCAACAATGCCCGTAGTCACCAATGGATTGTCGGAAGAAATAAAAACGAAAGTATCCTTCGGGACCGTCACCGCCGGATTGCATTCCCGCGGCGACTGCCAGAGGAATGACCCCTTGCCACCGCCCTTGCCGGGTTTGATGTGCGGGATGTAGCCTTTGGGCGTTTTATCGAACTTCAAGCCAACGGCTTCGACAAAGATTTTCGTCTTGGGGTCCCAAATAACATCCCAAACCCGTTGCATGAAAATGGCCTCGGGACTGTTGCCGGTCGGGCGCGGTGGCGGATGCGGGTAACTCATGTCGCGTAGGCGTATTCGTCCGTGGACCAGTTGAACAGCTTGTATTCGGTCACGATGTTCACCCGGTTGTTGGCGGCCGTCACCCGGCTGCTGCCGCCCTTGAGCGCGCCTTGCAGGAAATTCGACGGGGCGGTGGCCAGGCCGCTGAAAATGGAATTGAGAGCGCCGATGATTTCGTTCGGGGCCGGGAAAATCCAATAACCGCTATTGCTGATCTCGCTGTAAAACTGGCTTTGGGTGTAGATTTTGTTGACGTTGAAATCCGCCACGTTGTAATAGCCGCGGTTGCTGGCATTGGTGGTGTGGCGCAGGGTGTATTCGTCGTAAAAGAACGAATCGTGGCCGGCGAGGAAATCTTTGTATTCGCGCTCCAGCAACGCAATATCGGTTTGGTCGGCCAGGGTGGGACCAACTGACGCCCACGCCGTATTGTTCTCAACGCCCGCGAGAAACAAGCCGACATCCCCGACACTCAGATTGAACATGACGCTGTTGAACTGGTTTTTGAACCGGCTGGCGGAGATTTGGGAAACCGCGATCTCCCAGATGTCAATAGTGACGTTCCCGGTGGTGTCCAGCGTGCGCATCGTGACCCGGCCATCCTGGAGGGTCAGTTCGTATTCGATGCCGGCGGCGGCGTACTGGTTGGCGAGCGCCTGCATGTTCGCCAGCGCGCTGGGGCCGATGCTGTTGAAATCCTGGTCGAACGTCCAGCCCGTGGTGGGACTCCAGCGCCCTGTCTGGCGCCGGCAATAGGGTGCGCTGAAACCGCGCTGCACTGGCGGCGTCAGTTGCGTGTAGGGACCGATGAGGATGAGGGGCATAAATCAAAAATGAACGCCGCGGCCTTCCGAGCCGTGGCCGCCGTGGCCGGTTTTGCCGTCAATGCTCCGCAAATGAGCCAGTTGCTGTTTGGCAATCGTGAGCATCTGAATGGCCGGACCACCCATTGAGCCGCCCGCGCGCTCCCAATCGGATGAGGAAATTACCTTGCGGGAACCGATGGTTTTTTCCTGAGCCTGTTTGGCAGCCAGTTCGGCGGCTTCATCGGCGGATTTTTGGCCGGCGGTCTTTTTCAATTCAGCCAACGACAAGCCCATGCCCATCGCCCCAGCAATGCCGGCATTCCCCTCCTTTTCGAGTTCGGCTTTTTTCCGGCGCAATTCGTCATTGTCGGCCATCGTGTCCTGATGCTGGTGCGCCTGCCGGATTTGGCGGTTGGCAAGATCCATTCCGCCGTCTTCGGCGGCATCCAATGCTTTCTTCTGGGCTCGAGACAACGCGCTTTTTTCGATTTGATACAATTTCGAGTGATCTTCCAGGTATTTTTGCGCCGCCTCGGCCTGCTGATTCAATTGCGCCTGGTCCCGCGCATCTTCCTCCTTGGTTTTGACCTTGATGGCGGCCGCCGCGCGCAATTTTTTATCGGATTGAATCCTCAAATTGGCCTGTTCGGTCGCCATATTGGCGATCTCGGCCTGCCGTTCCTCGGCGTTGATTCCCAATTCCCGCCGCTCTTTTTCCTTTTGCGGCAGGTTGGAATACTCGTTCATCTTCCGCAGATGCTCGTAATGCTCCTTGGTGTGAGCCGCCACGCGCTTGGCGTTCTCGGCGGCGGAAAAATAATGTTCGACCGTCTTTTGGATTTCATCATTCAACGCCCGTTGCTCGTTCCTCGCATCGCTGATGTGCCGTTTCAGCAGGGGAATGTAATCATCCTTGAAATCCGCCGTGGCGGGCCCGGCCGCTTCCGCCATCAATCGTTTGACGCCCCACAGCCTTTCATAAACCACCCCGATCACCACCGCGGCGGCGACGGCCCAGGTCAACATGCTGGCCAGTCCAAATCCGGTGGCGGCGGCTTCCGCGCCTTGGGCGGCGGCGGAAATCTCCGCCGCCTCCGCCTTGGCAATCATGGCGGCGGCATGTTGCCGGGCGGCAAGCGCGGCGGCTTCATCGGCCACGGCTTGATCGAGGGATGCGGCGCTGTCCGAAGCATCCGCCATAAAGGCGGCGGCGCTTGCCGCGGCCTTTCGGCTCAAGGCCAGGGCGCCGGCATTGGCGGTGGTGGCCAGCGTGGCGTAGGACTCGGCCAGGATTTTCGCGGCACTCGCTCCCTGTCGGGCGTGGCCAATAAAGGTGCCCAAATACCCGAGCAAAAGGGTGAAAGAGCCTGCAATCCTGCCAATACCGCGGCCCATTGCAATCTCACGTCCCAAAACCACAAATTCACGGATCACACCGGAAAGTGATGCGCCCCCCATGGCCCCGGCGCCGGTGGCGGAGAAAACAGCCGCAATGCGGCGGTTTGTCAACTGGGCCTCGGTGACCGCCTGGGACAGCGCCCCGCGATAACTCGGCCCGAGCTGGCCGCCGATGGTGAATTTGAGGGAATCAGCCATTGGCGGGTTGAAGGTTGGGGGTTGAGGGTTGAGGGTTTGCCTTCGCCTTGGCATTTTCAGCCAGGACGTGCGCCATATGCTCCGCCACGGTGTTGAATCCGGCGGCGCGGGCCGCCTTCAAATCCGAGTCCGCGCAGTATTCCTTGAAATCCATTTCCTCGGAGTTGAGAATTTTCAAGGCGCCCTCGCGCTCCAGCCACGTCAGGAAATGCGCCTGGGCCAGCGTGAGCGGGAATTCCATCGCCTCGGCATGGCTCGCGCAGAGCCGCGCTTTGAGCAGGAATTGGATCAGCGCGGCGTCGTAGGGACCGCCCAGCGACCGCCCGGGCGAGTTCTCCGCCGGCACCGTGGGCATGAACGGTCCTTGCGGCCGGCCGCCATCGCCGCGCTCGTTGAAATCGGTTGTCAGGCGGGATTGTGCGAGGTAAATGCGGAACTTCGCCGCTTCCAGCGCCCAATCCGCCTCGGTGAAGTGCTTACGCGCCCGGCGATTGCGCCGCATGGCGCACCGATGCCGGAATTGTTGCCAGCGGGTCGGATACATGGGCAGCGAACAAACGGTGACGGCCGCCAGCAGGTGCCGGCGCTGTTCATCGCCGGGCAGGGCGTTGAAGTCGGGTTCAGACTGCCAGAGCAGTGGATTGCGCTGGCGCAGGAGAATGAGCCGGTGCCCGATGCAAAAATCGCGCAGCGGCAGGTTGAGAACTACATGCCGTTCAGGACACGAAATGTCGCTGAATGAAAATTCGTGCAAATCATCAGGCTTGGGCAGTCGCCGAAGCGGGTTTGGCGGTCACGGAATGGATACCATTGGTGTCAATCACCGCATCATCAGCGTGAAGGAAATTCTCCAGGGCCAGGCTCGGGCAGACGGTTTTGTGTTCGCCATGCTGAAAAACCAATTCAGGATGGCCCTTGGATTCGTCGCCTTTGATGGCAATGCCCTGAACCACACAGCCGCGCCAGTCAATGCCAACCACGGGATCATTCGCTTTGGCTTCACGTCCGTTTTTGAATTTGATAGGCATAAGTCAGATTTAGCTGGGGATGACGAATTGCGCCGCGTTTTGTGTCGGGTCTTTGAATTTGCGCAGCGAGATCGAGCCGGACCCGCATTTGGTGTTCGAGAGGTTGAGGTCGCCGCCCTCGTGGTAGCACCAGGCGCCCGTGAAATATCCGCCCACGCCGGCCGTGTTCAGCCAGGGCAGGTCGAAGCCGGAGAGCGTCACCTGGGCGAACTCCAGCAGGAACGCGCCATTGGCAATCGCCAGTGCCTGCGAAGCGGCGGTAAGCTCAAAATCCAGCGTGATGACGATATGCGCGTTGCGCGCGTCCCAGCCGTATTCAAACCCGCCAAAATCCTTGATATTGTTGTTGTCCCAACTGTGTTTGCCTTTGACGGCATTGAGCGTGATGCCGACCAGGGCATCAAGCGCCCCGGCGGTGGTTTGGACTTTGGCAACGCCACGCTGCGAAATTCGTGTATCAGCCATAAAAAATAGGGGTTATTGACCGTAACTTCCGCTCAGCGGAACTGAGTTTGTAGTGACTATATCCAACGAAAGCCAGTTCGTGATCGGATAATTCGGGCCGGAAATGGTTTCCGGACCGGCATTGGTAGTGGTCGGATACCAGGTGCCGATAAAAACACGGCCATTGGTAGTGGCGCCCTGGTAATTCGCATAAATGTTGATCTGAAGTGATGTGAGATTGGTCAATGGTCCATGAGTAATCGTGGCGTTTTGCAATGGCTGATTATAAGTGTATGCCTGTATTGGCGGAATCGTGACCGTCGTATTGCTCACCGTAACTGTGAATAATTGAGTTGGCGTGGCCGGCGCCGAAATCGCCAATGCCAGAAAAACAGCCAGAAACGCGGGAAATAAAATCAGCTTTCTCATGTCGAAAATCGGGTTGAGTCAACCATGATGTAGGGCGGTGCTGCTGCGCCGCCATTCTCACAATTCCGTCACCGTCCAAGTGACATTCACGCCCGCCTTGTAAGGGTGCTGGTGGAAATCCACCTGGAGTAGGTCCAGTTTTACGTCCACCGCGCCGATGTCCTCCAAGAGCGCCGCTTTCTTGGCGGGTGTCAGCGCGGAATTGTTGACCTGCTCAATCACTTGCGCTCGCATGCCGCGGATCGTGCCGCCGGAAAACGGTTGCGGTTCCACCGGGACCGCCAGGGCAGCAGGCGCGGCCGGCGCAGCAGCGGGATTGGCAGCCGGCGGAGTTGAATTGGGAGTATTCATAAATTTTGTCAGTCCACGTTGGATGCGCAGGCGTCAATCTCGAAATTCCGGACTTCCTTGATGAAAAAGCTTCCCTCTGCAGCTTCGGCGCGCTGGCTGCCCATGAAGCGGATGCGCAGACAGGTGAAATCCGTCATGTCGGCGTTGTTCTCCTGGGCAGTGGCATCCCCGGCAGTGGCAAGCGCCCGGCCGTATTGGTTGATCAGGGCGCAGGTGGCGGCGTAATCCTGGCCATTGTTGTCCGTCTGGCTCATCGCCGCCATGACCACGCCGATGAAATCATTGATGGCAGCCCAATTCACGTCAGGATTGGACTGGCCGGCCTCGTTGTTGCCCTTCCACTTGCATTCAATCCTCACCTGGTAAGTCTCATCGCGGGAATTGACCGGCTGTTCAGCGGATTTGTGCGCCAGAACTTCGACGTAAGGCGGCTGGCGAATCACCCAATCGTTTGAGAAAAGAAACTGGTAATTCGCGGCATCATCACCAAACGCCCAGGTCAGGTATGCCAGCACAGCCCGCTCGATCTGCGAGCCGACATTGGGAACGGGCGCGATGTTTGTGGCCATGCAGAAAAGCGGCCAAGTCAAGCGGTCAATTGCCGGAAATCCTGCTTCAACCCGTCATCCAGATATTTCTGAATTCTTGAAAACATGGTCGCCGACTCATTGTCAATCGCCGACTGAAGCGGTGGATTGCCTTCCCTGATCAACGCCGCGCGATGTTTTTCATCGAGAACGGCATTGCCGCCTTCGCCAATGGCATTTTCAGATGTGACAACGCAATCATCCCCGGCAACGTCAATCACCGCGCTTCCCAGCGCCGATGAATCCATTATGTTCATCGGATTGATTTTCGCCTGGGCGCGGATCCTGAACTTGCTCCGCCCAGCGTAGTAAGCCGGATCGGAAAGCAGGGTTCGGATTGCCGGTGCCCAGCCATGTTGCAGGAAATGCGCCGAAGAATGGCGGCTCAAAGTCATTCGACTGATCCAACCGGCGATGATGGCCCGCCTGGCTGCTGCGGTGCCTGGTCCCGTTGGCAGCATTCCAATTCCCAGCGGCCAGCGATTTCCCGTGGCCCGGCTATAACCGGAATTCGGGTCCGTCCGAGCCATTACAATCAGCACGGCCACCGGAACGCGAGATCCGGCAACCGTCGTCACGCGCCGTTCGGCGGGATTCTTCGCCTTCGAGCGCCGTCCCTTGGCTGTATAGCCGGTGACTTCCACTTGCAATTCGGAGTCAATCACACCAACCGCGACCGCTGTGGTGTTTGCCTGCGCATCCAGGCAAATAAACGCCGCGCTGGTAACACACTGCTCGCGCAACGTCCGCCGGCCAAACGCCACGATCTGAGGAATCGTTTTTTCCAGCACGGAAGTATCTACCGACGAGGTTAAAACAATATCGGACATCACAAAACCGCGCGAAGTCAAGAAACCCAAACAAAATCAAAAATAATGCACCATAAAAAAGCGGAGCGAAACCACATAAAACCATTGAAAACATTGCGAAATTGTTGCCGTAACATGTTACAAATCAATCAATTGTGCCTTCAATTTTCGTGTAAATGCCAACAAAAACTCCGCTCACGCAAGCAATGAGCGGTTCGGTAACT
>Ga0116127_1000971_pt1 | contig 20201 bp, 13 predicted proteins | sample June2015DPH_16_1_FD_89731 | JGI IMG/M metagenome (GOLD analysis project Ga0116127, IMG submission 89731) | Peatland microbial communities from SPRUCE experiment site at the Marcell Experimental Forest, Minnesota, USA - June2015DPH_16_100 | ecosystem: Environmental > Terrestrial > Soil > Wetlands... | reverse complement strand
GTTCACCTCGCAGTAGCCGAGTTTCATGTTGAGGATCGGCGTCCAGATGCCTTCCAGACCGGACTCCATCAGCGCCGGCTGCAACACGTTCGTTGGACAGGTGCGGATGCACTGGTCGCATTTGATGCAGCGTTCGAGAAAAGCCTTTTCCTCCACCGAACCGGGCGGACGAATGACCTTTTTGTTGTAATTCCGGTCCGAGGCGCCGGAAGCCCGGCCAAAAGCAAAAAAAGTCAGGCCCAGCAAGGTGCCGAGAAATGCGCGCCGGCCCGGCACGACGGGCGCGGTAATTTCGCGCTGGAGCGCCGGCATAAACTTGAACGAAATGGCGTCTTCGGGACAATCTTCGATGCAGTTGAAGCAGACGAAGCATTCACTCTTGCGCAACTGCGTGTGCGGGTCGGAAGCGCCTTCGCAGCTCTTCAGGCAGAGGTCGCAGTCCACGCACTTGTGCGGGTCGCGGTCGATGCGCCACAGCGCGGCCGTGGACAGCGTGCCGAGAAACGCGCCGAGCGGACAGAGCACCCGGCAGAAAAACCGCGGGATCACCACGTTCATGCCCACGAGGAACACGAGCAGGAAGCCAATGACCCAGGCGCCGGCGTGAAAGTATTGCCGCACGTAAACGCTCGAAGGGAAAAAGAGGTTCAACATCGGCAGAATCGCCGCGGTCATCGAGCGATGAAACAGGCAAATCGGGTCGAGCCAGCCGATTTGCAGGCTGCCGCAAACCGCCGCCACAATCATGCCGATGAGGATGACGTATTTGAGCGAGTAAAGTTTTTTGTAGCGGTTGGCTTCGATGCGTTCGCGTTCCTCCGCGCGGCGCTTGCCCATCAGCCAGCCGATGAAATGGTGCAGGATGCCGTAGGGACAAATCCAGTTGCAGAAGATGCGCCCGAACAGCAGCGTCGGAAGGACCAGCAGCAGGCTCCATAACAAACCCATGTAAACCGTGTGCGTGGTAATGGCTGTGGCGAAGGAAACCAGCGGGTCGAGTTCGAGGAACAGCGAGACCGGATAGCCTTTAAGATACCGCAGGTCGGTGACAAAGACGAAAAACAGAAACAGGCTGAAGAAAAAAACCTGGGATATGCGGCGGACAGTGCGGGTTTTCATGGTCAGGCCTGGACTTCCTTGTACACCAAGTCCTTCCAGTTGGTGTTGCCGAGGCCGCGGGCCTGGGCCTTATGAACGTAGGTCAACTCGGCGAGGTCGCGCTCCATCAGGTGAGTGTAACCATAACTGTCCACCGCCACCATGTCGGTTCCTGCGACGACCGTGCCCATTTGCTTCACGTCAGAGAGGCGTCCGCCGGTCGGGCCGTTTTTCATCAGCACGTTCATGCCGTCGAGCACAACGAGCGTCGGCTTCATCATCAGCGCGAAATCCGAGACAATGCTGTGAATATATTGATGGAACTGGCTGCGGCGTCCGCCGAGCAGGCCATACCAGTTTTTCATCGTCATCGAGGCGTGGCAGAGGTTGTGATCCTTGCACGGCGCGACGCCGATGACTTTCGTAGCCTTCTTGAACGGCTCGTGGAAGAACGTCCAGTTGCGGAGCACTTCGCCGTCGAGTTGCAGCGGCGCAAAGGAGCCGGATTCCGGGTAGAGCAAATCCACATTCAAATCGTCGGCTACCTGGCGCAGGCCGCTCTTGAGAAAACAACCGGCCGGGCTGTTGATCGGGTTGTCGGCAATGAACACCCTGGCCGCGCCGGCTTCGAGCACGAGCTTCGCCACGGCGCGCAACGTTTCCGGATGGGTCGTCGCCGCGAGCGCGGGCGGGGTGTCGAACGCGACGTTCGGTTTGATCATGACCACGTCGCCCTTGCGAATGAAGCGCGACATGCCGCCGAGCGCGCCGATGGCGGCGCGGACGGTTGCATCGTGTTCCGTGCCGTGCGCAATCGCGAGCGACGGCAGGGTTTTGTTCGGCTCGAGGGCATAACTCGGAAGCTGCAACCCCTTTTCCGGCTCGAAGCCGGGGACAAAATGTTTCGGCTGCCACAGGGCGTAACTACCCGCCGCCGCGCCGGCGAGCAACGCCCCGGTGGCGCCCGCGCGGACGAGGAATTCGCGCCGGCTGATACCGCCTTCCGCAGCATCGCCGGACTTGCCCGCCGTGATTTCGTCCGGTTCAGACTTCATAACCTGAGCTTCATCATAGCATTACTTTATTTGCCCCTCCAGATATTTTTCGACAAATTCCCGCGCTTTGTCCCCGTCGTCGGTGTCAAAAACGCCGCCGATTTCGCCGTCCCGCTGGTAAATCACCTTCCACGTGCCGAAATTCTGGGCCGCAAAAATCTTCGCGCCGCTCACGTCCGGCAGCGCCGTCACCTTGCCGCCGAACTGGCTGGCAAAATCCTGATACGATTTCCACGCGGCTGCGGCGTCCGCCGGGGTCGCCACCATCAGGAAAAATGGCAGTTTTTTGCCGGTAAAATAATAGCTCGCCTGAAAGACGTTTTTCAAAAACGCCTGGCCTTGGGCGTTCTCCTGCACAAACTGGACACTCGCCGGGTCAAGGCCGGTTACCGGCAAACGGCGGCGGGCGTCGAGGCCGGTGTTGTCGGGGGGGAGATTTTTCGCGCGATCTTCGGCGATGGCTTTTGCCAGTTCGAGGGTCTTCGCATTCTGATCCGAAGCCGTCACCTGGACGTAGCGCGGTCCTTGGCGGAAGAAAAATCCCATCCCGCTCGCATAACTGTCCGGCGCGAAAGCCAGCGGCCCGCCCTTGGGATCGCGTTCCAGTGAGAACATGCCAAAGGCGTTGACCGGCGTGTCGAAGCGGTATTCATAAACGTCCACGAAGCTGCCGGACGTGCCAATGATGGAGAAGGAGCGGCAGCGAAGCTGTTGAAAATTAAAATTCAAGTAGGCCGGGGCGCGCCCGTCAATTTTCTCGAACAAATTGTCCGCGTTGTAAAATTCCGTGTCGCTCATCGGTTTCAGCCCGTCGAGTTTGATTTCCAGCGGTTCGCCTTTGGCGGCCGGTGCGGGAGCGGCAGCGGCTCCCTCGGCGGGTTCGACGGTGGCTTCCCCTTCGCCGTCGGCTTGAGTTTTGGCGGCGCCCTTTGTTTCCCCCGGGCTGGCGTCCGCCCCACGAGCGGTGCCCGATTTTCCTTCGACGGCTGCAGCGGTGGATTTCAACGCGTCGGTGTTGAGCGCGAAACGGTCGGGGTCATAGTGTTTTCCCTTGAACCAGATTGCGACGCCGATGACGACGAGCAGAACAACGGAGATCAGGCTTACGACACGCTCCGCCGACGAAACTTTTGTGCGCCGGAAAGTTTTGCGATTTCCGGTCGGAGATTTGGCGGCGGCGGGTGCGGCCATGCATCAAAACCGGCTCACGCGAAGTTACGCTGGGCGCGCTTCACGATTTCCGGGTAATCAATGTGGAACGCGCAGCGGTCGCGCAACGCAGCCAGATCCACACCGGCAGCATTGCGTGCGGATTCCGGCAGGGCATGATAAAGTTCGCGCGCGCCGGCATTTCCGTCCTGTTCGTAGTAGGTCACGTAACGGGCGATGTCGAGCAACGCAAACCTGGATGTCGCGGCAAACGCATCGCAGGACGGACAACCCGGGCACAAGGTGCGCCGGCTGGCGAGGATGGTTTCCTTGAGCAGGTTGATCTGCGCGGTTTTGAGCGGCGTTTTGTAACTGCGCGCGGCAGCGGAGCTGGCCTGCATTTGATCCACGTTGTCAATCATGTTGCAAACGACGGAAATGCGCGGGTCGCTCCAGCAGGCTTGCAACACGGCCTGATGCGTGGTCAGGCCGAGCTTGTCGAATTCCGGCAGGCGTTTGGGCACGTCGCCGGTGTTGCGCATGGTCTTCATCGCCACCAGCGCGATGCCGGCCTTGTATGCCGCATCCAACGCCCGGTCAAAAGCGTCGCCTTTGGTAAAGAACGGCGTGTAGCGGAGCATGATGATGTCCAGAAAACCGCCTTGTGCGGCGGCGTTGAGGTAATCATTCAACCGTCCGTCATGGCAGGAAAAGCCGACCATTTTTACCTTGCCCGAACTTTTCAGTTGGTCGGCGGTCGTTTTGAACTCGTCATTCTTGGGCCATTCCAGCGAGGCGTCGCCGTATTCGCGCGTGCCGAGGCCGTGGATGTAAAAGGCGTCGAGATACTTCGTGCCGCAGGCGTCGAGCCGGCGGTCAATCATTTCGAGCAACTGTTTGGGCCCCTGGTGCGGATGATCCTTGGAGACGAGGAAAATTTCCTTGCGGCGTTCGGGATACTTTGCGAGCCACGCGCCGAAAATTTTATCGGATTTGCCCCCGAGATAACAATCCGCCGAGTCGAAATAACGAATGCCCATGGACCAGGCAATGTCAATGTAGTCGGGGCTCAAGGCCTGCTCCATGCCGCCCAGGCAGAGCATGGTGGCTTGCGGACCGTTTTTTCCGAGCTGGCGCTTGGGCAGCGGCGCAGCAGTTGCGGCGGATGCCGGTGCGTCCCCGGCGGACACGGACTGCGTCATCATCGCCGGTGCGGCCGCCAGCGCAACGGGCAGGGTCAGGGTGGTCTTGAGAAAGTGGCGGCGCGAAGTTTGCAACTTGTTTTCTTTCATGGGCTTTTCGAGTTTCCGCAAAACTAGCACTCGTTTGAGATTCCTGCAACGGGAAATGAATCCGACCGGGCCGCACGGAGCTTGACCCGTGCGGCGAATTGGAAGATTATGGTATTGCCAAATCGAATGATGGGGGCGCACTGGTTTCGACCTGGGGAATGCGCCAGAGGCGGCATGCCGAGGATGGTTCGTTGGCCTCGTAAAAAATCGAACCAAAACAAACAGCTAATCAAGAACTAGCTCTCGCGGCCTAAGGCCTCGACGTCCGCCACTAGACACCTGCTACGGTGGACGGACGCCACAGCAGGTTGGGTTGCAGGCGGAGTCTGCGCGCCGGCAACCGAGATCTTATCCTGCGGACTAGGCAGTGCGATTCGTGTCCGGACGCCATCGCACAGCAGAAAACCTTCTCCGGACTAAGCATGTAGTCGCGACTGGTTTGTTTGTCAGGGACGCGGGTTCAATTCCCGCCGCCTCCACGCTTCGCCCTGTGGGCTACGCGTGGCAGGCCACGCTTACGGCAGGAAAAGGCCGCAGATGAGGGCATCTGCCGAGATTTAGCGAAGCGTATCCTGCGGAGTTGAGCGAAGCGAAACGGAGCACGGGCCAGGTTCTATGTCTACATCATTTGGAGTATAAACCGGCCGGACCAGACCCATATCGGGTTCACTCGGAATCTCAAACAGCGATTCTGCATGCATAACCAAGGCCGCAGCCTGCATCCGGCCAAATTCAGTCCGTGGCAGATCGAGTTTTACAGCGCCTTCAAGCAGGAAGATAAAGCCCTCGCCTTCGAGCGCTATCTGAAATCGCATTCAGGCAAGGCCTTTGCCAGCAAACGACTGCTCTAAACAAATTTTCGTTCGGAATCGACGCCCGGAGGTTTCGAGTGCAGAATGGTGTCCTCTGCCGCCTTCGCGAAGGAGGACAATCGTTGGCGTTCCCCTTCCGAGCAGCGGAGGGTTTAGAGCCGGCCTCCCCCAAGGCCTTACAAGCTTTTTTGATTTGGTATGGCATGAAAGAATAAGACGCGCTAAAAAACTCTTTACTTTCTTAAACCATTGGCGTCTACTCGGGTTTAAACGAGGGTTCCGAAAGGGCACAAAATCTGTTGAGGTCAGGAAAGCCCGTGCGGGTCCAGTTCAGCCATCCAGGTCCGCTGCCGGTTCTTTGCCGGATGTACTTGGGCAAACGACCGGCGATGAAGGGAGAATTTTTATTCCGGCCCGGGACCCAGACGGAGCAGTCCATCAACAATCCTCGCCGAGCCCTGCATGGCTTTTCTCCTCAAACTTCCGTCAACGAACTTCACCGGAGATGTCTATGAACACACGAACCAGTTCCAACGAACGTCCATTATTGTCAGGTTTCTTTCATTCCCAATGCCGCCGCTGGTGGGGGCTTGGCTTGGGCATTTGGCTTGGCCTCGGGGCCAATTCCCTGTGGGCCCAGCCCGCGCCGCCAGAGGTGTTCAATGCGGCCAGCAACGGTTTACCAGTTTTCCTGGCGTCCGTCCCGCTCGGGAACCGGGACCTTTTCGGTTTCACCAACGACACTGACCTGGCCCAAGCCCGGCTCGGCGTGCCGCTTCGGGTATACACCATCACCCCTGCGGCCCTGGCCGGCCACCCCGCCGAAAGCACATTAACCCCGCTGCTTTCCGAGACGGCGCTCTGGTATTTCCCGGTGCTGGTCGGGGAGGACGCAAAAGCGATATTGGTGGTGGATCGGATGGCTGGCGGGTGGGAAGCCGTTTCGCTCGGGTACGCTCCGCTGGCGCTGGAACTGAATCAGGTCGCAAAACAATGGCCGGCCGCCACCGGTTACCATCCCAGGCTGGTGGCCGCGTTTTCGGCCAACCGATACTATTTCACGGTGCCGGAGGTTGATGACCACAATTTGACACCCATCGTCATGCCAGGCCAGGCCGATGAAAGGGGCAGCCCACCCGGCACGAATCAGACTCGCTATGGAAACCTGACTCCGCTGTCCCAAACCACGGCGCAACTCAAGACGGCCTTCGATCACTTGACCGCCAAACCGGCGAATTGACCCCATGCGCACAGGAGGCATTATGAAACGAACCTGCAATCGTTATTCCGCAAAAGCGTTTGCGGCCATCGCGGCGGCGTGTTGCCTGCCAGTGGTCTCCAGCTTCGGTCTCGTGCTGAATGTCCCGCAGAAATACCAGGAGAAAGATCAGTGGTGTTGGGCGGGAACGTCGCAGGCGGTGTTGGCGTACTACGGCGCCAGCGTCACGCAAAGCAACATTGCACAGTATGGCACCGGCGGCGCCAACGCTCCAAACTTCCTTTACGGCAGCGGTACGGACACCGACGGCATTTTCAAATGCGGAGTGGACCTGATCCTGAGCAACTTCGCCGGGATCGTTTCCGTCGGTACCAATAACCTGCTGTCCGTTGAACGCGTCCGGAATGAGATCGAGACCAACAGACGGCCCGTGGTCATCCGCTGGGGCTGGGACTCGGGCGGTGGGCACATCCTGGCGATGTACGGCATTCTCGTGACCAACCGCCCGACACGGATCACGAACGTCTGGCTGATGGACCCGTTCAGCGGGCCAACCATCAGCAGTTATGCCTGGGTTTGCCAGGGCAGTACCAATGGTGGAAGCACCCACACCTGGACCCACAGCCTGCCGCTCAGCACCGCCCCGCCCACCCTCCAGGTCACGCCGGGGCTGCTGGATTTCGGAGTGGTTGAGGTTGGGTCCTCAGCCACCCAAATGTGCGTCCTCGAAAACATCGGGGGCGGCTGGGCGAACGGCTCGGCGACGGTGGCCCCGCCGTTTGGTATCATCAGTGGCAGTCCGTACAGCCTTCACGGCCTCTCGGCCGCGGCGGTATTCGTCCGCTACAGCCCCACTGCACCCGGCACAAACGTGGCCACGATCACCTTTACCAACGGGTTCCTTATGGGCGAGAGCCCGGGGACAACCTGCACGGCAACCGGGATTGGTTCGCTCTTGCTGGAGGAAGCTTTGGACGCTCCCTACCTGACTTTTGTCGCTGACCCTGCGTCCGCAGGGCCATTCTGGGAGCTGGAGACGAGTATCACGCACGACGGTGTGGATGCGGCTGGGAGCGGCATAATCGCCTCCCCGCAGCAAACCTGGGCGTTCAGCACCACCGTCACGGGACCTGGTGTCGTAAGTTTCTGGTGGCAAATGTGGTCGATGACGGATTTAAGTTTAATGGGTTTCGACGTGAGTGGTGCGGAGCAGGCGGTCATCTCGGGTACTGTGTCTTGGAGTCTGTATGCCGCCGTGGTTCCATCCGGCAGCCAGTCGTTGGAGTGGGCAGTCGGCACCTACCAGACCCAACCGCCGTTTTTTGATGAAGGCTGGGTGGATCAAGTCACATTCGGGCCGGCAGTAGCCGTCGCTTGGGGTGGTAATGGGCGTGGCCAAATCAACGTGCCGGCGGGACTGACCAACGTCGTGGCGGTGGCCAGCGGCGGTACTTACAGCATGGTGCTGAACGACGATGGGACCGTAGCGGGCTGGAATGTGGATTACAACAACGCGCCGGCGGGGCTGACGAACGTAGTGGGGATTGCGGCGGGGGAGAGCCATAACTTGGCACTGCAAGCCAATGGCCGCGTGGTTGCGTGGGGCCTGAACACCTACGGGCAAACCAACGTGCCGCCGGGACTGACCAACGTCGTGGCGGTTGCGGGCGGATTGAACCATAGTCTGGCGCTTAATGGCGACGGCACGGTGGTCGCGTGGGGCGACAATTCCTCCGGCCAAACCAATGTGCCGCCGGCCTTGTCAAATGTCGTCACCGTTGCCGCCGGAAGATTCCATAACCTGGCGCTTAATCGGAACGGCACGGTGGTCGCGTGGGGCGACAATTCCTCCGGCCAAACGAACGTCCCCACGGGACTGACGAACATCGTGGCCGTTGCGGCCGGGGGTTGGCACAACTTGGTGCTGCGCGGCAACGGCACGGTGGTCGCCTGGGGAGACAATGGCGTCGGCCAGACCAACGTGCCCGCTGGACTGACGAACGTCGTGGCCATCGCGGCTGCGTATGGGCATAGCCTGGCCTTGAAGGCTGACGGCACAGTCGTCGCTTGGGGTTACAACACCAGCGGCCAGACCAATGTGCCCGTCTGGCTGACCAATGTGGTGGCGGTCGCGGGTGGCGACTCGCATAGCCTGGCCTTGATGAGCGGGCTGGGACCGGCTGCCGGGACGTTGAGCTTGGTGAATTCCACCCTGCGGAGCAATGTTTTCACCATCTCAGTGCCCACGGTCAGAGGCAGAGCCTATTTCCTGGAATATAAAGGCTCGCTCGCCGATTCGGCGTGGATGATGCGCCCGCCTTTGCCTGGCGATGGCACGATCAGACAACTGACCGATCCTTCGGCCACAACCACCCAACGCTTCTACCGGGTGCGCCAACAGTAAAGTTCATCTCCTGAAACTGGACGAAGCGCGCGGCATTCAGGACGCGCCAAAAACCGAACGCAAAAGACCAGCCTGCCGGGCGCAGGCTTTGAACAGGAGGCAACGAAGGGAACGAAGAGATGAAGGTTGTTTCCACTCTTTGTTTCCTCAATTCCCTTCTGTAGAAAGGCCTCCGTTCTGTTTTCAGGCTGGATTTTCGGGCGGGAGCTTTGTCCAATGACCGGCATCGCCTATGGGCCGCACCTATTTGTTCGAATGTTCCAGATGCGGTTATCGCGTTTGCGTCGCCGGCGGCGCAGACGAGGGCGAGCATTTCGCCGTTCAAACCATCGCCTGCGCCGATTGCAAGGCGCTCCACGACGCCGTGACCCGGTTCAAAGCCTTGCCGCGGCTCAGGGAAAATCCGCCCAGGACCGCGCCGAAATTCGCCGCGGTGTTGAACCGGCTGCCGCCGCGCGGTGCGCGCCAATGGCTGAAATTTAAACCGGTTTGTCCAGTCTCGCCATTACATCGTATCCGCTTCTGGAAACAGCCGGACAAATGTCCGAGATGTGGAATTTTTTTGGAGCAAAACACCATTCCGTTCCGCATCTGGGATTGAACCTGAAACCCAAAGCAGCCGCCGACGTCAGTCGGCGAACACTTTTGGAATGGCGCGGACTTATGTCCGCGGCTACGGATAAAAAGGCCGCGCTTACGGCACGATGACGCGCAACTTTTCGCGCTCGACCGAGAAGGTCGCGGGCAAATGCCCGACCCACTCTCCGTCCAGTTCAAAGGCCGCCGCCGATTCGCCCGCCAATTCGAAGGCCGCCGCGCGAACGCGTTGCACAACGCGCTCCGGCAATTTTTGCCGCGCGACAAAGTCCGGCAGGCAGCGCAAAAAAACCAGCCAGTTGACGCGCGGGAAAACACAAATTTCCAGCAATCCGTCACGCAAATCGGCCGGCGGGAAAATTCCCAATGGTCCGCCGTACAAATGTCCGTTGCCGATCAAAACCAGCTCACCCCGGATCTCCCGGCCTTCGGCGCGGACGGTGATTTTAGGTTTTTGTTCCCGCAGGGCCTTCAGCCCGGCGATGAGGTAGGCCAGCGGGCCGATTTTTTTCTTGAGGCCCCAGTCCACCAATTCAATCGCGCGCGCGTCCATCCCGGCCCCGGCGAGCTGGGCGAAGTATTGTTTTTGGCGCGTGCCGTTGGCCGAAAATTCCACGCGCGGCAGGTCAATGCGCATTTCGCGTCCGCGTTGCAAAACGTCCCAGGCACGTTCAATACGCAATGGAATTTTGAGTTCACGGGCAAAGACATTCACCGTGCCGAGCGGCAGCACGCCGAGCCGCGCGTGCGCAAAGCCGTCCGGTGCGTCGCCAAGGCCGTTGAGCGCCTCGTTCACCGTGCCGTCGCCGCCGGCAGCGACAATCAAATCAAAACCCTCGCCCACGGCCTCCGCCGCGAGCCGGCGCGCGTCACCGGGCGCGGTGGTGGCCTTCAACGCACATTGCAAACCGATGGCGTCGAGTTGACGGCGAAAATGCCGGGCTTTGTTGCCGCGAGCCGCCGGGTTAAAAATCACACAGGTGCGCACGCTCCGAATGATTTGTGGCGACCGGGCGGTTCGTCGAGGAGAAAACAAGGGGGCGCACCTCGACGCCAACACCGGAACGCCGGATTTATCCGGCAGCAACACGCGCCGGGTGCATACCTGCCGGATGAATCCGGCGTTCCACGCAGACGCGGCATCGTGTATTGGTGGCAGTGCCCGGGTGCGCCCAAAACACGGCGTTTGCTTGCGTTAGCCCCGCGTTTCTCCGAAACTGGCCTGATGAACGACGCGACAAATTGGAAGGTTCCCAAATGGATTTTTTTGATCGGCGACGTGCTGTTGCTCGCGCTCGCGTATTTTATCGTCTGGAAATCGCCGCACCCAATTGCCAAATGGGAAATCATCGCCTGTTTTGCCTCCGCCACGCTCGGCACTGTGGTCGGCACCCTGCCGTTCATCCTTGATTACCGTGCGATGGGAAAACTCATTGAGGTCAATGCGCTTGGCGCGGTCGCCGAAAAAATTCAAAATTTGGAGAAGCTCGCCGCGCAAATTTCTTCCGCCACGAACCAGTGGGCGGGCGTCCAGGAAAGCGTGCAGGGCAACTCTGACAAAACGGTCGCTGTCACGAAGGAAATCGCCGACCGAATGGCTGAGGAGATTCGGCTGTTCAGCGAGTTCATGAAAAAAATGAACGACAGCGAGAAGGCCACGCTCCGTTTGGAAGTCGAGAAATTGCGGCGCGGCGAACTCGAATGGTTGCAGGTGCTGGTGCACATCCTCGACCATGTCTTCGCGCTGCACACTGCCGCCATGCGCTCCGGCGACGTGAAGTTTGCCGCCCCCATCACGACTTTCCAGAATGCCTGCCGCGACACCGCGCGCCGCCTCGGCCTCACGCCGTTTGCCGCCGAACCCAATGAGGCGTTCGACGCCGAACGCCACCAGGTCGCGGGCAGCAAGGAAACGCCGCCGGCCGGTGCGGTCGTCGCCGAAACCATTGGTTCGGGTTACACGTTTCAGGGCCGGCTTTTGCGCCCCGCGCTCGTGCGTCTGCGCGACGGGAATGCGGCGGCGGAAACGCCACCCAAAGAACCCGCTTCCGCCGCGTCACCCGCGCCGGGAAATGCCGGAGGCGAGTTCTCGCTCGAATCGCCGGAGTGAATTTATCCTGAACTCCGAGGTTGAATTTCTGAATTGGCGGAGTGCGACCGTCCCGGCCGCAGTGAGGCGGGCGAGCGGTTGGGAAAAGTTCCATGGCTTGAATGAAGCCAGTTGCTGCGCCCGAGGACGGGCGCACTCCGACAGAGCATCGTCCGCACCGCCACCATTCAAATTTCCACCGTCTTTCTTGCCGCCAGAAAATGCAGCCAGCGTTCTGTGACCGGCCGCGAATAAATCTTCTCCAGCGCGCGCGCGTAAAGTTTCAGTTGCAGCGCGTAAAGCCGCGTTTTCTCCGGCAGTTCGGCTGGACGAACTTCATCCGTCTTGAAATCCGCGAGCCAGATTTCTTCCGGCAGCAGCACCACCAAATCCGCCACGCCTTGCACGACAACAAATTCGTCCTCCAATCCCGGCACTGATTTCGCGCCGGTGATGGCCGCCAGTTCCGCCGGACTGAAACGTGAGGTGAATGCCAGTTCGCGCCGGACGTTTGCCGCCTGCGCGCGAATTTTCCGGCCCGGCTCCGAATTCCAAAACGCCGCAATATCTTCCAGAGCCAAGGCAGCGCGCTCATCCGCCGATAAAACTTTTTCCTGTTCCAGGCGGTTCGCTTCCGATTTGAGCGCCGCAACATCGGTCGCGTTTTCCAGCACGACATGCTGGAGAAACTTGTGGTGCGCCATGCCCGTCTCCGCCGCGCTCAATTTCGGATTTTGGGCTGGTGGGGCGAGCGTCCTCGCGAGCCGTTTTGCTGAAAACTGAAGCCTGAAAACCTGCTCCGCCTCGTCGTCCAGTTCTTCCGCCGCCTGACGCCGCAGCGTGGTGACGGATGATTTGGCTGCGCGTTGCGTGGCTGCGGCAAACGGGTATTTCCAGGACAGTATCGCGCGCAGCCTTTCCGCTGTCGTGGCGTCAAGCTCGATTGTTTTTTTGTAGGAGACGACGTGGGGAATCTCTGACTGATCTTTAGTTTGAACCTCGTCACCTCGGCTCCTACAGATTGGATCATCGCGAAGTTCCGCGTCATCTGCGATGCGCCAGCGCAAATGCGGCCGGGTGCCTTCGGTGGCCGCTGCCGGGGACCCGCCCGCGGATTGCGCGAACCACAAACCCAGCCAGTCGGCGTAACTTTTCGCCGCGACAATGGCTTGGGTGGTGACAGCCCCCGGTTTGGTCCAAAGCGATTCCCATTTTTTCTCCGTGACGGCGGCGGTCAAAATCAGTGTGTCGCGCGCGCGGGTCAGGGCGACGTAAAGCAGGCGCAATTCCTCGCCCCATTGCTCGCGGCGCTGGTGCTGTTGCGCGAGCCAATGCGGCAGGCTCGGATACCGCCGGCCCGTGCGCGGCGGTTTGACGCGCGGACAAAGGCCGAACGATTCGTCAAAAATAATTTCACCGTGCAGGTCCTGCGTGTTGAACGGCTTCGCCAAATCGGCGACGGCGACGACGGGGAATTCCAGCCCCTTGCTCTGGTGAATGCTCATCAATCGCACAGCGTTTTCGTCCGCGACCGCCGTGACGTCCGGCTCCACTTCCGCCTCGCGTTGCGCCTCGATAAATTTCAAAAACCGGAACAATCCCTGCCGTTGAAATTGGTCAAACTTTTGCGCGAGACCCAGAAATCGCTCGACGTTGGCGCGCCGTTGCGCGCCGCGCGGGCGCGCGAGCAACCACTCGGCGTAATACGTCTCGGCCAGCATGCTTTCCAGGCATTGCGACAGCGACGCCTGCCGCGCCAGTTGCCGCCAGCGGCGGAATCGTTCCAAAAACGTTTTGATTTTTTGCAGCGTCTCATTCCGGATTCCGGATTCCGCATTCTGAGTTCGATTGAGTGCCGTCCAAAAATGACCGCTGGCGGCCAGGCGGACCTGTGCCAGTTCATCGAGCGACAGGCCGACGAGCGGCGAACGGAGCACGGCGATGGCCGGCACGTCCTGCAACGGATTGTCGAGCAGTTGCAGCAGGCTCAGTAAATCCATGATTTCATTGCTGTCGTAAAATCCGCCGCGCTCGACGACCAGCGGTACGCCCGCGCGCTGAAATTCCTTCGCATAAATTTCAGCCTTGCCCGACGGCGCGCGCAGCAGGACCGCCATGTCGCGCCACCCGGCAGTGCGAAAACGTTTTTTTTCCGCATCCCAAATTTCGTGTTTTCCGGCTTCGAGCTGCATCAACCGCAGCGCGAGCAGCCGGGCTTCCCTTTCCGTCTCCTGCAAATCGGCCAGGTCGTCATCGCCGGATTCAGCGTCGGTTTCCGTGTCGTTGCGGCCCTTTTTGAATCGCAACAACAATTCCGCGTGCGGCGAAGCATCTTTTGCCGCGCTGAGTTCCGCACGGCGGTCGGGCGCGCCAAATTGCAGCCGTGCGCCGGCGTCATAATGCACACCGCCGATTTCCTCGCGCATGAGCGGCTCGAAAACGGAATTTACAAAGTTGAGCAGTTCCTCGCGGCTGCGGAAATTTTCGGCGAGAGAAATCGTCTGGCCGTCATTTCCGCGCCAGCTTTGGGCGTAATCGCGGAAAATTTTCGGGTCGGCCAGTCGAAAACGATAGATGCTCTGCTTCGCGTCGCCGACAAGAAAACGATTTGCGTTCGCCCCGTCGCGGCTGAGCGCCTGGATGATTTTGTCCTGTGCGGCGTTGATGTCCTGATATTCATCCACGAACATGAACCGGATTTTTTGACGCCAGCGTCCGGCGACCGATGTGGGCTGGTTCGCGGCAAAATCCCAGAGCAGTTTCAGCGCGAACTGTTCCAGATCGTGAAAATCCAGAACGCTATCGTCGCGTTTGCGCGCGGCGAACCGGGCGGAGAAGTTTTGTGTCAACCGCACCAGCGCACCCATGGGGCCGCGCACCCAATCCCAATCTTCCGCCAGCGGATCGTTTCCATTTTTGACGGTCGCGAGCGAGACGAGAAATTTGGCCTCGGCGAACAAATTTTCCAGCGGCCTGCGAAGAACGGTTTTGCGCTTTGCCGGCCAGTTGCCATCGGCGGAAATAATTTGCGCCAAAATTTCAGCGGCGGTTTCGCGGGAAAAGGTGGTAGTGCAGGCCTCTGGCCTGCCGCGTTCGGCGTCGCGCCGAACGCCCTTGTGGGACGACAAATCCAGCGGGACACAGGTGTTTGCAGGCGGGACGCCTGCGCTACCTTTTTGTACAAAGATTTTGAACAATTCAGCGGCTTTCTCGTTTGCGGTTTTCAGATTTTCCAACACCGGCAGCCATTCACCGCACCAGGCTTGAATGCCGTCGATCAGCCACTCGCGCCATTCGTCCGGTGCGGGTGACGCGAATTGTTCGATTTGCCGCGCGAGCCAGCCGCCGGCATCGGGCCGGGTTTGCGCGTAATGGTGCAGGCGCAAAACCAGCTGGCGAATCGCTTGATCGCGTCCGCCGCCGTAAATTTGGATCAGTTTTTGAACCGTCCCGGCCAGTTCGTTTTGCCCGGCGTAGTGTTCCTGCAGTTCTTCATCGAGTGTTTCGTTGGCGAGCAGGCGCGCCTCGCCTTCGTCGAGCACGGCGAGTTGCGGATCCAAGCCGAGTTCGTGGAAATGTTCGCGCACGAGCTTGAGGCAAAAACTGTGGAGCGTGCCGATGTGCGCGGTGTCAAAAAGAGCGATTTGTTCCGTCCAGCGCGGTTCGTCCGGCGCGGCTCGAAGTTTTTCCTCCAACTGTTCGCGCAACCGGCGGCGCATTTCGGCGGCGGCGGCTTCAGTAAACGTGACTACAAAAATTTCTGCGAGCGAAGCGGGCGGCTGTTCCTGGCACAGGCAATGCAGACAGCGCTCGACGAGCGTGTGCGTTTTGCCCGTGCCCGCGCCGGCCATGACCAGCACGTTGCCGCGCGCGACGACCGCCTGCCGTTGTGACGACGTCAGGCGGTCATCGGTTTCAGGGCGGGGCGATTTCATGCTGCGCCCGCAGGCTAACACGCGGCTGGAAGGCTGCAAGCCAGTGTGCTGCCGGCATCCTGTCGGCAGGGCTGACTTCGATTGACAAATAATGGAAAAGCTTCTGCCAGCAGGAGGCTGGCAGCACGTTGATTTTTCTGCGTGATTTTGCAAGCAGGAAGGATAACTTGCACTCATGTCCCAAAGCTTGCGACTCAAGGACCAACCCGTCAGTGAACGCCCGCGCGAGCGGCTGGTCGAGCATGGGCCGGATGCACTCAGCCACGCGGAATTAATTGCGATTTTGCTGCGCACCGGCTTGAAAGGTGCCAACGCGGTCGAAATCGGCAAACAATTGATTCAAAAATTCGGCACGCTTCAGGCGCTGGCGCGGGCGTCGGTGGACGACTTGCGGAGCGTCAAAGGCATCGGTCGCGACAAGGCGGTGACGCTGATGGCTGCGTTTGCACTGGCGCGGAAAATGGCGGAGGATTTGCAGCGCGAATCGCCGGTGCTCGACAACCCGGAGGCCATCGTTCAACTGTTGCGCGAGCAAAACCTGGTGAAGAACGTGGAAACACTCCAGGTCCTGCTGCTGAACACGCGCCGCCGGCTGATTCGAGTCGAGCCGGTCACCGATGGGACGATTGACACCCTGCTCGTGCATCCGCGCGAAGTTTTCAAGGCCGCCATCGCGGCCAGCGCCGCCGCCGTGGTGCTCGCGCACAATCATCCGAGCGGCGACCCGACACCGAGCGAGGCCGATATCAAGGTGACGCGCGATTTGATCCGGGCCGGCCAGCTTTTGAAGATTGAAGTGCTCGACCACGTCATCATCGGCCGCGCGACACCGGAACGGCCGAAGGATTACACGTCCTTGCGGGAACTGGGATATTTTTATGCGTGAGCGCCGGGCGCGGTTTATTTTCCAAGCTGTCCGCGCGTGACGCCGAGTTGGTTGAACAATTTCAATTCGCGCCAGAGTTCGGTGCCGGTGATTTCGCCCCGCAAAAGCCGGCGGTATTTTGAAATGGTCTGCGTTACTTGTTCCGGCGTTTCGTTGAGGAACTCCACGCGGAAGTGCCGCACGCCCAACTCGATCATCCGTGACACATATTCCGCGCCGGTCTGGGCCAGCGAGTTGAACACCGTGTTGCGGCAGCCCACGTCAGCCTTGAGCGGGTGCTCCGCGCCCACGCGGTCGCGCAGCCGCACGTCATGCACATCGCATGGGCGGCCACAGTTCCGGAAATCCGTGCCTGTGGAAAGAAACGCGCAGAAGACGCAATGCTCCATGTGAAACATCGGCATGTGCTGGTGAATGGTCACCTCGAACCATTCCGGCGGCGCGGCTGACAACAATGCTTCGAGTTGCTGAAAATTCAAATCGTAACTCGTGGTGACGCGTTCCAGGTCAAATTTGTTTTTGAAATAATCCGCCGCCCGCCGGTTGGCCACGTTCAGCGAATAATCGCCAATGCGCCGGTCGCTGGCGAAAAACTTCAGGTGATCGTAATTGCGGACCAGATAGCCATCGGCGTTGCAGGAGCGCACCTGCTCCAGCGTCCATTCCTCGCCCGGTTTGAAGATGCGCGGAGGGGCCACGAAAATGGTCGAGGGTCGAGGGTCGAGGGTCGAGGGTTTGCTCGCCTCCGGCTTTCGACTCTCGTCTTTTGCCCCTCGACACAACTGCACGGCTTCGCGGTATTTTTTCGGGTCTTCAAATTCGCAATAAACGGTCGTCACGCCGCATTTCAACACGACTTCGAGTTGGGGAAGATTACGGACGAGCGCGATGAGTTGTGCATCGGAGGGCCGAGGTCCACGAGGCCCTGATTCAATAATGTCATGGGCTCGCAGAACTCGCCCCTCCGATGGTTTTTTCAGTTGCCAGCGTTTTGGTTGCGAGCGCAACTGGGTCAGTTCCCCCGCGATTTCGCGGCGCAGACGATTTAATTCGCTGACCGGCAATAAAACTTCGCCCGACAAATAATTCTTCAACCCGCCGAGTTTGAACGGCGTGCCCCCCAGCCGGCCCAGTTGCGCGCGCAAACGTCCGGTCGTGAGCGGCTGTTTTTCGGCTTTCGCCAGCGGCAGGGATGATTCGACTTTTGCGACATTTCCGAATTCATCTTGCGCGATGAGCGTGAACGGCTTGCCTTCGACGCCATGCACCTCGATTTCAATCGGCCGCTGAAATTTCGGCGCTTCGCCCTCGAAACTTCGACGTAATCGCCGGGCCAGTTCCGGGTCGCTGGTTTTCCACAACCTGTCGCCGACGTGGACGCGCGAGAAATCAATGTCACCGTGGCCAAACGCGAGCCGGACTTCATTTTGTGGGACAGGCATCCTGCCTGTCTCACTTTTCTTCTGAACTCCATGAGCGTATTTTCCAGTCGGAGACACGCTGGAAGCCTGTTCCACTTTTATTTCATACACGCGCCCACCCTCCTCATTTTCTTCCGGTTTGCCGGCGTCGAACACCACGCCGTCGCCCGGCTTCAACGGGCCTTCGAGCCGGAGGGTCACGCCAGCGCGCAGCACGCGCGTGACTTCGCCGAGAAACACGCCTCGTTTTTTGCCAAAGCGCGCATGGACGAGTTGCTGGTTGTTGGTGCCGCCGAACCAGCCGGTGTGCAGACCGCGACTGAAAGCCATTTCCATGTCGTAGCGGCTTTCGGGAGAAAGCCGCAAACTTCCTGAAAAATCGGCGGCATTCTCCCGAACGCCGCTACGCACGAGGCGGTCGAGCGCTTCGCGGTAAATCCGCGTGATGTTCGCCACATATTCGGGCGACTTGAGCCGGCCTTCGATTTTCAGCGAAGCCACGCCCAAACGGATCAGCTCCGGCAAAACCTCCAGCCCGGCCAGGTCCTGCGGGCTCAACAGATATTTCCGGTCGCCGAGCGGCACGAGTTTGCCATCAGAAATCAGTTCGTAAGGCATCCGGCAGGCCTGCGCGCATTCGCCGCGATTGGCGGAGCGTCCGCCCAGGACCTCGCTGGTGAGGCATTGACCCGAATAGGCGATGCAGAGTGCGCCGTGAATGAAAACTTCCAAGGGAAGGGTAGCCGCGCTTGTGAAAGCGCGGTCTGGTCCAACCGCAAGATCCGCGCTTTCACAAGCGCGGCTACGAATTTTCTCAATCTCGGCAAGGGAACATTCACGGGCGAGCACGACGAGGTTGCAGCCGAGTTCGCGGGCAAATTCCACGCCGACGGCACTGGTGATGGTCATCTGGGTTGAGGCGTGAATCGGAAAATCGGGCGAGAGTCGCCGGATGAGCCGGCAGATGCCCACATCCTGCACAATCACCGCGTCCACGCCGGCGGCAATCATCGTCCGCAGATATTTTCCGGCATCGGCGAGTTCGTTTTCAAAGACCAGCGTGTTGAGGGTGACATAGCCGCGCACGCCGCGCCGGTGGAGAAAGTCCATCAGCTTCGGCAAATCGGTCCTGGTAAAGTTGTCCGCCCGCATTCGCGCGTTAAACTTTTCGAGGCCGAAATAAATCGCGTCGGCGCCGTTTTCAACGGCGGCGCGGGCGCAATCCCAATCGCCGGCGGGCGCAAGCAACTCCGGCAATTTGCGGATTGCGGATTGTGGATTGCGGATTGATTCAGTTGTGGCCGTGCCGGTCATTTCAGGCTTAACCTTTACCATGAAGCCACGGCGGGACAAAGCATCTTCGGGCCGTGCGGCATTTTGAACTTGGCAATCAAGCCGAATGCGTCACTTTTATTCGGTGATTCATCCAACCGCCATCATTCATCCGAAGGCCAAACTGGATTCGACCGTTCGCGTCGGGCCGTATGCCGTGATTGACGAAGGCGTGGAACTGGGCGCACACTGCGTCGTCGGGCCGCACGTTTATCTCACGGGACTGACGACGATTGGCTCGCACAATCAGTTTCACGCCGGCTGTGTCATGGGTGACGAGCCGGTGGACTTGAAATACAAAGGCGAGCTGACGCGGCTGCGCATCGGCGACCACAACCGCTTTCGCGAACATGTCACCGTGAATTGCGCAAACACACCGGAGGGGGAAACAGTTGTGGGCTCGCACAATTTCCTGACGCCTCACTGTCACGTCGGGCACAACGTGGTGGTGGGCGATCACGTGATCCTTGGGGGCGGCGCGATGGTGGCGGGGCACGCCGTCGTGCAGAACGGCGCGTTCATTTCCGGCAACTGTCTGGTGCATCAGTTTTGCCGGGTGGGCACGCTGGCACTGATGCAAGGCGGTTCAGGCATCAGCCAGGATTTACCACCGTTCACAATGGCGCGCCGGGTGAACGAGATCTGCGGGCTGAACATCGTCGGCCTGCGCCGCGCGGGATTTACCGCGGAACAGCGGCTGGAATTGAAGCGGCTTTATCATATTTTGTTTCGCAGCGGGAAAAATATGCGGGCGGCAATTGAAGAAGCGCGAAAAAAATTCACCAGCCCCCCGGCGAAAATATTGCTGGATTTTGTCGCCGAAGCGAAACGGGGCGTGTGCAGGGACGCCGGTAGTGTGGCCGGGGAAAACGAGGATGAGTAGAGAGGCGCGTATGTATAAAATCCTTGGTT
>Ga0116127_1000969_pt1 | contig 20246 bp, 13 predicted proteins | sample June2015DPH_16_1_FD_89731 | JGI IMG/M metagenome (GOLD analysis project Ga0116127, IMG submission 89731) | Peatland microbial communities from SPRUCE experiment site at the Marcell Experimental Forest, Minnesota, USA - June2015DPH_16_100 | ecosystem: Environmental > Terrestrial > Soil > Wetlands... | reverse complement strand
GCCACTGATGGTCGGGCCATTGGTAACGGTTCCATTCTTCACCAGGTTCGTCCCGTCCCACCATTGGTACTTCAACGGCACCGTCCCGATGGCAGTAACTACAAAGGTCGCATTCGATCCCACCGCAATCGCCTGGTTCGTTGGTTGCAATACAATCACCGGCGTCGATTGCACCGTCAGGGCGGCAACGGAACTGGTTATCGAACCCCCAAAATTGGTGACGATAACCGCGTAGTTTCCGCTGTTGGTCAGTTGCACGTTGCTGATGGTCAGCACATTGCTGGTTGCGCCACTGATCTGGCCCCCATTCTTCACCAAGTCCGTCCCGTCCCACCATTGATATCTCAACGGCGCCGTCCCGGTCGCGGTGACAGCCAGGGTCACAGTCGTGCCCACCCCGTTTGTTTGGCTTGTCGGCTGCACTGTGATCGCCGGTGGGATATTCGTCACCAGCAGGACGGCATTGGAACTGGTCACCGATCCGGCAATGTTCGTAACGATGACCGTGTAGTTGCCGCTGTTGGTCGTCTGCGCATTGCTGATGGTCAGCACATTGGTGGTCGCGCCACTGATGGTCGGGCCATTGGTAACGGTTCCATTCCTCACCAGGTTCGTCCCGTCCCACCATTGGTACTTCAACGGCACCGTCCCGATGGCGGTGACGGCAAAGGTCGCATTCGATCCCACCGCTATCGCCTGGTTCGTTGGTTGCACAAAGATCACCGGCGACGATAGCACCGTCAGGACGGCATTGGAACTGGTCACCGATCCGGCAATGTTCGTGACGATGACCGTGTAGCTGCCGTTGTTGGTCAGTTGCACGTTGCTGATGGTCAGCACATTGGAGGTCGCGCCACTGAAGTGGCCTCCATTCTTCACCAGGTTCGTCCCGTCCACCCACCATTGGTAACTCAACGGCGCCGTCCCGTTGGTCACGATGACAGCCAAGGTCACAGTCGTTCCCACCCCGTTTGTCTGGCTGGCCGGTTGTATTCCGATCTCCGGCGGGACATTCGTCACCAGCAAGAACGCATTGGAACTGGTCACCGATCCACCGTAGTTCGTGAGGATGACCGAGTAGTTTCCATCGTTGTTCGTCTGCGCGTTGCTGATGGTCAGGGTGACGTTGGTTGCGCCACTGATGATGCTTCCCCCATCCACCAGGTTCGTTCCATTCACCAGGTTCGTCCCGTTTTTCTGCCATTGAAGGAAGTAAGGCGAATACGCCGTTCCTTCGATATAGAATGTGACGGTCGAACCCACAGCGTTCGTTTGGCTTGCCGGTTGTGTCGTGATTGTCGGCATCGGCACCGTCAGCATGATCGTGGTCAGAAAGGCGTCGTTTGTGCCGTTGCGGCTGGGATAATCGGCATAGAGTGTCGGGAAATTCGTGGAGAGCGTCTCGCCGACGACATAGGCGTTGTCATTCGCATCCACCGCGATGCCGTAACCAAAGTCGTTCTCCTTGCCGCCGAGGTAGGTTGAATAGAGCAGGTTCGAGCCGGTGGTGTCAAACGCAATGACGAACGCGTCACTCTTGCCGGAATTGGTCGCGTGCAGGTATCCCGGGACGTTGGCGGTCGGAAAATTGGTCGAGGAAGTTGAGCCCGTCACAAACACGTTACTACCCGCCGGGTCCACCGCCACGCCGTAGCCGATGTCCGCGCCTTTGCCACCGAACATGGCGGACCAGGCAATAACCGCTTGCGTGCCATTGGTGATGATCTTGGTCAGGAAAACGTTGGTGGCCAGGACTCTGAGCGAGGTGTTGGTGGCCACGAACGAATGGAGTCCGACCATGTTCGTGCCGACGGTGTTCGGAAAATTCGTCGAAACGGTCCACCCGGTGACATAGGCGGCGCCGTTGTTGTCAACGGCGATGCCATTGGCCACGTCGTTATTCGTGCCGCCAAGGAAGGTGGAATAGATCAGATTCAGATTCGTGCCGGTGAAATCGAATTTGGCGACAAAGGCGTCGTCGCTGGAAGTCTTGTTCGTCGAACCATTGAGCAAATAACCGTTCCAGATATTGGTAATGGTATTGGTGATGGATATAAGGCCGTTTACCACGATGTTTGTCCGGACCATCTTTTGATACACCGCATTGGTGGTGGGGAAATTTGTCGAGGCGGTGAAGCCGGTCACATAGACAAATCCATTGGTGTCCACGGCGATGCCTTTGCCTTCGTCAAAGTTGGTGCCGCCAAAGTAAGTGGAATAAACCAGGTTCGTGCCGCCGGGACCGATTATGGCGATGAAGGCGTTGGCGTTGAAGTAAAAGGAATTGGTGCAGGCCAGTTTACTTTGCAGCGCGTTGACCGTCGGGAAATTGCTGGAATAGGTGAAACCGGTCACGTAGGCATTACCTGTCGCATCCACGGCAATCCCCATGCCGCAGTCCATGCTGGAGCCGCCGAGATAGGTCGAATAAACCAGATTGGAGCCGCTGGAATCCAATTCCGTCACGAAGGCGTCAATCGGATAATAGCCAAAACTTGTGTCCAGTATGCCGCTGATTTTCTTGTAAAGCGCGTTGGTGGTGGTTGGGAAATTGGTCGAATCTGTAAAACCGGTCACATAGGCATTGCCGGCGGAATCCACCGCCACGCCGAAGGCACCGTCGTCGGCGCTGCCGCCGAGATAGGTGATGTAAGCCGGATAGCCGGATGCAGCATCAAGCTTGAAGACAAAGGCGTCCCCGGTCAATTTGCCCCCGGCAAAATTTGTTTGAAAGGCGCCCGGCGTGGAAAAAGATTCGTTCGTGCTAAACTGTTTGGAAAATGTCTGGCCGGCAATATAAACATTACCATTCGTGTCCAAAGCCACCGCCCAGGCCGTGTCACCGGCACTGCCGCCGAAGTAGGTGGAATAACTCAAAAGGGGGTCAATGACCAGCGGCTGGCTCCGGTCATATTGGCCGATGGTAAAGGCCACCGTGTACGTGTCCACCAACCGGTAACCGCCGGCAATTTCCTTTCGCGTGCCGCCAATCGTCTGGTAAATCACCGGTTTGGGCTGGCGAATTTCACCGCCGGCCAGGCCCAGAATCAGTTCGCCCTGCGGATTGATTGAAATTTTGTCCGTGCCGTCGAAATGGATCGCGATGACATCGGGGTCCGTACCCGGCGCGATGTCGAAATCGTATTCCAGTTGTTGCTGGTTGCCGTAGTAAACCAGATTGATGCCGGGATAAAGCTCGCCGACGCGGACCTTGGCAAACGTGGCCACGCCCGTGTGCCATTGCGCGGGGCCGTTGCCGGTGAGGTAATTGATTTTGCCGGGCAATTCGGCGTCGCCGCGGATTTGCGCCTGCGCGTTGGCGCCAACAAACTGCATCCGCACGGTCACGGATTCGACGGTGGCCTTGCGAAGCACAATTTGGGCTTCGGTCGGCGAAATTAAAAATTGATAATTGTGTCCGCGCGCGATGAATGGCGCCGGAACATTGGCCTGTCCCTGGTTGGCTTCAAAGTAAAGCGGCAGATTGGCCGGCCCGGCGACGGGTTGCGCCGCCGGGGCCGACAACGTCAGCAGACCAGGCGCAAGCCCGCCAAGCCCCGCCAATAGAATAATTTTTGCAAAACGAATCATATTAAAAAGGACGTTGCCAGCCGACACCGAATTGGAACCGTCCGGATCTGCCGTTGTATTGATCATGATGGATGGGCACGCCATACTCAAGCCGCAACGGGCCGAGCTTGGGAATGTTGATGTGCAAGCCAAGGCCCCAGTTGTCATCAAAATTTCCTGAAAACGAATAGGGTTGCGCGCCAACGTCGCCAACATCGTAGAACATGGCGAAGCGCACGCCGGGACCGTTGTCCTTCTCAAAAATGGGCAGGCTGTATTCCACCGAGCCCAACCAGTAACTGTCGCCGCCAATCGGATCCTGGATTACTCCGGGAAAACGCGGCGTTTCGCGCGGGGCAATGCTGTTGTATCTGAAACCGCGCAGCGAATAGAGGCCGCCAAGATAATAACGGTCGTAAAACGGCACGTCGCCCCCGCTCAGGCTGTCCGCGATGCCGGCGCGTCCGACCACCTCAATCACATGACCTTTGAACAGGCCGGGGAAATACCAGGCGGTTTTGGCTTCAACTTTGTAATACGTGGTGTCGCCGATGCTGAATTCCGGGTCAATTTCCGTCCGCTGGCCGTGATTCGGCAATTGCACGCTGTTGCGCGTGTCGTAGGCAAGAGTTATGCCGAAACGGTTGTACAAATTATCGCCGGTTTGATCAAGGATGGCATTCGGCACGTTTCGCGGAATGACTGTTGGGACGGGGGGAGAACCTGCCAGTTTGGTTTCGTTGCCATGAAACCCGCTGTTCAGGGAAATGCCCACGTCTTCGAGCGTGTAGCTGATGCTGCCGATGAAAAAGTCGCTCCACAACGCGCGGGTCAGGCTCAGGCGCATGCCGGTCCGGGCCTCGTCGTAAATATTGTTCGGACTCTCGAAGTTCAATTGATGCCGGTAAAGGTCCACGCCCAGCGCGAGCTTGCGGTTCAAAAACCACGGCTCGACGAACGAAAGTTCGTAGTCCTGGCGCTTGGTGCCGAGTTGAACGAAGAGCCGGAGTTTCTGGCCGGCGCCGGTGAACGTGGGCGGATGGAACAGGTCGGCATTGCCCTGGGTCACCTCGGCGTAACCGACCAGCGCGTCCACCGAACTGAAGCCCGCGCCGAGCATGAAGTTGCCGGTGTTCTGTTCCTCCACGTTTACGATCAAATCCTTGCGCCCGGCAATCGGCGGGTCGGTCGCCTCCGGCCGCATATCCACCTTGTCGAAATACTGCAAGCCTTCGAGACGCTGCTTGCTGATTTTGACGCGCACCATGTCGAAGGTTTCACCCGGGGAAATGGCCAGTTCGCGGCGGATGACCTTGTCCTTGGTCTTGTTGTTGCCGCGGATGTCAATTTTTTCAACGTGGGATTTCTGCCCTTCCTTGATTTGAAATTCCAGATCCATCGTGCCCGTCTCCACGTTCGGAATGTACGCGGCGCGCAGCGTCGGTCCCCGCACAACGTCAATGTAACCCTTGCTGCCGTAAAAATCCTCGATGGCCTGCGTGTCCTTGTTCAGGCCGCTGGGCGTGAAAATGTCGCCGGCGTCCATGGGCAGGCCGTGCGGGCCGAGCTTGTCCTTGGCATGCTCGAAGTTGTGGACGGATTGCAGGCCGCGATGGATTTCCTCCGCATTAAAAAGTTTGTTGCCGGTGAAGGTGACCGAGCCGACCTTGTATTGCCGTCCTTCATAAATGTAAAAGCGAATCACCATTTTGTTTGTCGCCGGGTGATCGAGCTTCACGTCCTTGATTTCAAAATCAAGATAACCGCGACCGTGGTAAAACTCGGCGAGCTGGTCGCGGTCGTCGTCGAAATCGTCCTCCTTGAACACGCCGCTGCCCGTCAGCCATGAAAACATCCAGCGCCGTTTGGTCTTGAGTTGTTTGCGCAGTTCCTTTTGCGAGAAAGCCGCCGTGCCGATCAAATCAATCTGTTTGATTTTAATCTTCGAAGCTTCGGTGATTTCAAAGATGACCGTGCCGCGCCCGGCATTTTCGTCGACGTTCACAACATATTTCACCTGCGTGCCGGCCCGTCCGTATTTTTCGTAAAGCTTCCGGATTTCCTGGCTGTCGTTGAACAGTTTTTGCTCGTCGAGTGGCTGGCCGGTTTTCACGGTGATTTTTTTCCGGATTTTGGAATCACTGAGTTTTTTGTTGCCCTGAATCTTGATGTCCGTCAGCCGCGGCCGCGCCTGCACCACGTAGGTGAGCACCACTCCGCCGTCATCGGCCGGTTCCGCCGTGACGCGGATGTTGTAAAACTGCCCGGTCGCATAGAGCGCGTGGAGGTCGTCCCCGGTGGCCATGGGAAGATAAATGTCGCCCGCTTTGAGGCGGATGTTGGAACGAACAAATTGTTCGCTGACGGAAGTCGGGCCGACATACTTCACGTCCACGCGGTCAATTTTCGGGCCGGTCGGCTGCGCCCATGCGACCGACGCGCAGCCGAGCAACAACCAGATTCCGAACAGGCGCGAAAATAATTTCATCGTCTATCGGTCCACCGGCACATCTTCGTCGCTGACTTTGGCTGCGCTTTCAAAACGAGTGTACGGTTTCAAAAAGGTTAAGTTTACATCACCCGTGGGGCCGTTGCGCTGCTTCGCAATCAACAGATTAATCGGCAGTCCATCCGGCTCTTCCACTGCGGCGCCATCTTCATCTTCGCCGGCGTTTGGCTTGTACAGCAGACCCACCACATCGGCGTCCTGTTCAATCGCGCCCGATTCACGCAAATCGGACAACCGCGGCTTGCGACTTTTGTCCCGCTCCAATTCGCGGTTCAACTGGCTGAGCACCAGCATCGGCACCTTCAATTCCTTCGCCAGCGCCTTGATGCCGCTGGAAATGTCCGAGATTTCCTGCTGCCGGTTTTCCTGTGCCCGGCGCGCAGTAGAATGCAGCAATTGCAGGTAGTCAATCACGAAAAGCTTGATGCCGTGCTGCTGCGCCAGCCGCCGCGCCCGCGCCCGCAGTTGCAAAATCGAAAGCGCCGCCGAATCATCAATGAACAACGGCGCGCTCGCCAGCCGGCCCGCCGCGCTGGTCAGCTTCGGAAAATCCGACTCGCTCATGAAGCCTTCGCGGATGCTGCGCAGATTCACCCGCGCGAGCGAACACATCATGCGCAACACCAGCGCCTCCGCGCTCATTTCCAGGCTGAACACGGCCACCGGCAACTTTTGCTCCAGCACGACGTGCTCCGCGATGTTCATCGCCAGCGACGTCTTGCCCATGCTGGGGCGCGCGGCGATGACGATCATTTCACTCCCGTGCAAACCGTCCGTTATCCGGTCCAGATCCGTGAAGCCCGTGGCCAGGCCGTTCAACACGCCTTTGCGGCTGAAATAATTTTCAATCGTCCCGATGGCCTTGCCCACCAGTTCCTTGGTTGAGAGCACGCTGCCTTGCGCGCGCGACTCGCTGATGCGCAAAATATCGCGCTCCACCTCGTCCAGCAGCGCATCCACTTCGCCTTCGTAATCATAAACCCGCCCGACCACATCCGTGCAGGTGGCAATCATTTTCCGCAGCAGGAATTTTTCGCGGACGATGTCGAGATAGTAGGAAAGATTCGCCGCGCTCGGCACGGCATCCTGAAGTTGCGCCAGATAAGCAATGCCGCCGACCTGTTCCAAAAGCTGTTTGTCCTTGAGGCGTTGTTGAACGGTGATGACGTCAATGGGCATCCGTTCGTTGAACATGGCCGCCAGCATTTCGTAAATCGTCTGATGCCGCAGGTCATAGAAAACTTCCTGGCCGCCGTCCTTGAGCTTTTCGATGCACTCGCCCACGCATTCGTTTGGCGAAAGCAGCGCGCAACCCAGCACGCCCTGCTCGGCCTCCGGCGAATGTGGCGGCAACCGGTCAATGATGGAACGGGTGTCCCCGCGAGCCGCCTTTTGTCGGCGCGTTTTCTTCAAATCTGCCCCTGCCCCGGCGGTCTCGGAAATGGAATCAATCATGCGAACAGAAGACTGCTAATTTGAATCGGCCACAAGTGAGAATTCCAAATACTCGTTCGCAACCAATTCACAAAGTTATTCGCCATGTGGCTGTAGCGGCGGTCTGTGACCCGGCGCAAAATTCAACCGGCGCTCACAGACCGCCGCTACAGTCCAAACCGGAAGATTTGACTCATTCGCAAACACAACTAGACTTTGCGCCGCCAAAAACATGAACCGCAAACCATCGTTGCTCGTCGTTTTCCTGACGGTCTTCATTGACCTCATCGGTTTTGGGATCGTCGTGCCGCTGGTCCCGATTTACAGCAAACACTACGGAGCCAGCGGCTTTGTCATCGGCGCCATCATTGCCTCGTTTTCTGCCATGCAATTCGTTTTCTCGCCGATCTGGGGAAAACTGTCCGACCGGCACGGTCGCCGGCCGATTTTGCTCATCAGCACCGCCGGCGCAGCGGCGTCATATGTCTTGTTTGCCGTCGGGTCGGGCTTTGAAAACCACACCGCCGCGCTTTGGGCGCTGCTGGTCTCCCGCATCTTCGCCGGCATCTGCGGCGGCAACATCACCGTCGCCCAAGCCTATATCGCCGACATCACGCCGCCGGAAAACCGGTCGAAACGAATGGGCTTGATTGGCATGGCGTTCGGGTTGGGGTTCATTTTCGGCCCGGCGCTCAGCGGTATCGCCCTGAAATGTTTCGGCGCCACCGGCCCCGGCTGGACCGCCGCTGCCCTTTGCGCGGCGAATTTTTTCCTCGCGTTTTGCATCCTGGCCGAAAGTTTGAAACCGGACTCCAGCCAGGCGCCCAAGCGCCCGCGATTCGCCCAATGGGGGCACACGCTGGCCCAGCCGAATATCGGTTTGCTGATCTTGATTTTTTTCCTGGCCACGTTCGCCTTCAGTTGTTTTGAAAGCACCCTGCCGTTGCTGGTCAGCGACAATTTCAACCTCGGCATCACCGTGGACGAAACCAAGCCGGCCACCACGGTCATCTCCCTGTTTGTCTTTTGCGGCATCATTGGCGCGGTCATCCAGGGCCTGGCCATCGGCCGGCTGGTCAAAATGTTCGGCGAACCGAAACTGATTTCGCTGAGCCTTTTCCTGACCGGCATCAGCCTGATCCTCCTGCCGTTCATCAAAGGCGACGGCCAACTCAAATGGCTGGCAGTTCTTCACGGCACCGACCGGCAGTGGATTAAAATGCTTCTGGTGCTGGCATTGTTGGCGGTTGGTTCCGGTCTGACGCGCCCGCCGGTTTTCGGGTTGCTGTCCAACCTCGCACCCGCGAACGAACAGGGCGCGACCATCGGCGTCGCGCAAAGCGCCGGGAGCCTGGCGCGCATTCTCGGCCCGCTGTTCGCCGCGACCCTTTACCTGCGCATCGCGCCGCTGCCTTATGTCTTCTGTGGCGGACTGGCCATTTTGGCCGCCCTGCTGACGTGGCAATATCTCTGCCGTAAAAAATCTTCACCGGCCGTCGTTGCCGGAATTCAACCGCAATAAATTGGATTGGTGGGCAGCTTGTCCCACGTTGCGGTGATCTGCGCGCCTGTACCGCCGGAACAACCTTCACCGTCCGATTGCCAGCAACGTAGCGCAGGCGTCCCGCCTGCTCGTGCCGGCAAAAAATCGGAACAATTTCATTTTCCAAACGTTCGCACTGGCGCGTTCGCCAAAGCCGGCGGGACGCCGGCGCTACATTTTAACGCAGGAACAGTTCCGCCGCCGAATCCGCGAAGCGCAATCCCTGCGGGGTGAGTCGAAATTGTTGTGCGTCGCGTGAAGCCCAGCCGCGTTCCACCAATTGATTCATTTCCGCCGGCCACTCGTCGCGCAAATCGAAATGGGTCGCGCGCCGGAATTCGGCAAACGGCCAGCCCGCATTCATCCGCAAACCGAACGCAGCGGTTTCGCCCGCGCGTTTCAACGGCGGCAATTCTTCGCGGGATTCAATGGCGCGTTTTCCCTTTTCCAACTGCTCGCAGTAAAGTTGCGTGTTCGACCAGTTCTTCGTCCGCACGCCGCGCACGTAACCCGTCGCGCTGGGCCCGAGCCCGTAAAACGAACCGCCGCGCCAGTAGTTCACATTGTGCCGGCAGGCAAAGGACGGAATGGAGTGCTGGAGTGTTGGAGTGTTGGAGTGATGGGCAACCAACCGGTCATTACTCTCATTCTCCATCACTCCATTTCCCCGGCGTTTGTCGCGCGCAAAATTGGCCACCTCGTATTGCCGGAAGCCGGCGCCCGTCGCGCGTTCCACCAGTTCCTCATACATCGCGCAGGCCAGGTCCTCGTCCACGTCAAATTCGCCGGCCTGCAGTTGCGCGAACAGCGGCGTGTCGTCCTCGTAAATGACTTCGTAGGTGGACAAATGCTCGCTGCCGAGCGCCAGCGCCTCGGCCAGGGTCGCGCGCCAGACCTCCATCGTCTGACCGGGAATCGCGAACATCAGGTCGAGATTCAAATTGTCAAAACCGGCCCGGCGCAGGATGTCGAACGACTTGAAGACCATTTCGCGGGTGTGGATGCGGCCGAGACGTTCGAGCAATGGTTCGTCGAGTGACTGCACGCCCATGGAGATGCGGTTCACCCCGAAGTCGCGGAGCAATTTTGCCTTGTCGGGCGAAACGGTGGCGGGATTGCATTCAACCGTGAATTCCTCCGCGCCCGGCAGATTCAACCGCTCCCGGGCGCGGAGAATTTGTTCCCACTGGCGCAAGTTGAGCAGCGATGGTGTGCCGCCGCCAAAGAAAATCGTGCGTGGCTGAAGATCGTGCGCCACAAGTTCCAGTTCGCGGATGAGCGCGCCGACATAGCGGTTGATGAGGTCGCCGCTGGACGGTTCGGAATAAAAGGCGCAATACGCGCATTTCTGCGCGCAGAACGGGACGTGAATATAAAGGCTTTCGACCGTGGTCGTGGCGGAACCGGCCATGAAGCAAGTATATCTGCTTCGTTCATGGCTGGCGAACGAAAATCTCCCGCTTCGCGGGATCTGCTGGGGCGTTACGCCGGCGTTACGCCGGAGTCACGCGCTGAACATTTTGGGCTTTCAGCCCTTTGTCGCTGGGGACAACGTCGAAGGAAACTTCGTCTCCTTCATTCAAGGTTTTGAATCCCGCACCCGTGATGGACGTGTGATGCACGAAAACGTCCTGCCCGGAATCTTGGGCGATAAAGCCAAACCCCTTTTTGTTGTCGAACCACTTGACTTTGCCACTGGCCATAATGAACTCCTGACTTTTCGAGGCCCGCCCCAAAGCAAAAAAGACACGACCGAAATTCAGTCGTGCCAAAATTACTTTTCAAAAACGCTCATGCCTCAATTAGGAGGCCATCCTAATTACCCGTTATGTCAAAGTCAAGCGCTAGTTTCAGGCGGGTTACAAACAGGTTGCGCACAGGTTACAAACATCACCCGCCGTGTGCCTACACCTGCAACGCCTGGTTCAAAAGCTGCGGCAGGTAATTCGCGATGGTGGTCTCGCCGACCACAAGCGTCGCGCCGGCTTTTTGCGCGGCGGCCTGCAACTCCGCCGCCTGTTCGCCGCCAAACGCAATAATGGGAATGTGTTGGGTGGCGGCATCCGCTTTCAACGCGGCAATGGCGCGGCAAACGTCATCGTGGCTCGATTCCAGGTCCATGACCGCCAGCATCGGGCCTTCGGTTTGCGCGCAGCGCAGGAGCGCCGACAGGTCGTTGACGGCCTGAACGCGATAATTCAGGTCTTGCAGCCGGTTCACCAACTGGCTGCCCGGCAGCAATTTTTCGTAGAAAACGAGCGCGAGCGGTTGCGTCATGCTCTGAGGGTAATGGAAAATGGAAAAAATGCAAAACCGTTTTGGCCGGTTTGGGCTTACAGTTTTTTTACAAACCTTTGACCTGCCCATGACAACTTCCGGAAACAATCGGGCAGGGTGAGGGCATGAATAAAACACTGTTTGCCCTTGGTCTGGCGACGGGTCTGGCCGTCCACCTGTCCGCCGGAGAAACCCTGCATCTGAACCTGGTTCCGGACCGCGATGTCCTGTTGAAGGGCTCGCCGCAGGAGGTTGTCGTGAAAATTGACCTCAACGCCATCGCCGACCGGCAGCGGCACCGGCGCACCCCGCTCAACCTGGCCGTCGTTTTGGACAAGTCCGGTTCGATGACCGGCGCGAAACTGGAGAAAACGAAACAGGCCGCCATGCAACTGGTGGATCGTCTCGCGCCCAACGATGTTTTTTCCCTGGTCATTTTCAGTGACGAAGCGCGGGTACTGGTCCCGGCGCAGAAGGTTGAAGACAAGGAAGCGCTCAAGGAAAAAATTGAAAGCATCGAGGCCGGCGGCAGCACGGCGCTCTATGCCGGCGTCAAAACCGGCGCCCGCCAGATTCAGGAATACTTTTCCAGCAAACGCATCAATCGCGTCATCCTGCTTTCCGACGGGCTGGCGAATGTCGGCCCCACTTCCACCCGCGACTTGCGCCGACTGGGACATGAACTGGCTGAATCGGGCGTTTCCGTGACCACGATTGGCGTCGGGGACGATTACAACGAGGATTTGATGGCCGGCCTGGCAGAGGCCAGTGATGCAAATTATTATTATGTCCAGGACACGGAGAAACTCCCGGAAATTTTCGCGAAGGAACTGGGCGAAATGCTCACGGTCGCCGCCCGCGAAATCCGCATCGAAATCACCTGCCCCGACGGGGTGAGGCCGATGGGCTTTATCGGTCGCAGCGAGAAATTTGAAAACCAGAAGGCGTCGGTGAATTTGAGCCAGTTCACGCTGGGACAGGGCCGTTATCTGTTCCTGCGCTGCCTGGTGACCCGGCCCGAACCCGAGGTCGCGCGCGTCAAGGTCAGTTACACGGACGAACTCGACAACGGCAGCGAACAATTCACCAGCGGCGTGGTGAAAATCCGTTACACGGACGAACAAATAGTCGCCGACCGGTCCATCAATTCCGCCGTTAATGCGGAAAAAGTGCTGGTGCTTGCCGCCGAGGACAAGGACAAAGCCATTGCCGAGGCGGATGCGGGAAATTACCAACAGGCTGCCCAAACTCTCAGAGCTGCGGGAGGGGCGCTCAATATGGCATACGCCAGCGCGCCAGCCGAGGTTCAAGTTCAAATCCGGGCGGAAACCAACAACCTGGACGACTTCAGCGGCCAGCTCGTGAACGGTCAATACGATGGCGCTTCACGCAAATCCCTGCAGTCGCAATCCTACAACACCCGCAATTCGAAATGAGCCCGGTTACCAATGCCAAAAATCAACTCACAACCAACAAACCACATCATCCAAACATCATGAAAACACGACTCATACTTGCCATCGCACTAATCGCGCTGCCGCTGGCGCCCGCCTTCGCCGAACCGCAAATCAACGTGTCCGGTTCCGCCGAGGTCAAGGTGGCGCCGGACGAAATCCACCTCAGCGTCGGGGTGGAGACGCGGGATGAAAATCTCGACGTGGCCCGGCGGCAGAATGACGAACGGATTGCCCGCGCGCTCGCCTTTCTCAAGGACGGCGGCGTGAAGGACAAGGACGTTCAAACGGATTTCATCAGCGTTGAACCGGACTACAATTACAATTCGTCCCATGTCAAACCGGTGGCCTATATTGTCCGGAAATCCATCGAAATCCGGGTGACCGCCATCACCAATTTCGAAGGCATCGTGACGGGCCTCCTGGCCAATGGCGTGAACTACGTTCATGGCATTGATTTCCGGACCTCGCAGTTGCGGCAGTATCGCGACCAGGCCCGCGAACTGGCGATCAAAGCCGCGAAGGAAAAAGCCGACGCCATGGCCTCGGCGCTGGGCGTGAAACGCGGGAAGGTCTATAACATCAACGTGAACGACTGGAGCGGCGGATGGGGCGGTTATGGCGGCCGTTGGGGGGCGCAATGGGGAGGATTCAACGGCCAGAATAACATTCAAAATCTCGGCGCCTTGTCGGATGTGGCCGGCGCGGACACCGCCGCGGAAACGTTCTCCGTCGGCGAGATCAGCGTGTCCGCAACCGTCAATGTGTCGTTTTTGATCGAGTGAAACGGCCAAAGGCGGTGGAGCCTGGGAGCACCGGCGTGCCCTCCATAGCCTTGGCGACGGAAGGCGTCTCGCCGGCAAGTTGGATCAGTCCGTTGTCAGCGTGGCCGGCGGGACGCCGGCGCTCCCAGGAGGGGTGGCGTTGGCAGGCCAGAATGAGCTTGGTTATGAACGCGGAGTTGGGATATTTCCCGAAGGAAACCCATGAAAAAAGTCGCGCTGGTTTTCGTGCTGGCCGTCCTGCTGCCGAGCCTCGTGCTCGCGTGGCTGGCTGTGCGCTCGCTGCGCGACCAGCAGTTCCTGCTCGAGCGCCAGCAATCGCTGCTCTGCCAGCACGTGACCGACACGCTCGCGCAGAACATTTCCGATTATCTCGCCCAACGGCAGCAGGAATTCAGCGCGCAGGTCGAAAGCCTGCTGGCCGGCCGGGACGCGCGTACGGTGGCCGTCCGGTTTGACAGCGAACTGCGCCAACGCTGGCCGCTGGCCGACGTCGGTTTTTGCGTCACGTTGTCGGGCCAGATATTGTCGCCTGCGCCCAACGCGCGCGGCGAGGCGCGGACGTTCTACACGGACAACGGCGGCTTCCTCGGCAATCGCGAGGCAGTCGAAGTTTATCAAAGCGTCAACGCCGGATTTAACAATCTGGACAACAACGGTGCTTTGAGCTTCGACCGTAGTGCGGCCAACCGGCCGGCCTCGGTCGGCAGTTTGTCCGGCGGTGGTGCCGGCCAAAAACCGGCGCCGCCAACGCTGGCGACGGCCGGTTCTGTCGCCCAGACGCCGCAGGAGCAAGTTGCGTTTGCCAGCCCGGCAGCTGCGCCCAGTCTCGCCGCCCAACCGCCACAACGGCAGAAAGACGAGGCTGGCAGCTCTTCCAGCCAACTGGGCGCCGCCGGCCAGGCACAGGGTCAATCCCTCAATTACAAGGCGGCACAAACCCGCAAAGTCAGCCCGCAAAGCAGTTTTTACCAACTGGCCGACAAGGTTCAAACCCCCGTTGAGGAACAGCAAAACAATCTGTCCAAGGTGGTTCCCGCCGAGGCGGAGTTCGGCCAGCTCATCGGTAACGGCACAGATGGGATGCTCGCGCGGTTCCTCCAGAACAAACTCCGGCTCATGTTCTGGCACCGGCTTAGCATCGAACCCGATTTGATCTTCGGCGCGCAACTGAACCTGGACCGCGTTGTGGACGGCCTGCGCGGGCTGGTGCAGGCCGGCCCGGAATTGCGCGATGAAATCTGCATCACGGTCCTTGACGACAACGCCAAACCCGTCGCCTTGTCATCGGCCGGTTTTTCGGCGAACTGGAAGCGGCCGCTGGTCGCCACCGAAATCGGTGACGCGCTGCCGCATTGGGAGGTGGCCGCGTATCTCGTCAATCCCGCCCGGCTCGCTCAAACAGCGAACACTGCCAAACTCACGCTCGGCCTCCTCATCGCTGTGCTGGTCCTCGCCATCGGCGTCGGCAGCTGGCTCATCGTCCGCAGCCTGAATTCCGAACTGAAACTGGCGCGGCAAAAAACCGATTTCGTCGGCAACGTCTCGCACGAATTGAAGACCCCGCTCACGTCCATCCGCATGTTCTCCGAGTTGCTCGCCGACGGCCGCGTGGCCGACCCGGCCAAGCAGCGTTCCTATCTGGACATCATCACCGCCGAAGCCGCGCGCCTCACCCGGCTCATTAACAACGTCCTCGATTTCTCGCGCATGGAACGCGGCGAAAAAAAATACAACTTCCAGCCGTGCGATCTGGTCGAAGTCGTTCGCGCCGCCGCCCAAACGTTCCGTCCGCATCTGGAGGCCGGTGGATTCAAGTTCGATTGCGTGCTGCCGGATACGGCCGTGCCTGTGCGTGGCGACGCCGATGCATTGTCCCAAATCATCGTTAATCTGCTGTCGAACGCCGAAAAGTACTCGAACGGGGGAAAGGAAATCACACTGGAGTTGGGACGTCGTGAATCGCCGTTGCCGCACGCGGAAGTGAAGGTGCTCGACCGCGGTTCCGGCGTGCCGCGCGGCAGCGAGGAGAAAGTCTTCGAGAAATTCTACCGGGCGCACGATTCATTGAGCAGCGGCGTGCAAGGCTCGGGCCTGGGGCTGACCATTGCCCGGCAGATCGCGCGCGCCCACGGCGGCGACGTGGTCTATGAACCGCGCGCCGGCGGCGGAAGCTGTTTCATTTTGCGGTTGCCGTTGAAACCCATTGAAACCACAGATAAACACGGATGAACACGGATTTTTCAGAGGCTTCAGGTAGGGCGCGTCACTCCGTGCGCGCCGCCATTCGCATTTGCGAGTTCGGCGGGCAGAGGACTGCCCGCCCTACCTTTTATCCGTGTCCATCCGTGTTCCTCCGTGGTTGATTTCATGAAAACGAAAATTCTCATCGTTGAGGACGACCCGCACATCCTGCTGGGACTGGAGGAAGTTTTGAAAAGCGAGGGCTACGACGTGGCGTCGTGCAATCGCGGCGACCAGGCGCTCGATGCCGTGGCGAAACATCATCCGGCGCTCATTGTGCTGGACGTGATGTTGCCGGGCTTGAGCGGCTACGACATCTGCAAGCAACTGCGCGCTAAAAAATTTGCCGCGCCCATCCTCATGCTCACGGCCAAGGGACAGGAGATAGACAAGGTCATCGGCCTCGACCTCGGCGCGGACGATTACGTGACCAAACCCTTCGGTGTGCGCGAACTGCTGGCGCGCATCCAGGCGTTGCTCCGCCGGACCGGCAAAGCTGGTGACAAAACCGCATCCGACAGCGTTTTCCAGATCGGCCCGGCGACGATTGACCCGAAGACTTTTCAGCTCAAACGCGGCAAGACGACCGAGGAGTTGACGGCGAAGGAATTGAAGCTGTTGCAGGTGTTTCATGTCCACGCGGGTGAGGTGTTGTCGCGCGACAAGTTGTTGAACGAAGTCTGGGGCTACAATTATTACGGCACGACGCGGACGCTGGACCAGGTGATCGTGCAACTCCGGAAAAAGCTCGGCGACAACGGCAGCGAACCGAAGCATCTCCTGACCATCCACGGCGTCGGGTACAAGCTGGTGATTTAAACCCGGTTCGATGTTTTCTCAACCCGAAACACACGAAATGATACGAAAGGTAGGGCGCAGTCCCCTGCGCGCCGTGTGGCCGACTCTTCCGACTCGAATTCGAGCGCTTCAACCAGTTCACTGAGTTTGGCGGATGGATTCATAATTTTCCTTTGGAGGTTATCCGGTCCCGATTTGGACAGGGAGGGCAGGCTGGAACCGGCGCAGTGGCGAGTCTGTCTTTTGCAAAACCGGGTTGATCACTCAAAGCAGGCTGCGCGGCAGCGCAGCCCTACCTTTCACGTCTCGCCCTTATCCGTGTTTATCCGTGTCCATCCGTGGTTAATGTAAAAGCTCTGCGGCTCTCTGCGTTCTCGGCGTCTCTGCGTTAAGGTTTTCGAGAACGAGAACGAGGACGATCCACCTTCGCTAAAGCTACGGTGGACGGGGGACGATTCGGGGGTTACGGCAAATCCGTCGCGTCTATCAGCAGAGCGGTCGCGCTCGCGAGCGGGCAACAACCTGCGCCAAGTCACCCGGCCGGCTCCTTGCCGGCCCAAACCGTTTTCCCCAAAAATGGCAAACAAATGGCAATAATAGTCAAGCCCGCGCCTGGGTTCCCAATTAACCTTTGGTCAGGAAGATGTGCGGCATGTGCCGGTTGGTAACGGCGCCGGCAGCGCGGACCCGCCGTGACCCGGCTGGGTCGGCCTGGTCAATTGATTTTTTAGCCAGGAATGGAAATACGTTTTATGAACCAACGAGCTTTGAAAACGTACGTTTTTTATTGCTCCAACAATCTGGCGGCCGGCCAGTTTGCCGGCCTTGGCCACGGCCTGGCGGGCGACACCATCAAGACCATCAGCCTGCCCTGTTCCGGAAAGGTGGATGTTCCTTATTTGATCAAGGCGTTTGAAACCGGCGCGGACGGCGTGGCGATTGTGACCTGCCCAAAGAACGAGTGCCGCCACTTCGAGGGCAACCTGCGGGCGCACAAACGCGCCGAGGCCGTCGAATCGCTGCTTGAAGAAATCGGCATGCCCGCCGGCCGGATGGCCGTGTTTGAGTGCGGGGAACAGGGCGCCGGACAGGTCCTTGGCGAAATCAGGCAGTTCATTGACCGGGTGAGAAATCTGCCTCCAGCACCCGCCCGCAGCGCCGCCGTAAACAAACCGGAGAGCACGGTTGCATGAAAGCAGACAGCAAACTCGCAAAAAAAATTGAGTCGGGAGATTTTATCGTCACCGCCGAGTGTGCGCCGGGCGCCACCGCGACCGGTGCCACCACCGAAACGGCCTTGAAATTCCTCAACGGCAAACTGGCGGCCATCAACTTTCCTGACAACTCACATGGCGTGGCCATCTCATCGGTGGCCGCGGCGGTGGCGGCCATAAAACTCGGCGCCGAACCGATCCTTCAAATGGTCACCCGCGACCGGAACCGCATCGCCCTTCAGTCCGATTTGCTGGGCGCCGCCAGCCTGGGAATCAAGAATCTGCTTTGCATGTCCGGCTACCATCAGATGCTGATCGGCTGTCCGGAATCCGCCAACGTTTTTGATGTGGATTCCTCCCAATTCGTCGATCTGGCCACCCGGATGTCCGAAAACGGCGTCCTGGCCGACGGGACAAAATTTGACGGGCAATTTTCGATGCTGGTCGGGGCGGTGGCGAATCCGTTCCTGAGACCGATGGATTTCAACCTGTTCCGGCTCGGCATAAAAATCGAAGCCGGCGCAAAATTTATTCAAACCCACGCGGTATTTGACATCGAGGCCTTCAGCCAATGGCTCGATGCCGCCCGCAAGGAGGGTCTCACCAAAAAGACGGCAATTCTGGCCGGTGTTTTTCCCCTGGGCAGCGCGGCGGAAGCCCAAAAGCTCCGTGACACTTACGCCGAATTTCGCATTCCGGACAAAGTCATTGAACGGCTGAAAAAAACGGGCGATGACGCTGCGCAGAAAAAGGAGGGAATCGCCATCTGCGTTGAAACCATCAAGCAGCTCAAGGCGCTCGAGGGTTTGCGCGGAATACATATTCTTTCGGGCGGCAAGGAGGCCCTGGTGCCGGAGATTCTTGCCGCCGCCGGACTGTAATTGCCGGGAGAGATCATGCCGGAAAAATATCACATCAAGACCCAGCCGGTTCCGCCGCGGCGGCCGCGCATCGGCAAACATGGCGTGGACTGGCGGGAAGACTGCGCCCGGTGCCATAACTGCGTCAAAAAAGCCTGTGTCTATGACCGCTACAAACAGGAGGCGGATTACATTCGCAATCTCAGTGACGTCGATGCGCTGTTTTTTGAGTGCATGGGGTGTTTTTCCTGCGTGCAGGATTGCACGAAGGGCATCTTGTGCCTGTCAATAAATCCGGCCTACGAAAAACTCGGGAACAATTACTGGAAACCCGACATCATCAAAACGACGTGGCTTCAGGCTGAGACCGCGAAAATCCCGGTTTCCGGCGCGGGCTATCGCGGGCCGTTTTCCGGTCTTGGTTTTGATTCCATGTGGACGGACATGTCGGAGATTGTCCGCCCAACCCGCGACGGCATTCATGGGCGGGAGTATATCAGCACTTCGGTTGATATCGGCAGAAAGCCCCCGTTTTTGGCCCTGAATGGAGACCCGGCGGTGGCCAAGCTGCCGCCGTTGGTCTCGATTCCCATGCCGCTGATCATTGATTTGAGCTCGCCGGCGCATACGCTGCCGCAGCTTGACGCCATCATCGAACAGACCGCCGCGGATACCGGCTTGATCGCAATAATGGATTCGCGTTACCGGCCGGCCGATGATGCCAATCTGGAGCATATCGCGTTTTATCTGGGGCCGGACAGCCCGCCGGTGCCGAAAGAAACCTTGCGAAAAACCAGGCTGGTGGAAGTGGCCGACAGCAGCACGGTGACGGAACGCATCAGGGAAATCAAAAGCATCCATCCGGAAATCGTGGTCGCCATCAGGGTTGAATTGACGGCGGCGGGCATCGGGCGCGCCATCGAGCTGGCCGGGCTTGAAGCAGTTGAGGTGGTGCATGTCGTGGCCGATTCCAAGGGCAATGAACTGACGGCGCAAAAGCCGCGATTTGTGAAGGACATGCTCCGTCAGATTCATACCGCCCTCATCGAAAAAGGAATCCGGGATGAAATTACGCTCATGGCCGGCGGCGGCATCGCCCTGCCGGAGCACGTGGCCAAGGCCATCATCTGCGGCGCCGACCTGGTCACCATCAACCTGCCGCTGTTGATCGCGCTGGAATGTCATCTGTGTGACAGTTGCCAGCCCGGCACGCCGTGCCCCGCCCGGCTGGAGAAAATTGATTTCAAATACGCCGTGGGCCGGATGACAAATCTGATCGCGGCGTGGCACGACCAGTTGATCGAAGTGATGGGGGCCATGGGCATGCGCGAGGTCCGCCGGCTTCGGGGCGATGTCGGCCGCGCCATGTTTTTTGAAAATCTTGAGGAGGAAACCTTCGGCAAACTTTTCGGTTCCAGAAAGGCAGCGTTATGAACACTCTGCCTGAGAATACGCTGAAAACACTCGTGCCGCAGGAAGAAGTGGAACGGGTTGTCAAACCCGCACCGTCCCGCTATCGCAATGAAATTGCCAAATATATCGTCCATCGCAGCCTGGACTG